>Ga0307379_10000383_pt1 | contig 75069 bp, 81 predicted proteins | sample UN2MG_FD_202237 | JGI IMG/M metagenome (GOLD analysis project Ga0307379, IMG submission 202237) | Soil microbial communities from Risofladan, Vaasa, Finland - UN-2 | ecosystem: Environmental > Terrestrial > Soil > Coastal area > Acid sulfate soil | place: Finland: Risofladan, Vaasa | collected... | reverse complement strand
ATTGCGCTGAGAGAAAGTCTCAGAGGCTGCAGTGCCGATCGCCACTTCTTCTACTTTTGCCGAAATTGCACGATCCAACCCTTTGATATTGAACGTAATTGCCGGATAGCTAACGCCGGGCCTGCGCTCTATCCGGGCCATCACCTGGTCGGTGTCTGCCATCTGCGGGATGGCCTTGGGTGAGACGAACGAGCCGGCCTCGATCGCCCGCAGCCCGGTGGCGGACAGCTTGTCGATGAATTCAACCTTGAGCGTAGTCGCAAGCGTCCCAGGCTCGTTCTGCAGCCCGTCGCGGGCACCAACCTCGACCATTTTAACCTGGCTCGGCAGCGTCATCTCACGCGCCTTCCGCCACTTCGAATTCAATCAGCTCGGTGCCCTCGTCAACCTGCTCGCCGACCTTGAAATGGACAGCGGTGACAGTGCCGTCATCGGGCGCGGCGATAGTGTGCTCCATTTTCATGGCTTCCATGACCAGAAGCGCGGTTCCGCGCGCCACGGCAGTCCCCGCCTTGACGTTCACCGCGATAATCTTGCCAGGCATTGGCGCGGTCAGCCGCCCACCGCCGGCCTCCAGATCGCTGACCGCAGCGAGCGGATCGACAATCTCCAGCCGCTGCACGCGGCCGTCGATGAACACGTGAAGATCCTGTCCGAGGCGAATGACAGCACCGCGCCCGTGGGTGCCGCCGATATCGGCGCGCAGCGATCCATCGCTCTCAAGCTCGCCGTGCACCGAAACCGATCCGCCCGGCAGATCGAATACATAGCCGTCGCGCCGGTAGTGCACTGTGACCGCCACCTCGTTCCCACCATCGTCGAAGCGCAGAACGGTGTGGGCGTCATCGTTGAGCCGCCAACCATCGGAGCGATTGAACGGCGAGTAAGGATCCTCCGACGCGGCTGCGCGCGAATTGGCTGACTGGGCTTGCTCGAGCACCACAGCCAGCGCGGCAAAAGCCAACACATCATCAGGCGCGCTCGTCACGACAGGGATGAGATCTGCCTTGTGTCGCTCAATGAAGCTGGTGTCGAACTTGCCTTTGGCGAAGGCCTTGTGCGCCGCGACGGCGCGCAGAAAGGCTGCGTTGGTCGTGACGCCAACAGCGCGAACCTCACCAAGCGCCGCCTTCAGGCGGCTCACCGCCGCCGCCCGGTCTTCGCCATGAACAACGAGCTTGGCAATCATTGGATCGTAGTAGATCGAGACCTCGTCGCCCTCATGGACGCCTGTATCGATCCGAGTGCACTTGTCCTCCGCGGGGAAATGCAGGTGATGAAGCTGGCCGGTCGCCGGCAGGAAATTGCGCGCCGGATCCTCGGCGTAGATCCGCGCCTCGATCGCATGGCCACAGATCGCAAGATCATCCTGAGCCAGCGGTAAGCGTTCGCCGGCGGCTACCCTCAACTGCCATTCCACGAGATCCTGGCCGGTGATCATTTCCGTTACGGGATGCTCGACTTGCAGGCGCGTGTTCATCTCCATGAAATAGAAGTTACCGGCCGGATCGACAATGAACTCGACCGTGCCGGCGCCCTCGTAGCCGATCGCTGCGGCAGCCGCCACCGCGGCATCACCCATCTCGCGGCGCCTCGCTTCGGACATGCCGGGCGCAGGCGCCTCCTCGATCACCTTCTGGTGCCGACGCTGGATCGAGCAATCGCGCTCGAAGAGATGGACCACGTTGCCGTGGCGGTCGGCGAAAATCTGGATCTCGATATGGCGGGGCCGCTCAATAAACTTCTCCACCAGCATCCGGTCGTCACCAAAGCCTGCCGTGGCCTCGCGCTTTGCCGATTTGAGCGCTTCATCGAACCCATCGGCGCCTTCAACCAGCCGCATGCCCTTGCCGCCACCACCCGCCGAGGCCTTCAGCAGCACAGGATAGCCAATCTTTTCCGCGGCGTTGCGCAACGTGCCAGGTTTTTGATCCTTGCCGTGATAACCGGGCACGAGCGCGATCCCGGCCTTGCCCATGATCTCCTTGGCGGCGCTTTTCGAGCCCATGGCTCTGATTGCCGTGACCGGCGGACCAACAAAAGTGATGTTCGCTTTGGCGCAAGCTTCGGCGAACTCAGCATTCTCGGCAAGAAAGCCGTAGCCTGGATGGATCGCCTGCGCGCCCTCGGCCTTGGCTGCTGCGATGACGGCTTCGATCTTGAGATAGCTTTGGGCGGCCGGCGCCAGCCCGATGTGCCGGGCCCGATCGGCAAGCGCCACGTGCTGGGCTGCCGCATCGGCCTCGGAAAAAACAGCGATGGTGCGAAGACCCATGCGCCGGGCCGTTCTGATGACGCGGCAGGCGATCTCTCCGCGATTGGCAATCAGGATACTTTCGAACATTTTTTGGTCCAGCCTCGCCTCAATGCCGCGCGGCGGGTTCGCGTTTCCGCCTCTTGCCTGTCGTCTCGGGCGCTCTTGAAAAATCGGGACCCGACTGATCGCGCCCGCGCGCGTAACTCATGATCTCGTAGAAGCCGAACAGCAGCAACATGACGCCGAGCACGATCTGTACCGCCGCGACAATGCGCGCGACATCGCTCATCGGCACGATCTCGCCGTAGCCGACAGTGCTGAGCGTGATCACCGAAAAATAGAGGCTTTCGGGAAAATCGATGTCCCGCGCAACACCCTCGACCCGAAAATGCTGTGCGGCAGAATATCGGTCCATGATCCGGTAGATACAGGCAAAGACGATGATGTTCATCGAATAGAAGGTAAGAAAACCCATCGCCGGCAGGATCATGCCTGACATCCGGCGAAAGAAATCCTCGAACATCAGGCCGACGTCGATCAGGAAGATCGCCACGTCCCGCGCGACCAGAAGCACGATCCCCGCAATCGCGGCCATGGCCGCAATGAGGATCAGGTCCAGCATGGCGGGGCTAAGCGGCAGTCCCGGCAACACGAATGTCAGAGCGCCAATGGCGAAGACCGGCGCCAGCCAGCGAAAAGGACGCGACAGATGCCGCACCTCGCGCAAACGCGCATCGACCACGATCTTCCGGATTTCGCCATGTCGCAACCAGGTGCCGACATTGAACGCCGCGATCGGCAGCAGATAGGCGATGATGATCTCGATGCGATCGCCCGCACGGAAATTCACTTCGATGAAGAAGGCGAAAAGGCAGGTATAGACGGTGAGGAAATTCGCCAATGCGATGCAGAAAAAACCGCTGCCTGGAAACGAAAGGTACATCGCCGTCACGCCCACAAAGAGCGCAGCCAAAATCACGTAAAAGAAAAAATCCACGACCGGCGCAAGGCCAAAGGCGACCAACGCCACCATAACGCCGGTGAAGACGATACCGCTCAAGCGATAGCGTGCCGAACGCCCGTTTACCCCGGTGGTGCCGTTGCTCACACCGCTAGCTCCAGCTCACGTTCGCCAGGCAGGCTTTCGCTTCTGAAGAAAAGCATCCGCCCCCTCTTTGCCTTCCTCGGTGGCCCGGATTTCGGCGATGCCGCGCGCCGTGTAATCCATCATCGCCTCGTCGACCGGCCCATGGCGAACTCGCTCGATCAGTAATTTGGAGGCAGCAATCGCATTGGGTCCACCGACGAGCAGTGCTCTGATCATGCGCTCCCCGGCCGCCTCGAGCTCGGCTTCAGGAACGATTTCGTGGATCATACCTAAACGATGAGCCTCGGCCGCCTCGATCAATTCAGCGGTGAGGAAGTATCGGCGTGCCGCCCGGGCCCCCATCGCCCGAACCACGTAGGGGCTGATGGTCGCAGGCATCAGGCCAAGGCGTACTTCCGACAAACAGAACTTCGTCGTGTCGGCAGCAAGCGCGATATCGACGGCGCAAACCAGCCCGTTGCCGCCACCGTAAACATTGCCGTGGATAAGGCCGATAACGGGCTTTGGGCAGCGATCGATCGCATCAAGCATTTGCGCCAAAACGCGGGCATCGGCGAGGTTCTCCTCGATCCCGTATTCCGCCGTACGACGCATCCAGTTGAGATCGCCGCCTGAGCAGAAGCTCTTGCCGTGACCGGCGAGCACCACGACCCGAACCGAGGGATCGGCAGTGACGCGCCCGAACGCCTCGACCAGCGCTCCGATTAGAACGTCATTCATGGCATTCTGCAAATCCGGCCGGTTGAGAGCGATGCGCGCAATACCGCGCTCATCGACCTCACTCAAGACTGTCTGCTCGCTCATCGCCTCACATCCTGAATACGCCAAAGCGGGGCTCTTCCACCGGGGCGTTGAGGGCTGCTGAAAGTCCCAGCCCGAGTACCATGCGCGTCTCTGCCGGCTCGATGATCCCGTCATCCCAGAGCCGCGCGGTCGAATAATAAGGGTGTCCCTGATGCTCATACTGCTCAAGGATGGGCGCCTTGAAGGCCGCCTCCTCCTTTGCCGACCACTTTCCGCCGCCGGCCTCGATATTGTCGCGCCGGATGGTCGACAGCACGCTCGCCGCCTGCTCACCGCCCATGATCGAGATCCGCGCGTTGGGCCACATCCACAGGAATCGCGGCGAGTAGCCGCGCCCGCACATGCTGTAATTGCCGGCACCAAAACTGCCGCCCATGATTACCGTGAACTTAGGCACCCGTGCGCACGCGACGGCGTGAACCATCTTGGCGCCATCCTTGGCGATACCGCCTGCTTCGTACTTCTTGCCGACCATGAACCCTGCAATATTTTGCAAGAAAATCAATGGAATATACCGTTGTCCGCATAATTCAATAAAATGAGCGGCCTTTAGAGCCGATTCGGAATAGAGAATTCCATTATTGGCGATAACGCCGACTGGATAGCCATAGATATGCGCGAAGCCGCAGATCAGCGTGGTCGCGTAGAGCCGCTTGAACTCGTCGAGCTCGGAGCCGTCGACGATCCGCGCGATAACTTCTCGGACGTCGTAAGGTTTCTTTGCGTCTACGGGCACGATGCCGTGAATTTCCTCGGGGTCGTATACCGGCGCGCACGGCGGCTTTACATCGAGCGAGATGGATTTCCGGTGGTTCAAATTGGCGACGATCCGCCGCGCAATACCGAGCGCGTGGGCGTCATTCTCCGCCAGATGGTCGCTCACGCCCGACGTACGCGTGTGCAGATCACCCCCGCCGAGTTCTTCTGGGCCGACCACTTCGCCTGTCGCGGCTTTGACCAGCGGCGGCCCACCCAGAAAGATCGTGCCCTGATTGCGAACGATGATGTTCTCATCGCACATTGCTGGCACGTAAGCGCCGCCTGCGGTGCATGACCCCATCACTACTGCGATCTGCGGAATTCCAGCGGCTGACATGATCGACTGGTTGTAAAACTGGCGTCCGAAATGCTGCGAATCGGGAAAGACGTCGTCCTGCGTCGGCAGATTACCGCCTCCTGAATCAACCAAGTATATGCACGGTAGCCGGTTCTCCATGGCGATGTTCTGCGCCCGGATATGCTTCTTCACCGTGATCGGAAAATAGGTGCCACCCTTCACCGTGGCGTCGTTGCAGACGATCATGCATTCGCGGCCAGAAACGCGGCCAACGCCGGTGATCACTCCGCCCGACGGAACGTCCCCGCCATACATCTCCCAGCCTGCCATCTGGGAGAGCTCAAGGAAGGGCGAGCCCGGATCGAGCAGCGTCCTGATCCGCTCGCGCGGCAGCATCTTGCCGCGATCCAAGTGTTTCTTACGCGGGCCCTCGCCGCCACCTTGTTTGACCATTGCTACCTTGTCGCGCAGATCATCGAGCACACCGGTCATGTGTGCGTGATTGGCCCGAAACTCATCGGACCGTGCGTTGAGAGCGCTTCGAATGACAGACATGGGCAGTCCAGACAGGCCAGCGACATTGCGATTGTTTAGACGAAATGCCCCGGACGGTCACGATAGCGATTTCCGGTGGCATGTTGAGGCGAATCGGAATGTTGCCAGTGCCGATCCCTGCACCAACATACATCATCCGGCCATTCTCGCGAATTAGGCCACAAACTTGCCGGCTTGGTGCTCGGCCTGGCGTGATAAGCGCGCCCAGGAACGGCAGGTAAACCTGTCCGCCATGCATGTGTCCGGCGAAGATCATGGCCGCATACGTCGAGATGCCCGGGCGCATAGCTGGGTCGTGCATCAGCACAACGACCGGCCATTCAAGGCTGCGTTCTCGCGAGCGCCCGCGAAATGCGTCGTCTTTGGCGTTGGAGCATCGCACGGCGAAAAGCGGTCAGAACCAAGTCCGCGGCAGGTTGCATCGCCAGGAAGCGGCTGGGCGTGACGTTTACACAGACGGAATGCCGCGATCAAAAAAAAGAGAGAAGGAATATCAGGCGGAATGAGATCCGGTCGTGCGGCTGTCTGATGCCGCGCTTGGTGCCCCTATGCGACGGCCTTGAATTCCGCCAGGCCGCTTGGCACGAAGTCCGGGCCTGCGGCCGCCGCAGCACCCTTGTCGCGCCGTCCATTTCTCCATCCGGTCTTTGCCAGACCGTCGGCAGAGATCGTCTCAAGCGCTGAAACCATTTCTTCGATCTGCGCGGTGTCGACAATGCCGCTGGAGCGTAGGGCGCTCCGGATGTACTTGACGAATTGCGGTCGCAGCAACCCAGCCTGGCTCATTTCGTAATCGACCACCCCGGCAACGTAGCCCAGGAAATATACACGCTGCTCCTGAGTGCTGCCGAAGCCAGGGCCGGCCGCTGTGAGTGCCTTGGCCAGAAAATCGTTGAGCGCGTCTGCGTGAGGGTCGGGCCGCCACTCGATACTAGCCGATCCACTACCCATCGCGTGCTCTTCAACCAGCACCCGGATTTCATCAAGAGCCCGCGAGCGCCGCCGCTCCGACTTGCTGCGTGCCGTACGATCGGTCCAGTATTGAACACGCTCCAGGATCACCTCCAGGGGCGAAGTCTTGAGAATGTAGTCGTCGCCGCCGGCCTCAAGGCCTTCCTTCACATGGTCAGCGTAATCCAACGATGTGATGAATACGATCGGCGTGCTGTATTCGACCACCTGACGCGCACGCCGGCAGGTTTCAATCCCATTCATGCCCGGCATGATGATATCGAGCAGCAACATCCGCGGTTGAACGCGGTGAAGCAGGCTCAGCGTCTCCAACCCGTCGCTCGTGGCGATCACTTGATAGCCATGGGCGTTCAGGAAGTCGGCGTAGAGCCGGCGGAGATGAGGTTCATCTTCCGCCAGGACTATGGTGTTACCGCTCATGGGAGACGAACAGCCAGTTTTCCTCAGGAATTTGGAAGCCGACTATGCCGGAAAAGTCATTAATCAAGCCCTAAGTGCACACCCATTTATGCAGCCCATCGGGGAAAAAGTGACCATATGCTCTTCAAAAGTTAAATGGATTGCGGTGATTGCCGCAGCGATCCGGAACTTTACCGGTGCTACACCCTTATGCTTGCCACTTCTCGGCCAGCGGATCCATAACGCGCCGCCAAAGGGGCGGCACCATTGCCAGAAGGATCATCCCCCCGTATCCCGTCGGCAGTTGCGGGGTATCGGCTGAGTTGCCCAACCCTTCATAATGAATGGTCTCATGCAAGTGATGGCCCGAATGGCGGGCGAGGTTGTAGACGGTCCAATTCGTCAAGCGATGGTTCGAGTTCCACGAGTGACGCTCGGAAATCGGCTCGAAGCGTCCCGGCTCACTTTCTCGTCGCACCAGACCGTAGTGCTCCAGGTAGAAGACCGCGTTGAGCAGAAACGTAGCGACGTAGCATTGTGCAAGAAAGAACAGCACACCCCACCAGCCGAATATCACGAAGATTGCGACAACGATGGCGCCCTCGATCAACAGGTACCAAAGCAATCGATTGCCCGGGCCAAGGGGTGCGCGCTGACGTCGCTTGAGACGCTCTATCTCGCTTCGCAGCGACCAAACGTGCTGACCGAGATAGCAGCGCAGCGCGAAGGCATAAACATTCTCCCCCTTGCCCGCCGTTTCCATGTCGCCGGGCACGCCGATCCGCTTGTGATGGCCGAACACGTGATGCAGCCGGTACTGCATGTTGGCGGCCAGCGCGAGGAGCAGCAGTCCGAGCCCACGCTCGAAAGCGCTGCGGCGATGCACAAGCTCGTGGCCGGCGACCATGCCGATGCTCGTCGTCAGACTGACGGACATCGTGAACCCGATTGCCTCGACGACCGATACCGGGTGAAACGACACGCGCCATAGCGCGAACACGATCACCGCCAAGGTGAGCGGTGCCGCCAACCACAAAACATAGTCATAGGCCTGTGCTTGGAAGCGCGGTCGCTCTGGCGGAAAGTATGTGCCGATAATTGGATCGAGCATCGGAACCAGCACAACTCCGTAAACGATGGTCATCATCGACCACCATCCACCCAGTACCATCCCCAAAGCTGCGGTGGCCGCGAACACGTACGCCAATAAATGCAGCAATGCGGCAAGCGAATTCATCGAACCCGTCTTTCGTGGCCGTCCGGATTATTCGCCGGGTGCAGCCCCGGCGCTCGTGGGCCTGCTGACACCGCGAAACATAAGCCACAAAATCGCGCTTGCCACGAGCGCTATCGCCGGCAGCGCGGCCAGATTGACCGCGTGCCATCCCACTTGGTGCAGCAATGTACCCGAGAAAAACGTTGCCAGGCCAACGGTGGTAAAGATCACCGCTTCGTTGAATGCCTGCGTCTTGGCCCGCTCGGAAACCGCATAGGTTTCGGTCAACAAGGTGGTGGCGCCAATGAACAGGAAGTTCCAACCGACCCCAAGGGTCGTGAGCGCGACCCAGAAATGCGTGAAACTGGTTCCATCGAAACCGACGACAATACTGGCCGCAATGAGGATAGTGCCGGCCAGCATAATGTTTAGAACGCCCAACTTGCGGATCAGCTGGCCGGTAAAGAACGATGGGATATACATGCCCAGCACATGCCATTGGATGACGAAGGTGGCATCGCTGAACGCATGTTTGTGCAGCATCATGGCGAGCGGCGTGACCGACATCATCAGAACCATCACGCCGTATGCCGCGGCCCCGCCGATCACGGCAACGATGAAGGCGGGCTGACGGGCGATCTCGCCAATCGGCCGTCCGCCTCGCAGGTCTTCGGCGGGCGGCTGCGGCACGCGCACAAACAACAGAATGGTCGCCGTGACGGCATTGACGACGATCATGGTGGCGAAGGTGCCGGCGAAATTGACCGGCGCCAGCAGATCTTTCGTAAGATCGGCCAGCGACGGGCCGACGACTGCGGCGACCACCCCTCCGGCGAGAACGAAGGAGATGGCCCGACTGCGATAATCCTGCGGCGCCACCTCGGCGGCGGCAAAACGGTAGTACCAGTTGAAAGCGTTGCCGACGCCCATGAGAAAGCCGCCGAAGCAAAGCCAGGCGAACTGGCCCTCGTAAAGCGCAGCAACCGCCAGCGCCGCGCCCGTGCTGATCAACGTCGTCGCCGTCCAGAACCCGATGCGTCGCCCAAACCGGCGCATGTAGAACGATGCCGGCGCCGCCATCAATGCAGTTCCGGTCCATTGCAGCGCCACAGGGAGAGCCGCATAGGCTTTGTTGTCAGCCAGCAAATGCCCACTCAGCACAGCTACGCTGACCAGAAGCAGGTTGGACACGCCATGCAGCGCCCAGCAGGCGCTCAGCAACGCGATTTGGGGCTTGTACGACCCCGCGGGGCTGCTCACGCCTTCGCCCGCATTCTTATGATTTCCGGCAAGTATCAGGCCCCGGCGATCGCTCGGCTGATCACCATTCGCTGGACGTCACTGGTGCCCTCGTAGATCTGGCAGACCCGGCAATCGCGGTAATAACGCTCGACCGGAAAGTCGCCGGTGTAGCCATAGCCGCCGAAGGTCTGGATGGCCGCCGAACAGACGCGTTCGGACATCTCGCTTGCGAACAATTTTGCCATCGAGGCTTCCTTCAGGCAGGGCTCGCCAGCGTCCATCAGGCGCGCCGCATTCAATACTAGTTGGCGCGCGGCCTCGATCTCCGTTGCCATGTCGGCGAGCCGCCAAGCCACGGCCTGGTGCTCGATGATCGGCTTGCCGAAAGACTCGCGCTCTTTTGCGTAAGCAAGGGCCGCCTCATAGGCCGCCTGGGCAAATCCGGTAGCTTGCGCGCCAATGCCGATACGGCCGGTCGAGAGATTCTCCAATGCGATCTTGTAGCCCTGGCCTTCGTCGCCGAGCATCATGTCGGGTGTGACCTCGACATTGTCATAGATGATCTGGCAGAGGTCGGCGGAACGCTGACCGAGCTTCTTTTCCTTCGCCGCCACCACATAGCCCTCGGCGTCCGTCGGAACCATAAAGGCCGAGATACCCTTTTTGCCGGCTGCGGGATCGGTGACCACGAAAGTCATGCAGACATCCGACGTGCCGCCAGCGGTAATGAACTGCTTGGTGCCGTTGATCACCCAGTGATTGCCCTTGCGCTGGGCGCGGGTCTTCAGATTGCTCGCATCAGATCCCGTATGCGGCTCGGTCAACGCAAACGATGCCATCATCGCGCCGCTAGCGATCGGCTTCAGGTAGCGCTCCTTTTGCTCCTTCGTGCCATAGGTCTCCAGAATTGCCCCGACGGGAGAGTTTGAGAGGCTCATGATCGTCGAGACGCCGCCATCGCCGCCGGCAATCGCCTCCAGCGCCAGCACGTAAGCGACATGGTCGGCGCCGGCGCCGCCCCAATCGGGATCGACCGTCACGCCCAACAATCCGAGCGCGCCCATCTCCTCGATCACGCTGCGCGGCACGTCGTATGCCTGATCGCGCTCGGCCGCGAAGGGTGCCAGCTTTTCGGCAGCGAACTGCTGTGCCGTGTCACGGATGATCGTTTGTTCTTCGGTCAGCACCATGCTCGCTCTCCCGATGCAATTTCCTCGATGGCCCGTAAAGGCGTCAGACCCAGCCCATGCAGTATTCTTCGGGAACAAGGTCGGGCCCGGTCGAATTCTCAGACTTCTCATTGTGCGGCGGGAACCGCTCCTTGAACGTGAAGGCGCGCGCGGTGGGTCCGTGTTCGACCAAATGGTCGAGCCGGAAAACGCCGTCTTCGACATCTGGCGTCCTCCCCGCCTCGATCCACCACAGCGCCGTGCTCGGCCGATGGGACCGCTGGAACCAATCCTTCCGCCGCCGCAGCACGCTCAGATGATCGCTTTTGTAGACGTAGTCGAACAACGCTTCGGCCGTCTCCCACACCGACATGTTGATGATCACGCGGGGATCGGCATAGGCTTGGATGTCGGTCGCATTGCCGCTCTCGCTCTGAAGCCGCCAGACGAAGCCGGGGCTTTCATCGGCAACGGCGTTGATGGCATCAAGCTGCGCCACGAACTCGGCCATCATAAGGTCATCAATCGACGCCACCGCGCGGGCGATATTGATCTGTGCAAGGTGCCAGCCGCTCATGCGCCTCCTCCAGCTTAGCCGAACGTACGTTCGGCCTTTGGTAACCCATCCGGCCGCAAGGCACAAACCCAGCTTGGCCCCGGTTCACCAGGGAATTTTGGCCCCGTCGGAGCCATAAAACCGTCCGCTCTGCGATGGCTTCAGCAGGTCGATGAGCGCGCACATGCCGGCCACGCTGTCCTCGGGCGAGAGGGTCGCATTCGGCCCGCCCATATCGGTGCGCACCCAGCCCGGATGCAGCACGACCACCGTGACCTCCTGGTCGCGCAGATCGATCGCCAGGCTGCGCATCGCGGCGTTCAGCGCTGCCTTGCTTGAACGATAGAGATAGCTGCCTCCAACATCGTTGGAACCGATGCTGGCGTAGACGCTGGAGAGCGATACGATCAGCTTGCGCTCGCTGGCGAGGATATTGTCGATGAAGGCTTCGGCGATGCGGATCGGCGCAAGGGTGTTGACCCGCAGCAGGTGCTCCCAGGCCTCATAGTCGAGTTCACCGAAGCTGCGGTCGCGCGGTCCAATAACGCCGGCATTGTTGATCAAGAGGTCGACCGGCACCCCTTCAAGCTCGCGCACCAGGTGACCCAGCTGCTTGGGATGGGTGACGTCGAGCTTGTGAACGGTCACCTCGCCCGGAAGCGTCAACAATCCATGGGCGCTTTTGGGCTCGCGGCAGGTGGCATGCACGCGCCAACCCATCTCGGCGTATTGGCGCGCGAATTCAAGGCCAATGCCCCGGCCGGCGCCGGTGATAAGAACGTTTCCCGACCGGGCCACTCTCCATGCCCTCCTAGACGCGCCCGCGCGCGCTAGCTCATACGCTCGATAGCCACGGCCGTTGCCTCGCCGCCGCCAATGCACAACGACGCCACGCCGCGCGACACACCATACTTCTCCAACGCGTTCATCAGCGTGACGATGATCCGCGCGCCCGAGGTGCCCACGGGATGGCCGAGCGCGCAGGCGCCGCCATGGACATTGACCTTGTCGTGCGGCAGGTCGTGTTCGCGCATTGCCGCCAAGGTGACCACGGCGAGGGCCTCGTTGATCTCATAAAGGTCGGCGTCCTTGGCACTCCAGCCGGCCTTCTCCAGCACCTTCTGGATGGCGCCAACCGGCGCGGTGGTGAACCAGGCCGGCTCTTGCGCGTGCGTCGCGTGCGCGACGATACGGGCACGGGGGCTGAGGCCCCGCTTCTCGGCCTCGGAGGCCTTCATCAGGATCAGCGCCGCCGCCCCGTCGGAGATCGAGCTCGAATTGGCCGGCGTCACCGTGCCGTCCTTGGCGAAGGCAGGCTTGAGGTTCGGGATCTTGGTGAGATCGGCGGAGAAAGGCTGCTCGTCACGCGCGACCACCACCTCGCCTTTGCGGGTCGTGACCGTCACCGGCTCCGTCTCGGCGGCGAAGGAGCCGTCCTCGTTCGCCGTCTTGGCGCGCTTGAGCGAGGTAATCGCGAAGTCGTCCTGGGCCTCGCGGGTGAACTGGAAATGCTGCGCCGTCTCCTCGGCATAAGTGCCCATGAGCCGTCCCGGCTCGTAGGCGTCCTCCAGCCCGTCGAGGAACATGTGGTCCCAGACCTTGGCGTGGCCCATGCGCATGCCGGCCCGCGCCTTGTCCATCAGGTAAGGCGCGTTGGTCATGCTCTCCAGCCCGCCCGCCACGACGACGTTGCTCGCACCGGCGGTGATTATATCGTGGGCGAGCATGGCCGCCTTCATGCCCGAACCGCACATCTTGTTGATCGTCGTGGCCCCGGCGTTCCAGGGAATGCCCGCGCCGTGCGCGGCCTGGCGCGCCGGCGCCTGGCCAAGACCGGCCGGCAGCACGCAGCCCATGATCACTTCATCGACCTCTTCGGGCTTCACGCCGGCACGCACCAGCGCGCCGCGCACGGCCACCGCGCCCAGCTCGGTCGCCTTGGCGTCCTTGAGCGAGCCCTGGAATGAGCCCATCGGCGTACGCGCGCCATCGACGATGACAATTGGGTCCTTGCCGTTTTCGGCCATGGGAAGTCCTCCTTGGGATACCGTCTTCGGTTTCTATCTGATATTGCGGCGCAACACGGTCAAGCGAGCGGACCAGAGCGATCCTGCAGCCCTGCCATGCGGCCGACGCTCATGCCGTCAGACCGCGCCGCCGTCCTTGCGGGTGAAAGTGAAGGCACCGTCGATCCGCTGTCCATGCAGGTCGACGTCGGGATAATGGACCTCCTCGTCTGGATGGCGGTTGCCAACCTCTAGATAGACGGCGTCCTTGCCGCTCTTGTTGACGAGGTGGTGGCCGTCTTGCCGGCCCGCCGGAAATCCCGCGGCCAAACCTGGACCCAACACCTGCTCGCCCGCATCGGTAACAAGCGTAATCTCCCCCTCGAGCACGTAGACGAATTCGTCCTCATAGGCATGCCAATGCCGGAGCGCAGAGGCCCCGCCAGATTTCAGGCGCACTAGGTTGACCCCGAAATGCGTAAGCCCCGCCGCGTCGCCCAGCCCCTGCTTCTCACGGCCCTCGGCCACGGGCTTGAATTCGTCGGGATAGGCCGAGCCCAGCCGCACCTCGACCGTGGTTGGGTCAAGCGCGGGCGCCATCACTCCGGAATTCTCCATCACGCAGTCTCCTTAAAGAGCTCCCGGCCGATCAGCATGCGCCGCACCTCGCTGGTGCCGCCGCCGATCTCGTAGAGTTTTGCGTCGCGCAGCAGACGGCCCGTCGGATAGTCGTTGATATAGCCGTTGCCGCCGAGGATCTGGATCGCATCGAGCGCCATCTCGGTCGCCCGCTCCGCGCAATAAAGTGCCGCGCCGGCAGCGTCCTTGCGCGTTGTCTCGCCGCGGTCGCAGGCCTTGGCCACCATGTAGACGTAGGCCTTGGACGCATTCATCTTGGTGTACATGTCGGCGATCTTGCCCTGAATGAGCTGGAAGGTGCCGATCGGCTGGCCGAACTGCTCGCGCTCGTGAATGTACGGGACCACCACGTCCATGCAGGCCTGCGCGATGCCTATGGCGCCGGCCGCGACGATGACACGCTCGTAGTCGAGCCCGCTCATCAACACGTTGACGCCCTTGCCCTCGCCGCCCAGCAAATTCTCTTCCGGCACCTCGCAATCCTCGAAGACCAGCTCGCCGGTGGGCGAGCCGCGCATGCCGAGCTTGTCGAGCTTCTGGGCGACGGAGAAGCCCTTCCATTCGCTCTCGACGATGAAGGCGCTCATGCCGCGCTTGCCGGCGTCGGGGTCGGTCTTGGCGTAGACCACCAGCGTCTCGGCCACCGGCCCGTTGGTGATCCACATCTTGGTGCCGTTGAAGACGTAGCGGTCGCCCTTTTTGTCGGCGCGCAGGCGCATCGAGACCACGTCGGAGCCGGCATTCGGCTCCGACATGGCAAGCCCACCGACATGCTCGCCGGAAAGCAGCTTGGGCAGGTATTTGCGCTTCTGGTCTTCGCTGCCATTGCGCCGGATCTGGTTGACGCAGAGGTTGGAATGCGCGGCGTAGGAGACGCCGACCGCACCTGAGGCCCGATGGATCTCCTCGGTCGCCACGGTGTGCTCGACATAACCCATGCCGGCGCCGCCATACTCCTCCTCCACCGTGATCCCGTGCAGGCCCAACGCACCCATTTTGGGCCAAAGATGACGAGGGAACTCGTCGGTGCGGTCGATCTCTGCCGCCAACGGCGCGATCTCGTCGGCGGCGAATGTCATCACCTGGTCGCGCAGCATGTCGACATGCTCGCCGAGATCGAAATTGAGCGCAGGGAGCTGGTTGGGGATCATTTGAACCCCTCCCGCTCAAACACTTGCAGGAGAGCAGCGACCGAGTCTTCATTTAGTTGAAGCGACTGACTTTTCTTCCCTGGGATCTCGCGTTCAGTCGAACCGTAGGTGTCCAACTGAATGTATCTCTTGCCGTCCTTTCCGTTGAAAACGGAGTACGTGCATTGCACCGGACCGTGAATGCTGGGCCGGTCCATCGGTAGTTTCTCGAATTTGCTTAACAAAGCCATCGCCCTGCTCCTTCGGGCCAATACGTGTCAAATCCAGCCGCGGCAGCGCGGTCGCCGTCATCTGAGGTATTTGCGAAACTCGGGCTTGCGCTTCTCGGCCTGCGCCTTGACGCCTTCCTTCGATTCCTCGGTCTCATAGTAAAGGCTGAGCGCCTGCATGCCCATGCTTGAGAGCCCGCGAATATGCTCGCTCTCGGCATTGAAGGAGCGCTTGGCGATGGCCAGCGCGGTCGGGCTCTTCTCGTTGATCTCCGCTGCCCATCCGGCGACCTCGGCGTCGAGCTCGTCATGGGGAACGACGGCGTTGACGAGCCCCATATCGAGCGCCTCCTGCGCCGAATAGCGGCGGCAGAGATACCAGATTTCGCGCGCCTTCTTCTCGCCGACGACGCGCGCCAGATAGGCGGTGCCAAACCCCGGATCGACCGAGCCCATCTTGGGACCGACCTGGCCAAATATCGCCTTGTCCGAGGCAATCGTAAGGTCGCACATCACTGCCAGCACGTTGCCGCCGCCGATCGCATAACCCTGGACGCGCGCGATCACCGGCTTGGGCACGTCGCGGATGAGGCTCTGGACTTCCTCGATGGGCAGACCGATGGTGCCGCGGCCCTCGTATTGGCCGTCATGGGACGACTGGTCACCGCCGGTGCAGAACGCCTTTTCGCCGGCGCCGCGAAGCACGATCGAGCCGATCGACTTGTTCCAGCCGGCGCGCCCGAAGGCGTCGATCAGCTCCTCGCAGGTGATCCCGCGAAAGGCGTTGTACTTGTCCGGCCGGTTGATGGTGATCCAGGCGGTGTTGTCCTTCTCTTCGTAGAGGATGTCCTCATACGTGGTCGTTGGGCTCATGCTGGCGTTCCCTCGTCACAATTACGCCGGCTGTCGCCACCGGCCTTTGGTGGGTCGTCGTTGCTTCCATTGAATTGAAGGGCAGTCGGCCCTGACGCTCAAGCGGTCTCTTCGAAGAGCTCGCGGCCGATCAGCATGCGCCGGACCTCTGAGGTGCCTGCCCCGATCTCATAGAGCTTTGCGTCACGCAGCAAGCGTCCGGTCGGATACTCATTGATATAGCCGTTGCCGCCGAGGATCTGCACCGCGTCGAGCGCGAGCAGCGTCGCCTTTTCGGCGCAGTAGAGGATGACGCCGGCGCTGTCCTTGCGGGTCGTCTCGCCGCGGTCGCAGGCCTTGGCGACCATGTAGGAATAAGCCTTGCAGGCGTTCATCGTCGTGTACATGTCGGCGATCTTGCCCTGGATGAGCTGGAAGGTGCCGATCGGCTGGCCGAACTGCTCGCGCTCGTGAATGTACGGCACCACCACGTCCATGCAGGCCTGCATGATCCCCGTCGACCCCGCCGAAAGCACCACACGCTCATAGTCGAGCCCGCTCATCAGAACATTGACGCCCTTGCCGACCGCGCCCAGCACGTTCTCTTCCGGGACCTCGCAATCTTCAAAAACGAGCTCGCAAGTGTTCGAGCCACGCATGCCAAGTTTGTCGAGCTTCTGCGCTGTGGAAAATCCCTTGTAGCCCTTCTCCACCAGGAATGCGGTAATGCCGCGCGATCCCGCCTGGGTGTCCGTCTTGGCGTAGATCACCAGCGTGTCGGCATCGGGGCCGTTGGTGATCCACATCTTGTTGCCATTCAAGATGTATCGGTCGCCCTTTTTGTCGGCGCGCAGGCGCATCGAGACGACATCGGAGCCGGCGCCCGGCTCGGACATGGCCAGCGCCCCGACATGCTCGCCGGAGACCAGCTTGGGGAGATACTTCGCTTTCTGCGCCTCATTGCCATTGCGGCGGATCTGGTTGACGCAGAGGTTCGAGTGGGCTCCGTAGGAAAGTCCCACCGAGGCGGACGCGCGGGAGACTTCCTCCATCGCCACCACGTGTTCCAGATACCCCATGGCCGCGCCGCCATAGTCTTCCTCGACGGTAATGCCGAGGATGCCGAGGTCGCCCATCTTGCGCCACAGGTCCGCCGGGAACTCATTGCTGGCATCGATGTCGGCGGCGCGCGGCGCAATCTCGTCGGCAGCGAACGTCATCACCTGCTCGCGCAGCATGTCGACATGCTCACCGAGATCGAAATTGAGCGCGGGAAGCTGGTTGGGGATCATTGGATCGTCTCCGGATCGTATGTCTGGCGAACGGCCTCGCCGGGTTCTGGATCAGCGGCGCAACCCGATTTGGCAGCAGCCGCCGGCCATAGCTTTAATCCTTTGTGAGCTGCGTCGTGTCGACCTCGATCATCGAGAGGCGCCAGCGGCCGCGCTCACGCACATAGCGCAAATCGAAGCGCACAACGCGCGGTTGCGTGTGGAACCAACCAAGCAGCCTCAGCTCGCCACGGGCGTCGACCTCTGGCGGCCGGCGCCAAAGTGGTTGGAGATTGAGCGCCGGCGCCAGATCGACGCGTTGTCTGATAAGCGGAGCAAAGGCCTGACGCAGCTTTGCGGTCGAGTACCGGCGGCGCAGCTCGTAGGACGACTGCGACCAGAGCACGCTGAAATTCCGCGTCAGCACGGCGTTGTTCAGCGTCACCAACGTCACTTTCACCATGTTCGCGGCGCGCTTTCCGCTCGGCGTCGGCGGCAGCTTGCTTGGAATTTTCTTGCCGGCCTTGGCGCCTTTCTTAGCGGCGGCCTCGGCGCTGATTGTGACCGTGGGTGCCGACACCGCGAGCATTGTCCCGGCCACCAACGCAAAAACCCAGCCACATTTTGCCCGATGCCACCGCGCGCTCACCGGTCGTCGCGGCCGTGCAGGGCCATGATGGTCTGGATCGACGTGACGCACATAACCTCCTTGCCATCTTTGGCCCCGAAGACGTTGGATTCCACGACGGTGATCGTGCGGCCCGGTTTGATCACTCTGGCCCGGGCGGTCATCCTATCACCGAGACCCGGGCGCATGATGTTCAACTTGTATTCCACCGTCAGCACCGAGGCATCCGCCGGCATCAGGCTGAAGGCGGCATAGCCGGCCGCGTTGTCGGCCAACGTGGCCATCGCCCCGCCGTGCACGTAGCCGTGCTGTTGGGTCAGCTCCGTGCGATATGGCAAGTGGATTTCGCAGTATCCAGGCTCGACGACGGCGATCTCCGCGCCGATAAACGCCATGAAGGGCTGCCGCGCGAAAGACTCGCGCACCCGCGCCTCGAAATCTGGATTGGCCGGTTGAAACGCGTTCATGATTGCCGCATTGCCCTTGCCCCCGCCTAACAATATCTGCCCGAGTTTTAGTTAACGTTTACGTAAACGTCAATATCGATTTCGCGCTTTAGCTCGCCTCCAACTATGAGGGCTTAATGGGCTATCTCAGTTGTTTGAGGCGCGCGTGGCAGCGTTTTTCGACCGCGTCGAGTTCTTCCAGCGTAACCTCGATATCCTCGCGCTGCTGTTTGAGCATCGCGCAGCGCTCGCGGATCTTGGCGATGAAAAAATCGAGCTGCGCTTTCTCGCCGGGTTCGCTGTCGTACATGTTGATGATCCCGCCTACCTCGGCCAGCGAGAAGCCGAGCCGCTTGCCGCGCAGGATCAGCTTGAGCCGCGTTCGATCGCGCTGGCCATAGATGCGCGTCTGTCCGCGGCGCTTGGGCGACAGCAGGTTCTGATCCTCATAAAACCGGATCGCGCGGGTCGTGATGTCGAATTCCTGCGCTAGTTCAGTGATTGAGAAGATCGCCTCCGCGTCTCTATCCAAACGCGCCACGGGTGCGCTCATGCGGTCTCTCCTGGTTGCGTGTCGGCAGAGAATGCGCCCCTCGCTGGATCGCACAGTCTCAGCGCACCGCTTTACGTTTACGTTAACGTATACTTTTGTGCCCGAACCACGCCAAGTCAATAGATGTTGGTTGGGGCGCGCACGATCACACCAAGAACAGCGTGGCAAGCCCGAGGAAGGCCAGGAACCCGATCACATCCGTGACCGTGGTCAGGAACACACTCGAGGCAATCGCGGGATCGACGCCAAGCCGCTCGAGCCCCAGCGGGATCAACGTGCCCGACAGCCCGGCGACAATCAGGTTCACGACCATCGCGCCGGCGATCACGCCCCCCAGCGGCACGCTTTGGAACCAGAAGCCGGCGCAGAAGCCGGCCAGCACCGCGAACAGGATCCCGTTGATCCCGCCGACAAAGAGCTCCTTGAAGACGAAGCGCCAGGCGTTTTGTCTGGATAGTTCGCGCATCGCCAGCGCACGCACGGCCACCGTCAAAGTTTGGGTTCCGGCATTGCCGCCCATCGACGCGACGATGGGCATCAGGACGGCGAGCGCCACAATCTCCTTGATCGTGCTCTCGAACAGTCCGATCACAATCGAAGCAAATATTGCGGTTACGAGATTGACCGCCAACCAAGAAAAGCGCGACCGCGCCGTGTCGATAAGGGCGTGGTAAACATCGGCCTCGCCGACACCGGCAAGCAGCATCAAATCTTCTTCAGCCTCTTCGTGGATCACGTCGACCACGTCATCGACCATGATGATTCCGACCAGCCGGCCACCCTCGTCGACCACCGGCGCCGAAACAAGGTTGTGCTGGCGGAAGAGGCGCGCCACCTCCTCCTGGTCGGTAGTGGCCGGTATAGGGAACATCTTCACCGCCATGATTTGGCGAACCCGCACCGGCCGGCGCGTGCGCATGATCCGGTTGAGCGGGATCGTTCCGACGGGTTGATGCTTGGGGTCCACCACAATGATGTCGTAGAAATCGTCCGGCAGATCCGTAGACTCGCGCAAATGATCAATGGTCTCGCCAACCGTCCAAAAGGCCGGAATGGCCACGAGTTCGCGCTGCATCAGCCGGCCGGCGCTGTCCTCGGGGTAGCTGAGATTTTCTTCGACGAGCGCCCGGTCCTCCGCCGGCAGGGCTTCAAGAACTTGCTGCTGAACTTCCTCATCGAGGTCCTCAAGCACGTGTACCGCGTCATCGGAATCGAGCTCGGAAACAGCCGCCGCCGTTGCCGCCGCACCCAGTTGCTGGACCACTTCCTCGCGCACCGCTTCATCGAGTTCGGTCAGCACCACGGCGTCCAGTTGCCCCCGCATCGCGTCAACGAACCGGCGCCGTAATCCGGGATTGAAGCGCTCGATCAAATCCGCCTGATCGGAATAGTGCAGCGGGCGAACCAACCGGCGGACGCGCGTGGCATCACCCGCTACAAGAGCCTGGCGGGTTGCGCGCACGACGCCGGTCGTCAGACCGTAGAGCGGCTCCGCCTCGCCGCCGCCTTCGGTTTGCGGGTTCGCGACCGTTTTGCTCGGCTCGGCCACCGCCAAACTCCTTTTTTGCGGATGCTGCCCAAACACAGTAGGCGCGCGCTGATCAGGCAGCGGGCCATCAAGGTGTGCGGCGCGGTCGCTGGTGCGGATCCAAGCCCCGCCGTCGATCCTTGATCTCGACTAGATGCGCCCCAACTGCATATTAACCCTGGATTGGCCCTTCATTTCCGGCGCTTGCGCGGCATAGCAAAATGGCAGCAAAAGCTCAAGGAAAGGCGGCAAGATGACGCCGGATTCTACCGCGATCGTCACGCCGAGCGTCGATTGGCGTATCAGCGATGCGCCTGTCCAGTATGAAGCCGTGGTGGCGGAAATGGAACGACGGGTCGCGGCGATACGTGCCGGCGAGGCCGGAGACACGGTTTGGCTGCTCGAACACCCGCCCCTCTACACGGCCGGCACCAGCGCCAAAGAATCCGACCTGTTGGATCCCGATCGCTTCCCCGTCTACCGCACCGGCCGCGGCGGCCAATTCACCTATCACGGTCCGGGCCAACGGGTCGCCTACGTGATGCTCGATCTGAAGCGGCGCGGCGGCGACGTCCGGGCATTCGTCCGCGATCTTGAAGCATGGGCAATCGAGACGTTGGCTACGTTCAATGTCACCGGCGAGCGACGCGCTGATCGCATCGGCATCTGGGTCAACCGCGGCGGCGGACGCGAGGACAAGATCGCGGCGATCGGCGTGCGGGTCCGCCGCTGGGTCAGCTATCACGGGATCGCCATCAATCTAGAACCCAATCTCGATCATTTCGACGGTATCGTGCCTTGCGGCATAGCAGCAGGCGAACACGGCGTCACATCGCTGGCCGATCTCGGCATTCCGGTGACCATGGCTGAACTCGACGGCGCCCTTAGAGTGGGTTTCCGCAAGGTTTTCGGCGCTTAATACCAAATCTCACTGATATTGAACCATTTGACCGCCAAGATCTTGTCCGCCGGTTAGGCGCGGGTTGCGCCGTGGTGCGGCGCACCACAAGCCGCGCGCAACGACGCCGGCGGACAAAAGATGGCGGCCTACGGTGGGGCAATATCACTGAGACTTGGTATAAGGCGTCGGCGCTCCCACACCCGCTTCTTCCTGTGCTCGCACGGCAGCAAAGCCGGTCATGTTGTAAACGCCGCGCGCGGTAACGGCCGGGGTGAGGATATAGGCGGGCTTGGCCGCGCCGATGAGGATCGGCCCCACCGTTATGCCGCCCCCCAGGCTTGTCGCCAGAGTCAACGAGATGTTGGCCGCGTCAAGATTGGGCATCACCAGCAGATTGGCCTGTCCTTCAAGACGGCTATTGGGGAAGATCTCTGCCCGCAGCGCCGGATCGAGCGCGGCGTCAGCATGCATCTCGCCCTCGACTTCCAGATTGGGTGCACGTTCGCGAATGAGTTTCAGAGCCGCTTGCATCTTACGTGCGGACGGCGTATCTGCGCCGCCGAAATTGGAATGCGAGAGTAGCGCCACTTTGGGCGTGATACCGAACCGCTCGACCTCCGCAGCCGCCCGCGTGGTCAGGTTGGCCAGCTCCTGCGCGGTCGGATCTGGGTTCACATGCGTGTCGATCATGAAAAAGGCGCCTTTGGGAACCACCGCCACCGAGAGCGCGGCGAAATCCTCGACATCATCGGCAAGTCCGATGATCTCGCGCACATGGACCAGATGCTCATCGAAACGGCCGACAGTGCCACAGATCATCGCGTCGCTCGCGCCCTGCGCCACCATGAGCGCCGCGATCACGGTCGGATTGGTGCGTACCCGCATGCGGGCCTCGTCCGGCGTGACGCCGTGGCGCTGCGCAAGCTCGTGATAGAAAGTCCAGTAGTCGCGAAATCGGGGATCGTCCTCTGGATCGATCAAGGCACAGTCGCTCCCCGGCTTGAAGCGGAGCCCCAGCTTCTCGACCTGCCGCGCGACCACCGCCGGCCGGCCAATCAGAATCGGCGTGCAGACCTGTTCGTCGAGAGCGGCCTGAACGGCTCGCAACACGCGCGGATCCTCCCCCTCGGAGAAAGTGACCCGCATCGCCTGGCGGCGCGCCAGCGCGAAGATTGGCTGCATGAGCATGCCCGACTGGAAGACGAAGGCTTCCAGGCGCGTGCGATAGGCCTTCAGATCCTCGATCGGCCGCGTCGCGACACCGCTCTTCATCGCGGCCTCCGCGACACGTGGCGCCAATGCCGAGATCAGTCGCGGATCAAACGGCGCCGGGATCAAATGGTCGCGCCCGAAACTACTCGCCTTGCCGCCATAGGCCTTCGCAGTCTGCTCGGCTTCCTCCTGCCGGGCGAGATCGGCCAACGCCTCAACGCACGCCACCTTCATTTCGTGATTGATTTCCGTGGCGCCGACATCGAGCGCGCCCCTGAATATGAAAGGAAAACAAAGCACGTTGTTGACCTGGTTGGGGAAGTCGGAACGGCCGGTTGCCACGATCGCATCGGGGCGTACGGCCATCGCCTCATCAGGCATGATTTCAGGAACCGGATTGGCCAACGCCAGGACCAGCGGATCTTTCGCCATGCGCTCGACCATCTCCGGCTTGAGCACACCGCCTACCGAAAGGCCAAGAAAAATATCGGCGCCTTCGATCGCCTCGCCCAGCGTACGTGCGTCGGTATCCTGCGCATAGTTTGCAAGATGGGCGCCAGGAGATGGCTCACGGCCCTTCCAGACCACGCCGTCGACATCGGTCAGGGTCACATTCGCTTTCGGCAATCCGATCTCGACCAGCAGCCCGACACACGCGAGCGCCGCGGCCCCTGCGCCAGACGTCACCAGCTTAACCGAATTCAGATCCTTGCCCGTCAGCGCCAGACCGTTTCGTACGGCCGCGGCGACGATGATTGCCGTGCCGTGTTGGTCATCATGGAGTACCGGAATGTTCATACGTTCGCGCAGGCGCCGCTCGATTTCAAAGCATTCCGGCGCCTTTATGTCCTCCAGATTGATCCCGCCGAAGGTCGGCTCCAGCGCCGCAACGACCTCGACGAAATGGTCGATCTCGACCGCGTCAACCTCGATATCGAAGACGTCGATACCGGCGAATTTCTTGAAGAGCACGGCTTTGCCTTCCATCACCGGCTTGGCGGCCAACGGCCCGATCGCTCCCAGCCCAAGCACCGCCGTGCCGTTCGTTACTACGGCAACCAGGTTGGCTTTGGCCGTCAGCGTGGCAGCCGCCGTCGGGTCCGCGACTATCGCCTCGCACGCGGCGGCGACACCGGGTGAATATGCTAGCGACAGATCGCGCTGGGTCGATAGCGGCTTGGTTGCGACCACCTCGATCTTCCCCGGGCGGGGTTCGCGGTGGTAACGAAGCGCGCTTTCCGCCAATTGGTCGGCCATTGGTCCCCCATCAGACTAAGGCGGCCGTGGGCGGTTTCGCGCCGGCAACGCCTTGCACAGTTTAATCTGCGTATGCGTCTATTCGGTAAAGGTTTGGCGCGCCGGGCGGTTATTCGGCGGCGGCGCTCGAGGCGTCCCCACCCTCAGCCCGCATGAAGATGCATAGCCAGTCGGCGAGCAATGCCGGCATCGGCGCGTCTTCGATCTCGATTGCGTTGCGCGTGCGGATCACGTAGCGCCCTTCGCCCTTGTTCGCGGCCCCCAGCAACGTCTGTCGGTCGCGGATCCGACATCCGACCGGGACCGGCGACATGAAACGCACCCGCTCAAAGCCATAATTGATGCCATGGGCGATCCCCGCTGGCAGCAACTGGTTCTGATAGGCGAAGTGGCTCAGCAGGGAAAGTGTCAGAAATCCATGCGCGATAGGCTGGCCATATGGCCCTTCGGCAGCGGCCGCCGGATCAACATGCAACGGGTTCCGGTCCTCGGTAACCTCGGCGAACCGGTCGATCCGATCCTGGTCGATGGTCATCCACTCGGTCACACCGATTTCCTTGCCGATGAAGGACTGGATATTGTCGATGTGGTATTCGGTCGCTTCGCTCATCGGACGGGGCCTGCCAGCATGGGTAATGCTCGTTACAGAAGCACTATACCGCCTGCGCCCACCATCGCCAGTAGCCGTTCAAAGCGTCGGGCGTTGGTCGAAGCCGGCGACGGCCGCGCCCGTAACGTCCCCTGCGGGATGTTCTTCAATCTGTTTGACACGCGCAGCGACTGGCCCCGACCGGCACGCCTCGATCATTTCGTTCACCGCCGCTGCCGGACCGATCAACAATGCTTCGACCGTGCCGGTACGGCGGTTCCTGATCCAACCGGCCAGACCGCGGGCCCGCGCCTGATCGATAGCCCAGCCTCTGTACCAGACGCCTTGCACGCGGCCATGGACGACAATGCGCACCGCGATGTGATCTGGATCAGTCATCATGTGTGCTTTTTCGCTCAGGGGCCAACGCGCCAATCCACTTTTCCTGAATGCCCGGCTCCGCTACCGTCGCGGCAGAAAAGCCTCTGCGCAAGGAAATCTCAAACCATGTCAGAACTCAAGACAACCGAACGGACCCGCGTCAAGCGCCTGCCCGATCGCGGCCGGCACGACCGGGAGACAGTCAACGCCATCCTCGATGCGGCCCTGATCGCTCATGTCGCTTATGAAAAAGACGGCGAGCCGGCGGTGATGCCGACCGCGCATTGGCGAACTGGCGACACGCTCTACATTCATGGCCATTCGAAGAATGCCATGCTTCATGCCGCGCGGGACAAACCAATCAGCGTCTGCGTGACGCTTCTCGATGGGTTGGTGCTTGCCCGGTCGGGCTTTCATCACTCGATCAACTATCGCTCGGTGGTGATCTATGGAACCGCCCGCGACATCACCAATCCCGTTGAAAAGATGGCGGCCCTGGAAGTCTTTACGGACAAGATCGCGCCGGGTCGCTGGGATGATATCCGTGCGCCCAATAGCCAGGAGCTCAAGGCAACGATGGTGCTGGCCATTCCGATCGAAGAAGCGTCGGCCAAGATCAGAACCGGCCCGCCGGTCGATGATGAGGAGGACTATGCGCTGGCGGTTTGGGCGGGCGTGGTGCCGATCGATCTGGTCGCCGGAGCCGCGGTGCCCGACAAACGGCTGCCGGACGGTGCGCCTCTGCCGAGCTACATCGACCATTTCAACAAGATGGGGCGATAATTCCGGTTATCCGCCGACTATCGCACGCGGTGTCCCCCGATCGGCAACCGCCCATTCCACGCGCGCCGACAAATGCTCCTGCAACAATCCTGAGAGCGCCGCGGCCGCATCCTCTACCGCGTGCGCTCCAGAACCCGCGATGGACTGCACCGTGATAACCGCGCGATGCGTTGCGGCGGAGGTTGCCGTGCGATCGTCCTGGTACCAGTTCCAGCGCCGGCACAGCACCTGCCTCTGATCGGCATAGACGACCTCGCCGGTCTTGGGCGGATCTTCCTTGCGCTCAGCATCGCCCAGCGCGATGAAGCTGTCAGCGGGATGCGAGAAACGGAAGGCAAGCGGCGGTGCGAGCTTTTCGAGATCATCGGCACCCGCCGGCATCCGATAGACAACCGAAACGGCGTTATAGAGGTCGACCAGTGCGTTGACGCGCGGCAGCGTGCCATGACGCTGAATGTGCCGGATAAGCCGCTCGACCGAGGGCCGGTAACTGGTCTTGCGAATTCCGAAATTCTTATAGGCCTGGCGCCATGCGGCAACCTCTGCGATGTCGGAAACCGGCCGGCCGCCCCACTCATCCACGATCGAGGACTCAGCCGCGCTCACATAATCTTCTATGGGCTTCGGCAGATGGTCGGGGATTGCGAGGTCACGCGCCACCACCACAGCCACCCGATAATTCGGGAACCGCTCAAGCACGTCCTCGATGGACAGCACGACGTCGGCCATTCTGATCAATCTTGAAAATGCGGTCGGCTCGCACCCAGCCCGGACCTATTCGAACTCCAGGATGACCTGGTCGACCGCGAGCGAATCGCCGGGCGCAGCATGAAGCGTCTTCACCGTGCCGTCGCGTTCCGCCCGCAATACGTTCTCCATCTTCATCGCCTCGACAACGGCCAACACCTCGCCCGACTTGATCTCGCGGCCGGGCTCCACGGCGATCGAAGACAGCAATCCCGGCATCGGGGATAGCAGGAACTGCGAGGTATCCGGGGGTGGCTTCACCGGCATCGTTGCCGCAAGCTCAGCCGTGCGCGGCGAAACGACGCGGACGACTTGTTCGGAGCCACCGTGACAGATGCGGTACCCGGCACCCAGTTTGTCGATTTGGACCGTGAGCGATACGCCGTCGACCACGCCGCGAAACATACTTTCGCCAAGCTCCCAATCGCTTTCCAGCCTGACATGCCGTCCTTCGATCTCAAGCTCGAAACCGCCAACGACCGGCACCACGACGGCGAGGAGCACGTGATTGCCGATCATTACCGCCCAGCGATCGGGCGGATTGCGTTCGTAGCCGTCCAGCGCGCCGGTGATCGCGGCATCGCGTTCGGCATAGCGCCGGTGCACGGCGGCGGCCACGGCGGCTAACGGAACCGGATCCTGGTCGGGCAGAGCCTCGCCTGTGAAGCCGTCGGGATATTCTTCGGCGATGAAATTAGTAGTGAGCCGGCCCTCGCGAAACCGCGGATGGGCAATCAGCGCGGAAAGAAAGCTGATATTGTGGCTCAGCCCCCGGATATAAAATCCGTCAAGCGCCTCTTGCATTCGGTCGGCGGCGGTTTCGCGATCTGGCCCATGGGTGATCAGTTTTGCGATCATCGGATCGTAGAACATACTGATCTCGCCGCCCTCGCCGACCCCGGTATCGACCCGGACATAGCTACTTTCATCGGGTGGCTGAAAACGCACGAGCCGACCGGTTGACGGCAAAAATCCGCGGAACGGATCCTCGGCGTAAATCCTGGATTCGATCGCCCAGCCCTTGCGCGAAACTTCATCCTGGTTCAGCGGCAGCTTCTGGCCGTCGGCAACCCGGATCATCAGCTCCACCAAATCAAGGCCGGTGACGAATTCGGTCACAGGGTGCTCGACTTGGAGACGCGTATTCATTTCCAGGAAAAAGAAATTGCGATCCTTGTCGACGATGAACTCGACCGTACCCACCGACTGGTAGTCGACCGCGCGCGCCAGCGCCACCGCCTGCGCCCCCATGGCCTCCCGGGTCGCCTCGTCGAGGAACGGCGAGGGCGCCTCCTCGATCACCTTCTGGTGGCGCCGCTGGATCGAGCATTCGCGTTCGCCCAGATGGATGACATTGCCATGGCTGTCGGCGAGCACCTGGATCTCGATATGGCGCGGCTCTTCGACGAACTTCTCGATGAATATCCGGTCATCGGCGAAGCTCGATTTGGCCTCGTTGCGGGCAGACGCGAAGCCTTCCTTGGCCTCGGCGTCATTACGGGCGATCCGCATGCCTTTGCCGCCACCGCCGGCCGACGCCTTGATCATCACCGGATAACCGACGTCACGGGCAATCCGAACGGCCTCGCCCGCGTCGGCAATCAGATCCATGTGGCCGGGGATTGTGCTGACGCCCGCCTTAGCGGCCAGCTTCTTGGAGGCGATCTTGTCGCCCATCGCCTTGATCGCCTTGATCGGCGGTCCGATGAAAGCAATACCGGCCGCCTCAAGCGCCGTGGCGAAAGCAGCGTTTTCGGAGAGAAAGCCATAGCCCGGATGGATCGCCTGCGCCTTGGTCTCTATCGCGGCCGCGATGATCCGGTCCGCCACCAGATAGCTCTCGGCCGAGGGTGCGCGGCCGACAGCGACCGCCTCATCAGCCATTTTGACATGCAGCGCATCGATGTCGGCCTCGGAATAGACCGCCACCGTCCTGATGCCCATGCGACGGGCCGTACGGATCACCCGGCAGGCAATCTCCCCGCGATTGGCTATGAGGATCTTCTTGAACATGGGGGCCGGACGGTATCACGTGGCCCCTGCGCGAAAAAGGCTCCAGCCACCACCTCACCGGGGGGCGTATTGCGACACGGGCTGTCCACCCGATCGCCAAGCGGCGGCAACAGTCCGACTTATCACCGCGATTTCGCCCAAGCGCCCTTGGCGGATATAGTCGACCTCACACGGACACCTTTAGTTCAGGCGCACGCATGACAAAGCCCGACCCGATCGAGAGTTTTCACGCCCATGTCTACTATGATGCGGGGACGAAGGCGGCGGCCGCCCGCATCCGCGAAGCCGTCGAGGCGCGCTTCGACATCGTCATGGGGCGTTGGCACGATAAGCCGGTGGGGCCCCATCCGATGTGGAGTTATCAAATCGCATTTGCGTCCGAGCTATTCGGCGAAATTATTCCATTCCTGGCGCTGCACCGCGAGGGGCTGACCGTATTCGTGCACCCCAACACCGGAAATGCCCTCACCGACCACACGGCGCATGTGATGTGGCTCGGCGCCTCGCAGGACCTCGACGTTTCCGTGCTGTCATAGTGCTCACCGGCGGACCGATGGCCCAATCCAACCCTCCGGCGATTGAGATACCTCAAGCCGACGGCAGTTCGTCTGCGTTGGTCGATCAGGTTATCGACTGGCTGATGGCTCAATCGCTCATGACGACCGATATGGAGACTTTGTTCGAAGGCTGCTGCGATCGACTATTCGCTTCCGGCATGCCGCTCTCCCGTGTCCATATCGCTTATCGGACCCTACACCCACTGATCAGCGGGGTCGGCCTGACCTGGCGGCGCGGCGAATCGATCGAAATTGTACGTTTTCCCCATCACGACGGGCCGGAGCCCGAGCAGTGGTTGAAGAGCCCGCATTATCACATGATCCAGCACCGCATACCGACGATGCGGCGGCGGTTGATCGGACCTGAGACACTGCTCGACTTTCCAGTCCTGGAGGAGCTCCGCGATGACGGCGGCAGCGATTACTTGGCCTTTATCGTTGCCTTCAGCGAGAGCGCACAGGACGGGCTGATCAGTTCCTGGCTGACCGACCGAAAGGCGGGGTTTTCAGACGCCGAAGTCCAATCGGTCATTCGCGTCCAGCAACGTTTCGCCGTGGCATGCAAGATCGTAACGCGCGGTGAGATCGCCCGCAACGTCATGACGACCTATCTCGGCCCCGATGCGGGCCTCCGCGTGCTCGACGGACAAATTCGCCGGGGCGACGGCGAACAAATCCACGCCGCCGTCTGGTTCAGTGATTTGCGCGGCTCGACGGCGATGGCCGAACAGCTTGGGCCGCAGGACTACATTGCAACGCTCAATTCGTTCTTTGACGCCGTCGGCGGCGCGGTCCTCGCCAAGCACGGTGACATCCTTGGCTTCATTGGCGATGCCGTCTTGGCCATTTTCCCCATTCGCAAAGGACAGGTGACCGCAGCGCGGGCATGCCAGCGCGCGCTGGCGGCGGCGCAACTATCGGCCCAGCGAATCGAAAAGCTCAACAAGGTCCGCGCCGCTGCCGGTGAGGACGCTATTGCCTACGGCCTTGGCCTACATCTGGGCAATGTGACATTCGGCAATATCGGGGTCGACGAGCGCCTCGCTTTCTCGGTGATCGGCCCAACGGTGAATGAGGTGGCACGACTGGAATCCTTGACCAAGAAAGTCGGGCGTCCCGTCGTTGCCAGTGAACTCTTCAAGAAAGCCCTCGCCAACGGGGCCGGATGGGAATCGCTGGGCAACCACAAGGTCGCCGGCGTCAAGCGCCATCTCAAGGTCTTCGCCCCAACGGCCAAGGCGCGAAGCTAGATGATCCGCGGAACCATTTTATTCCACAAAGGTCTCTTCGGGATGGCCTGGCCGTGGCGGATCTGGGTCGGCCTGCTTGTCGCACTCAACCTCATTGCGCCGCTCGCATTTCTGGGCCGTCCGGATGCGCTCTGGACACTCGCTGCCATAGGCGCGGCCGCTGTCAGCATGGTCGCCTTGACGCAAGCCCAGGGCTTCATCCGCCTGCTTGGCCTCGGGCATATTTGGTGGGTGCCGCTGATTTGGTATTTGGTGAGCCGTAGCGCTCTGTCCGATCCCGGCCTCAACCGCGACTGGTTCGTGCTCTGGCGCGACGCCGTCGTTGCTGCGAATTCGCTATCGCTGGTGATCGATGCCAGCGACGTTGTGCGCTATCTGGCGGGTGACCGTCGTAGTCTCACGGAAACCAAAGGCTAATCTCTTGAAATTACTAGAAATTTAGGAATAACTTCGCTCAATCTGGAGGTGAAATAAATCGATTGGTCAGTCTCTCCAGCTCAAAATGCCGGCCATGGAGCAAGGCCAGCGAACGACAGAACCCCCGCTGTGGCGCGACCGATGGGCGCGGTCGGCTCGGTGCTGCGCGTGGTCGATCGCCCTGCTTCTCGTTTGCGCCGGCATGCCGGCGTGGGGCGAGCCGCTGAATGACAAAGATCGTTTTGAGAAAATTGGCGGTCCGACCAGCGAGAACATTGATATCGATAAAATCAAAGCGCTGCTGCGGCAGGCCAAGGGTATCAGTCTCGTTGATAAGCTCGAACTGCGCCAGCGTCTCACGGGCTTCACCGAAGAGTTTTACAAGTTCCACAAGGGCGAGAGCGAGAAAACACTGGCGCAGTTGCGCGCCCGTTTCAACGCGATACATCATCAGATTGTGTCCTTGCTGAGTCCGGAAAACCCACAGCTGTCCGCGCATTTCGAGCGCGCGCGGGGGGCCCTATGGTCAGCCTATAGCGACCACGAAGCCTTCTCGAGTACGGTCGGCCGGGGGGTCGTCAAGGACATCGAAGGCGAGGGCGCGGGGTTGGTCGGCCAGCGCTACGAAGTGGCGCCGATGCACCTGCCTGGCAGTTCACTTCGCCTACCTGCGAAATAGATTTCGGAATAGGCTCATTGCGAACGCCGCGTGGATGCCAAGGACCGCACCCCAGCCGATCATCGGCAACACGAACCAGGGCTGCTCCGGATCGGTCAGCAAATTGACCGGCACAACGATGATCATAACCAGGAAATATCCGATCAGGTGGTAACCGAAAGCCCGCAATCGGCGGCGCCCGGCCCCAATCTCGGCGCGCCGTTCGTTATCGCCCACGAGCGTTGTCCCGGGATCGGCTCGGCCCTCGCCCTATAGCGGCATATTGGCGTGCTTCTTCCATGGGTTCTCAAGCTGCTTGTCACGCAGCATCGCCAAGGCACGGGTCACACGCCGCCGCGTGTTATGCGGCATGATCACATCGTCGATGAAGCCGCGATTGCCGGCGATGAATGGATTGGCGAACTTCTGGCGGTATTCTTCCGTGCGCGCTTCGATCTTGGCGGCGTCGCCTCGGTCCTGACGGAAAATGATCTCCACCGCCCCCTTCGGTCCCATCACCGCGATTTCGGCCGTCGGCCACGCATAGTTGACGTCGCCGCGCAGATGCTTTGAAGCCATGACGTCGTAGGCGCCCCCATAAGCTTTGCGCGTAATCACGGTTACCTTGGGGACCGTTGCCTCGGCATAGGCATAGAGCAGTTTTGCGCCGTGCTTGATGATGCCGCCAAATTCCTGGGCGGTACCGGGCAGGAAACCTGGCACGTCCACGAAAGTTACGATCGGTATGTTGAAGGCATCACAGAAACGCACGAAACGCGCGGCCTTTATCGAAGATGAGATGTCGAGGCAACCGGCAAGCACCATCGGCTGATTGGCAACGATGCCGACGGTAGACCCCTCCATTCGGGCAAAGCCGATCAGAATATTGCCGGCATAGGCTGGTTGCAGCTCGAAGAAGTCACCTTCATCGACCACCTTCGTGATTAGTTCCTGCATGTCGTAGGGCCTTTGCGGATCGCTCGGGATCAGCGTGTCGAGCGAAGCTTCGGCGCGCTCAGCGGGATCGTTGGTTGGTCGAGAAGGCGGCTTTTCGCGGTTGGATGCCGGCAGAAAATCTATGAAACGGCGCAGCTCCAGCAGCGCCTCCACGTCGTTCTCGAAGGCGAGGTCGGCAACGCCCGACTTCGACGTGTGGGTGACCGCCCCGCCCAATTCCTCGTGTGTGACCTCCTCGTGGGTCACGGTCTTCACCACTTCGGGCCCGGTCACGAACATGTACGAGCTGTCCTTGACCATGAAAATAAAGTCCGTCATGGCCGGCGAGTAAACCGCTCCGCCAGCGCATGGCCCCATGATCAGCGAAACCTGCGGAATAACGCCGGAGGCCAGCACGTTGCGCTGGAACACCTCGGCGTAGCCGGCCAGCGAATCGATCCCCTCCTGAATACGCGCGCCACCGGAATCGTTGAGCCCGATCACCGGCGCGCCGACTTTCATCGCCTGGTCCATTACCTTGCAGATCTTCATCGCGTGGGATTGGGAGAGAGCGCCGCCAAACACCGTGAAGTCCTGCGAAAACACGAACACGACCCGGCCATTGACCGTCCCCCAGCCGGTCACGACGCCGTCCCCAGGCACGGCCTGCTTAGCCATTCCAAAATCGGTGCAGCGGTGCTCCACGAACATGTCGTATTCCTCGAAGCTGCCATCATCGAGCAGCAACTCGATACGCTCCCGAGCGGTCAGTTTGCCCTTGGCGTGCTGGGCCTCGATCCGTTTCTTGCCGCCACCCTGCTGGGCCGCGGCCCGCTTGCGCTCAAGCGCGCGGATGATGTCCTGCATCCGGGTCCCCTTCCCCAATTTGCCTGCTCTGCCAATAGCATGCCTGTGACACGCACGCCAGACAGGCCCGCGAGCCCCAGGCCGCGTCAGCGCGGCGCTCGGTAAAGGACGATGAAGTCTGCGACCGCATGGAACTCGGCGCGGATCGCCTCGCGACGCCTTACAGCCTCTGGATCTTCACCCCACTGCTCGATCTGGAAGCTTTCGTCGAGCTCGGCGAGCTCGAAGGCCTCGTTCGCCGCCAAGCGGCCATCCAACAGGGCCAGGCCGATCACCAGTGAGCCCGCCGCAGTGGTGGCCGAGTGCAGCGCTGAAAGGCTCATAGCGTCCTGGGCGTCGATCGTGGTCCGCAGGGCGGTGAGTGTGGCGGGCGGTTGCGGGTGCGGCACCACGCCTTGCGTGACCTCCAGTCGCGCGGCGTAGCGCTCTTCAGCCCAATCCAGGAGCGGCTGCCATTGCGCTTCCTGGCGGGCGACCAGCTCTGGCGGGTGCTCGGCGCGGTAGCACAGCAGATCACTCGCGGCGTAACCCGCCAGATACTCATCGAAACGGTGGCGCTCCGACGTCATCTTGTCGATCGCAGTGCTTGCAAGCCGCGTCAACAACATGGTGAGCGGCTTTACCTCTTCCACCTGGGCTTCCCATTCCGCTGCGATAGCTTGCGCCAGGCCGGCGGTCGGGACTTCCAACAAGGACTTCGCGGGCGTACGCACGGGCCGGCCGTCCAGTGCAATGGCAAACCCGCCATCCGCCTCAACCACCGATACGGTCTGATAGAAGCGCTTCACGGTGGTTGTCACTCGAATGGATTGAGGCGCTGCAGAAGGCTCTTATTCTTGCGCGAGCGCGCCGACGCCTTACCCGAACCGTTGAGCCGACTGGATCCCCCAGGCGTGGGCGGTTGAATGCCGCCCGCAACGCCAATCGAACCGCCAATTGTCACGACGCGCCCTGACGCTGCCTTGAGCTCGGCTGCGATCGTCTCCTTGTATTCGTTGAAATCCGCCGTCGACACAAAAATGATCGGGGCCGCGAGCACCAGCGCGGTGACCAAAAACAGGCTCAACAGCAGTCTCTTGAACCGTCGCATCACGACTTACCTGTCAGACGCTCAAATGCCGGGGCGACTTCGGAAAATACCGACACCAACAGGGCTGCGCCCGCGGCGGTCAGCTCCGGTTCGCCGTGATAGCCCCAGGTAACGCCGATCGCGGCAACACCGGCATTCACGGCCATCGATATATCGAACGTTGTATCGCCGATCATGATCGTTTCGGCCGGTGTGGCGCCAGCCTCCTCCATGGCCGCGATCAGCATGTGAGGGTTCGGTTTTCCGGGACCGTCATCGCTCGTCTTGAGAGTGACGAAGCGATCGCGGATACCGTGCCGCTCGAGTACGCCATGCAGCCCGCGCCGGCCCTTGCCTGTCGCAACACCCAGCAAAACACCCGCCTCGTCGAGGGCGTTCAGGGCATCGAGGGCGCCCTCATAGAGGGGCTCATGCATCGCCGGATCGGCAATCAGCTCACGATAGGCTTGCGAATAGTCGTCGCGCAATCGTTCCAGATCGGCACCCTCCGGAGCAAGCCGATCGAGTGCATCGAGCAATGGCAGACCCACCACCCCCTGGACATCGCGCGGCGGCGGTGCGGTAAGTCCGTTGGTTTCAAACGCGCGCGCGGCGGCGGCGGCTATGGCACCAAGACTGTCGACGAGGGTTCCGTCACAATCGAACACGGCCAGCCGGAGCGGACGATCCGGCATGTCACGACAAGTCGGCAGGAGCGCGTGTCATGCCGAAAAGATGGTGGCGCGGGCGGCGCGTGTCCACGCCGGATTGCGCAACCGGTTAGATTTCAAGGCAAGAGGCCGGCTCCGCGCTCGTGGCAGCGTCAGGACCGCTTGGCGTTGCGTTGGCCTGCCTTGGAGCGGGCCTTTTTCACGCCTGCAGCCGATTTTTCCGAGGTCTTCTTGGCGGGCTTCGCTTTCGGTCTTTTTACCCGGACCACGGCGGTCTGTGCACAGCCACTGACGGTGGCGAACATCATGGCATTTGGCTTTACGCGGGTCATCGATGCCTCCGGGGTCAGAGGGCGCGATCATAAGGCGCGCCCGTTACCTTCGCATTAATTGGCAATGCCGATTGTCCGCCATAGGGCATTTCCGCGGCATGATTGCGGCGATCGCTCCCGCACCCGCAGATCAGCCGTCGGTTGAGAACAACGCATCCCCCTCGATGGTGCTGAACCCGAAAAACTTAATGGTCTCAGTCATATGCGCCGGCGGCGGCGCGGCGATATCAAGGGTTCGACCGCCCCCGATGGGTAAGACCAGCCGTCGAGCATGAAGATGCAACAGGCGGGCCCGGCCAGGCAGAAAGGCGTCGCTGCCGCCATACTTTCCATCCCCCAGGATTGGCGCCCCTCGCCCCGCCATATGCACGCGAAGCTGGTGGGTGCGCCCGGTGAGAGGCGTCAGCGCCACAAAGGCGGCTTGCTTGCCGGCGTGTTCGACGACCCGGTAGAGCGTAACCGCCGGGCGCGCAGCGCCATTTCCTCCGGCCGGTTCGGCGGCTACCATTCGCTCACCTCCCTGGACGGCCCCTTTCGCGAGCGCCTGGTCGATCCGGCCAGCATGCGGCATCGGGGTTCCCACCGTCACGGCCCAGTAGAGCTTCTGCGCCGTTCGCTGCCGAAAGGCCTGGGCGAGGGCAGCGGCCGCCGAAGCCGTTCGGCCGAGGATCAGAACGCCGGACGTGTCGCGGTCGAGCCGGTGAACAAGCCGCGGGCGCTCGGTGAATTGATACCGCAAGGCATCCAGCATGCCGTCCAGATGGCGCGTTGTTCGAGTGCCGCCCTGAACCGCCAGACCCGGCGGCTTGTTGATCGCGATCACCATCTCGTCGCGGTAAAGCACGGCCGCGCGAAGGGCCTCGGCATCCTCCTCCGCAACCGGCGCGGCCACCTCACGCTTGCGGGATGCCGGGCTCGAGCGCTCGGTGTCCATCGGCGGCACGCGAACTACTTGGCCGGCGGCAAGCCGCAGGCCGGCCTTGGCCCGCTTGCCGTCGACGCGGATCTGACCCTTGCGCAACAGCATTTCTAGTCGGCCGTGGCTCAGTCCCGGGAAATGCCGCTTGAACCAGCGATCCAGACGAAGATCGGCTTCATCCCCGGCGACGACGACAGCCTGCACGCCGCCATTCGTGGCGCCATCGCTCATGATCCCTTCAACTGGTTGAGCCCCGCAGATACGGCATAGCCCAGCCATACCGCAACAATGCACAGCAACACCGACGCTACGATATAAGCGCTTGCGCGATAGAGCTCACCATTCCTCAAGAGTTCCAGCGACTCAATGCTGAAGGTCGAGAAAGTCGTGTAGCCGCCGCACACGCCGATCATGAGGAACTGACGAACCTCGGCCCCGGCGAAAAGCCGGCCATCGGGCAAGGTCAGCGTCGCGATGAGCCCGATCAGAAATGAACCCAGGACATTCACGGCCAGCCCACCCCAGGGGAATGTCTCACCAAAATGAGTGGCGACTAGGCCGTATGTCCAGTACCGCGCAATCCCGCCGAAGGCGCTTCCCAATGCGATCCAGAGATAGACGGCCATGATATCCCGGTGAACTTGTCAAAAAAGACTCAGGTTTCGTCGGCCAAAATAGCCGCCACTCCCGGCATCAACAACGCTCTCCTCCGCGCCTTACCCTGGCCCGATGAGCGTCCCTGGGCCTATGACCGCTTGGCCCGGAGTTTCGCCCAGTACTCGAGGCGCTTTTGGATTTCCCGCTCAAAGCCCCGTTCGACAGGCTCATAGAACTGGCGCCGCTCCATATCGTCTGGAAAATAGCTCTGGCCAGAGAACCCGTCCTCGGCGGCATGATCATAGGCATAGCCATCGGCGTAGCCCAGATCCTTCATGAGGCGCGTCGGCGCGTTCAATATGTGCTTGGGCGGCATCAGCGAGCCGGTTTCGCGTGCCGCCCGGCTTGCGGCACCAAACGCCCGATAGCCGGCATTCGACTTCGGCGCGGTCGCGAGATAAATCACCGCCTGGGCAATGGCGAGCTCACCTTCCGGGGAGCCCAGACGATCGTATGCGTCCCACGCCGCAATCATCTGAGGCAGCGCATTGGGATCCGCCATTCCGATATCCTCGACCGCGAACCGGGTCAGTCGGCGGGCAATGTATTTCGGGTCCTCGCCTCCCGCCAGCATGCGCGCGAGCCAATAGAGCGAGGCGTCAACATCGGAACCGCGCATCGATTTGTGCAGCGCGCTGATGAGGTTGTAATGACCGTCCTGGCTCTTGTCGTAAAGCGGGGCCCGGCGCTGCACGGCCTGCGTCAACCCAGCGAGGTCCAACCCATCGCCCGTCTCGCCCACATCGCCCGGGGGCAACGCGAATAATTCCTCGGCCAGGTTGAGAACGAAACGGCCATCTCCATCCGCCATCGCCTTCAATCCCGCGCGAGCGTCCGCATTCAATGGAAGCGCGCGGTCTTCCTCGCGCTCGGCCCGCAGCAGCAACTCCTCCATCGCGGCGTCATCGAGCCGATTGAGCACCAGAACCTGCGCCCGCGAAAGCAGCGCGGCGTTCAGCTCGAAAGACGGGTTCTCGGTTGTCGCGCCGACGAGGATCACCGTCCCGTCCTCGACCACCGGCAGGAAAGCGTCCTGTTGGGCGCGGTTGAAGCGATGGATTTCGTCGACGAACAGCAGCGTGCCCTCACCCGCCCCGCGCCGGACGCGCGCGCGCTCGAAAACCTTGCGCAGGTCGGCAACGCCGGAGAACACCGCGGAGATGGGCTCGAAGGCGAGGCTGGCTTGATCGGCCAACAGCCGTGCGATTGTGGTCTTGCCTGTTCCGGGCGGACCCCACAGGATCAGTGACGCCAAGCGGCCTTGCGCGACCATGCGGCCCAGCGGGCCTTTGGCGCCCAGCAAATGGTCCTGGCCGACGACCTCTTCCAGCCGCTGAGGCCGCAGCCGGTCGGCGAGCGGGTGCGGCGAATTCGCTTCGAAGAGGGTGGTCACCCGCGCAGGCGCAGCGTGATCAATTGGCCACGCCGGCGCAATTGCACAAACCAACCGCGTTGCGGCTCCGCCACGATCTCCTTGAGGGCCGAGACACGCCTGATCGCGACGCCGTTCACGCTGACGATCATATCCCCGCGCGCCATGCGCAGACGGTGTGCCGGGCTGCCGCGGGCGATATCCAAAATAACGACGCCATCGTCCGGGCCCTGAAAACCGGTCTCCTCGGTGAGGCGGGGCGACAGGTTCGCGATTGTCGCTCCGGCAAATGGTGAATGACCGGCGATCGTCGTAAGATTGCGCGGCGGCATTTCCGGTGGCGCCAACAGATCGATGGGAACTTCCATCGTCTTTCCGTCCCTGATCACGGTCAACTTGGCCTTGCCACCGATTTTCAACAATGCGAGGCGATACCGCAGGCCCTGGGCGGTTAGGAAACTCTTGCCGTTGATGGCCGTTATCACGTCGCCGCGCTTGAGCCCCGCCTTTTCCGCCGGACCATCCTTGCGGAGCTTGCGGACAATCATGCCGGCAACACGCTTCAGACCAAGCGATCCGGCAATATCCGCGCTAATGTCCTGGCCACTGGCACCGATCCACGGCCGCAGCAAGGCCGCACCGGTGAGCGCGCTGGTCAGCACTGCCTGGACCATGTTCGACGGGATAGCGAAGCCTATGCCGATCGAGCCGCCGGATTTGGAGTAGATCGCCGTATTGATGCCCACCAGCCGGCCGTCCATGGTGACGAGCGCACCGCCGGAATTACCCGGGTTGATAGCGGCATCGGTCTGGATGAACGACCGGAAATCCGTGATGCCAACGGTGGTGCGCGCGACCGCGGACACGATGCCGCTGGTCACGGTCTGGCCGACACCAAACGGATTGCCGACCGCAAGGACGAGGTCACCGACCTCGAGCTCATCGGCGTCGCCGAAACTCAGCGCCGCGAACTTGCCACCGGCCTTGATCCGCAGCACCGCCAGATCCGTGCGGGGATCGCGTAGCAACACCGTTGCCTCGTATTCGCGGCGATCGGCCGTGACGACGGTAATCTGATTGGCGCCCTTGATGACATGGGCATTCGTGACGACAACGCCGTCAGACCTTACGATAACGCCGCTGCCGAGCGAGCCCTGCATGCGACGCTGTGGCGTACCGCCAAACTCGCGACCAAAAAACCGCCTGAAGAAGGGATCGTCAAAAAGCGGCGAGCGCACACGCTGCTGAGCGATACGTTTGGTGTAGATGTTGACCACCGCCGGGGCGACCTTCTTCACCACGGGCGCGAAGGATAGGGTTATTTCAGCCTTCGCGTCCGGCACGCGCTTAGTCGTTTCCGCGGCCACAGATGAGGCCGTCACCAGAAGCAACCAGGCCAGGCTCGCAACTATGCCGCCCGATCGGCGATTATTCGCAGCGCTACGCATATCCAAGTCGCCCTCGCAGCCCGGTACCCACGAACATCGTATTGAATTATTTTACATATTCGGACATAAGCCCGCGACACCAAAAAGGGGGCAGCCTTCGCTACCCCCCTATTCTTTCTCGTGATACGCCGCTAACTGGCGCGGCATACCCAATTCAAGCTTCGGCTGCCTCACCCTCGGCCTCAGAGTCAGCCTGAGCCGGCCCAGAATCCTGCCCCTTTGCATCGGGATCGCGATCGACCAGTTCGATAATCGCCATGGGTGCGGAATCGCCGTAGCGGAAGCCGGCCCGCATCACCCGCGTATAGCCGCCGTTGCGGGCCTTGTAGCGTTCAGCAAGCGCAGTGAAGAGCTTGTCGGTCAGCGCGGGGTCCTTCAACACCGAAAGCACCTGACGCCGGGCGTGGAGTGACCCGCGCTTGCCAAGCGTCACGAGCTTGTCGACCGTGCGTCGCAGCTCCTTGGCTTTGGGAACCGTCGTCGTGATCTGCTCGTGCTTGATAAGCGCGGCCGCCATATTGGCCAGCATGGCCTTGCGGTGGCTTGACGTCCGGTTGAGCTTCCGCCCGGAAATTCTGTGGCGCATGGAATTCTGCTCCGCTTGCTCTGCCTGCTCCTGCGAACCCTAGTAGGGCTCCTCGAGCCGCTTTGCCATGTCTTCGATGTTCTCCGGCGGCCAGCTCGTGATCTCCATGCCGAGATGGAGGCCCATCGTGGCCAAAACTTCCTTGATCTCGTTCAGTGATTTGCGTCCGAAGTTTGGAGTACGCAGCATCTCCGCCTCTGTCTTCTGCACGAGATCGCCAATATAGATGATGTTGTCGTTCTTCAGGCAGTTGGCGGAGCGGACGGAAAGCTCGAGCTCGTCGACCTTGCGCAACAGATTGCGGTTGAAGGGCAGCTCGCCGGGGCGCTCATCCGCCACTTCGGCCTTGGGCTCTTCGAAAGTAATGAAGAGCTGCAGCTGGTCCTGCAGGATGCGTGCGGCAAGCGCCACGGAATCTTCCGGCGTCACCGCGCCATTGGTCTCCACGTCCAGGGTCAGCTTGTCAAGATCGGTGACCTGGCCGACCCGCGCGTTCTCAACTTTGTACGAAACCTTGCGTACCGGGCTGTAGAGCGCATCGACCGGGATCAGCCCAATCGGCGCGTCTTCCGAACGGTTCTGGTTGGCCGGCGTATAGCCCTTGCCGATTTCCACGACCATCTCCATCGAGACGTGCGCGCCTTGATCCAAATGCATCAGCACCTGGTCACGGTTCATGATCTCAATGTCAGGGCCGGTCTCGATCATCTTTGCGGTGACCTCCATCGGGCCCTCGGCCCTGAGCGACATGCGCTTGGGCCCTTCGCCGTGCATACGAAGCGCCAGCGATTTTATGTTGAGGACGATGTCGGTCACATCCTCGCGGACGCCGGGGATCGATGAAAACTCGTGAAGTACGCCGTCGATCTGGATCGACGTCACGGCGGCGCCTTGCAGCGACGACAGAAGAATGCGGCGCAGCGCGTTGCCAAGCGTAATACCGAAACCACGCTCCAGCGGCTGCACCACGATCGAGGCATGGCGCGCAGCATCGTCGCCGGCATCGACCTTGTATCCCTTCGGCTTAATCAGGTCAGTCCAGTTTTTCTGAATTGTCACGGGGTTCTGCTCCATGGGCTCCTAGCGGGACATTGAATCCCGCGCCTCTATATGCGTTCAAGCTAACGCCCCGCGACCCTTCCAGGCCCGGGCGCCGCGCAGTTGGCCGCGCTATACCCTGCGGCGCTTGGGCGGGCGGCAGCCGTTGTGTGGGATCGGCGTGACGTCGCGGATGGAGGTGATCTGAAATCCTACCGATTGCAGAGCTCGCAACGCCGATTCGCGTCCGGACCCCGGGCCTTTGACCTCGACCTCGAGCACCTTCATGCCGTGCTCCATGGCCTTGCGGCCGGCATCTTCGCCGGCAATCTGCGCGGCGTACGGTGTCGATTTCCGCGAGCCCTTGAAACCCTGGCCGCCGGCCGACGACCAGGCAATAGTGTTGCCTTGGGCATCGGTGATAGTGATCATGGTATTGTTGAAAGTGGCACTGACATGCGCCACGCCCGATGTGATGTTCTTGCGTTCGCGCCGCTTGACGCGACCCGTTTGTACTTTCGCCATTGTCGTCCTTTACGCCTTTTTCTTGCCCGCAACCGCGCGGCCCCGACCTTTGCGCGTGCGTGCATTGGTGTGGGTTCGCTGGCCGCGCACCGGAAGACCCTTGCGGTGCCGAAGGCCACGATAGGAACCAAGGTCCATCAGGCGCTTGATGTTCATCGCCACTTCGCGGCGCAAGTCGCCCTCGACCGTGTAGTCGCGGTCGATTGTCTCGCGGATCCGAACCACCTCGTCATCGGTCATCTGATTGACCCGGCGCTCGGTCGGGATGCCGACCTTGCCGCAGATATCCTTCGCCTTGGTGGCGCCAATTCCGTGAATATAGGTCAGTGCAACTTCGACCCGTTTTCCGGTCGGAATGTTCACACCTGCGATACGTGCCACGTCTCGACCTCCTCAAACCGCAATGCGATTAAGATGAACGTCCGGCCCAGGCACGATGCTCATGGCATCCAGCCCAGCCGATCCGCACATAATTACTGTATGAAGGCGCAAAAACACGCCCCTTTTGGCCCCGCCCAAAGGGTACTAGTCGAATATAAGTGCTCGGGCGCGACTGTCAACATAACCCCTTCAGTTTCCCTCTAAAATGGCGACCAACTGAGCGGTCACCTCGTCGATATCTTGCATTCCGTCAACCGAGGCGAGCCGCCCCGTATCGCGATAATAGGGCAGGATTGGCGCCGTCTGCTCATGATAGACCCCAAGACGCTTCTTCAGCGTCTCTGGATTGTCGTCGGCGCGTGCCGCTCCGCCCGACTCCGCCGCCCGCCCCTCGATCCGGGCGAACAGCGCAGCCTCGTCGACTTCCAGCTCGATGACGTGATCCAGTTTTAGGCCTTTCTCCTTTAGCATCGCGTCCAATGCTTCTGCCTGGGCAACGGTGCGAGGAAATCCGTCAAGGATAAATCCATCGCGGCAATCCGGCTCGCCAATACGTTCCGCAATCATCGAGACAATCAGTTCATCGGGCACCAGCTTGCCCGCATTCATAATCGCCCCGGCCCGCTGACCTAGTGCCGTCCCCGCCTTCACCGCCGCCCGCAGCATGTCGCCGGTGGAAAGTTGCACCGCACCGAAGCGTTCTTGCAGGATCTGCGCCTGCGTGCCCTTGCCGCAACCCGGCGGCCCCAGCAGGATCAGGTTCATCAGCGCCGCCCTTTAAGGCGGGCCTTCTTCACCAGACCCTCATATTGGTGGGCCAGCAAGTGTGATTGAACCTGCGCCACCGTATCCATCGTCACTGAAACCACGATCAGCAAACTGGTGCCGCCAAAATAGAAGGTCAGCTGCGGCATCTGCGCGAGCAACATTTCAGGCAGCGCGCAAACCAGACAAAGATAGATCGCGCCAACGGTGGTGATCCGAGACAGCACGAAGTCCAGATAGTCAGCGGTGTTGGTACCCGGCCGGATGCCCGGCACGAAGCCGCCATATTTCCGCAGATTGTCTGCGGTTTCCTTCGGATTGAACACGATCGCCGTATAGAAGAACGCAAAGAAGGCGATCAGCGCAACATAGATCACCATGAAGCCTGGCTGGCCGCGTCCAAGAAAGGCCGTCACGGTGGTCAGCCATTCCGGCCCGCCCTGAGCGGAAAACCCCGCCACCGTGACCGGCATCAACAGCAGCGAGCTTGCGAAAATCGGCGGAATAACGCCGGCCGTGTTGAGCTTCAGCGGCAAATGCGAGGCCTCGCCCCCGAACATCCGGTTGCCCTGTTGTCGCTTTGGATATTGGACGATGATCCGTCTTTGCGCCCGCTCCATGAACACAACGAAGGCAATCACCGCGACCGAGGCGATCAGCAATGCGATCACCAGGCCAGCGGAAATATTGCCGGTCCGCCCCTGCTCGAACAGCGAGGCAAGCGCGCCCGGCACTGTGGCAACAATGCCGGAGAAGATGATCAGCGATATGCCGTTGCCCACACCGCGCGCGGTGATCTGCTCGCCCAGCCACATCAGGAAGACGGTACCGCCCACCAGCGTAATCACGGTGGAAAGACGGAAGAACATGCCTGGGCTGCTTACCGCCGCCCCTTGCGCGCCACTCATGCCCTCAAGGCCGACCGCGATACCGTAGGCCTGAACGGCAGCCAGGACCACCGTGCCGTACCGGGTGTATTGATTGATCTTCTTGCGCCCGGCCTCGCCTTCTTTCTTCAGCGCTTCCAGGCTGGGCACCACCGCAGTCAAAAGCTGCATGATAATCGCAGCCGAGATGTACGGCATGATGTTGAGCGCAAGGATCGTCATGCGTTCGACGGCGCCGCCGGCGAACATGTTGAACATCCCAAGGATGCCGCCCGCCTGTTGCCGGAACAGCTCCTGAAAGATCGACTGCTGAATGCCCGGGATCGGGATGTAGGTCCCGAGCCGATAGATGATCAACGCGCCAAGCGTGAACCAGAGCCGCTTCTTAAGCTCGGTGGCCTTGCCGAACGCCCCGAAATTGAGGCCGGCGCCTATCTGGTCGGCGGCGGATGCCATGGTATTTCCTCGCGTCTAGGTCCGCTTACTCAGACGTCGCGTCGGAGGCTTCGTCGCCCTTGTCGGCTCCATCTCCGCCCTTGGCCTCGTCATCGGCGGTCTCGGACGCTTTGGCCTTGGCTTCGTCCTTTGCTGGCTTACCCTTGCCCTTGCCCTTGCCCTTGTCTTCGCCTCCGCCGGGTGCCGGCCTGGCTTTGGCGGCAGCTTTGCGCTTGGCCTTCTTGCCTTCGCCGTCCGGCAGAGGATCGGGCAATACCACTGTGCCGCCGGCTTTTTCCACAGCGGCAAGTGCAGCCTTAGAAGCGCCAGCGACCTCGATGGTCAATTTGGCCTTGAGTTCGCCATTTGCAAGAAGGCGCACGCCGTCGTGAACACGGCGGATCACGCCGGCCTCGACGAGCGCCTTGGCATCGACGGTCTTCTTGGCGTCGAGCGTACCCTGGTCGATGGCGATCTGCAGGCGTCCGACATTGACGGCGTTAAGGCGCTTGCGAAAGTTATTCTTGAAGCCGCGCTTGGGCAGCCGCCGGTACAGCGGCATTTGGCCGCCTTCCTTGCCAACAAGCGAAACGCCGCTACGTGACTTTTGGCCCTTCATGCCACGGCCGCCGGTCTTGCCTTTGCCCGAACCGAGGCCGCGCGCAACGCGCATTCGGTTCTTCGTGGCGCCTTTGTTGTCAGAGAGTTCGTTTAGTCTCATGTGGCAATCCTTCGGGAGAGCAATGCGCGGGGCTACGGCCAGTGCCTAGCCGGTCTCCTCGACCCGTACCAAGTGGCTTACTTTGTCGATCATGCCGCGCACCGAGGGCGTGTCCTCGAGCTCGCGCGTGCGGTTCATCTTGTTAAGGCCAAGTCCGATCAAGGTGGCGCGCTGGTCGCGGCGGCGTCCAATTGGGCTGCCGGTCTGCGTGACCTTCACTGTCTTTCCGCTCTTTTTCTCGGCCATCGCGCTTACTCCCGCGCCTCGGCGGCGGCTTCACGACGTCCGACAATATCGCCCACTTTTTTGCCGCGCTTGGCGGCGACGTCCTTGGGTGACTGGATCGCCGACAGCGCCTGGAAAGTTGCCTTGATCATATTGTGCGGGTTCGAGGTGCCAATCGATTTTGCGACCACATCCTGAACGCCGAGGCTCTCGAACACCGCGCGCATCGGGCCACCCGCGATGATGCCGGTGCCCGGAGGCGCCGGTCGCAGCACAACACGCCCCGCGCCATAGCGGCCGAGAACATCATGGTGCAGCGTGCGACCTTCGCGGAGCGGAATACGCACCAGCCCGCGCTTGGCCTGCTCGGTCGCCTTACGGATCGCCTCGGGCACTTCGCGGGCTTTGCCGGCGCCATAGCCGACCCTGCCACGGCCATCCCCGACCACTACCAGCGCCGCGAAGCCGAACCGCCTGCCGCCCTTGACCACCTTTGCGACGCGGTTGATGCCGACCAGTTTCTCAACAAATTCAGAGTCTTGACCGTCACCCTCGTCACGACGGCCGCGCCGCCCGCGTGGTCCTCGTCGATCGCCACCTTGCTCTGCCATTCCTACTCTCTTTCGCTGTCCGGCCGCCTGCTTCGGGCTAGAAGCTGAGGCCACCTTCGCGCGCCGCATCCGCGAGCGCTTTTATGCGTCCGTGATAGATAAATCCGCCGCGGTCGAACACGACCTCCTTAACGCCCGCCTTTCCGGCACGTTCGGCTACCAGCTTGCCGACTGCCGCGGCGGCGTCGATATTGGCGCCGCTCTTGAGCTTGTCGCGCAGATCCTTGTCCACCGTCGACGCCGCCGCGAGGGTCGCGCCCGCCCGGTCATCGATCACCTGGGCGTAAATGTGCTTGCCCGAGCGATGCACTGATAAACGCGGCCGGCCACCGGCCGCCTTGCTCAGATTGTGCCGATTGCGTCTCTTGCGCCGTGTATGCAACTGCTTTGTATTCAGCATCGTTGTTTCTCTCCTCCGGTGATCCCGGAGCCTGGTTACTTCTTTTTACCTTCCTTGCGCACGATCAGCTCGCCCTTGTAGCGAACACCCTTGCCTTTGTACGGCTCCGGCGGACGATACTTGCGAATGACCGCCGCGAGTTGACCCACCGCCTGCTTGTCGGCGCCGGTCATCTTGATCTCACGCTGATTTTCGATCTGCACTTGAATGCCTTCGGGAATCGGGTGCTTGATCTCGTGGCTGTAGCCAAGCTGCAGCACCAGCTCACTACCCTGTACCGCCGCGCGATAGCCCACGCCCTCGATCTCCAGATGGTAAGCGAAGCCTTCGCCGACACCGGTGATCAGATTGTTCACCAGGCTGCGCGCCGTGCCCCACATGACTTGAGCGCGCCTGCCATCGTTGGCCGGCTTCACCGTGACCGCGCCGTCATCAAGCGTCACAGTTACGTCATCGCTCAGCGTAACCTTCAACTCGCCCAGTTTACCCTTGGCCGTCACGGTCGAACCCTCGACCGCAACCTGTACACCGTCCGGCACCACGACCGGATGTCTGCCCATGCGCGACATGACCGTTATCCTCGCTTTTCCGTCCGCCGACCGGTCAAAACACTCGGCACAAAACTTCACCGCCAATATTGGCGTCGCGCGCTTCGTGGTCCGACATCACGCCGCGCGGGGTCGACAGGATCGAAACGCCGAGCCCGCCATAGACCTTTTGCAGATCGGAGATACCCGAATAGACGCGTCGACCCGGCGTCGAAATCCGGGCGATTTCCTTAATCACCGGCTCGCCATTGTGATACTTGAGCTCGATCTCGAACTCGCGCAGACCCGGGTTCAGTTCCCGCTCGTTATACCCGCGGATATAACCTTCCTTTTGAAGCACGCTCAGCACATTCCCGCGAAAACGCGAAGCCGGGCTCACAATGCGTTCCTTTTTCGCCCGCTGTCCGTTTCGGATGCGGGTGAGCATATCGCCGAGGGGATCGCTCATTGCCATAACGTCGTCCTCCTCCCTACCAGCTCGACTTGACCATGCCCGGAATCTCGCCGCGTGAGGCGAGATCGCGCAACGCGATCCGCGAAATGCGGAACTTCCGGTAATAGCCGCGCGGGCGGCCGCTGATTTCGCAGCGGTTGCGCACGCGCACTTTGGCACCATTGCGCGGCATTGCCGCGAGCTTAAGGCGTGCCGCGAAACGATCCTCGGCCGGCAGGATTTGATCCTTGGCCATCGCCTTGAGCCGGGCGCGTTTCTCCGCATGGTTCGACGCCATGCGGGCGCGCCGCTTGTTCTTTTCGATTGCGCTTTTCTTAGCCATCGGCCTGTCCTTCGTCTTTGCTGCTCTCGCCGGTGAACGGGAAATCGAAGCCCTTCAGGAGAGCGCGCGCCTCGTCGTCGGTCTTGGCAGTTGTGATAATTGAAATATCCATGCCGCGGATCTCGTCAATCCTGTCGTAGTCGATTTCCGGGAAAACGATCTGCTCCTTGAGCCCCAACGAGAAGTTGCCGCGCCCGTCAAAGCTCTTGGGATTGAGACCCCGAAAGTCTCTTACGCGCGGCAGCGCGATGGTGATCAAGCGATCAATGAACTCGTACATGCGCTCACGGCGCAGCGTCACCTTGCAGCCGATGCGCATGCCTTCGCGAAGCTTGAACGTCGCCACCGACTTCCTAGCCTTGATCACGATCGGCTTCTGACCGGAGATCTGGGTGAGTTCGCCGGCGGCGGCGTCGACCTTCTTGTTGTCAACGACCGCCTCGCCGACGCCCATATTGACGACAACCTTGGTGACCCTTGGAACCTCATGCCGGTTCTTATAGCCAAAGCTCTCCATGAGCTGTGGCTTGATCACTTCGTCGTAGTGCTCGCGCAGTCTGGCCATCGCGATCTGCCTTATCTGTCGATGATCTCGCCGGAGCGGCGTGCAAAACGAACTTTGCGGCCGTCCTCGAGGAACTTGAACCCGACCTTGGTCGGCCCGTCGTCGGACGGGTCGAGCATGGCCACATTGGAAATCGCAACCGGCGCCTCGCGCTCCACGATGCCGCCTTGCTGCGTGGTGCTCGGACGGGTATGGCGCTTGATCACGTTGACGCCCTGGACGATGACCCGGCGCTCCTTGGGAAATACCTTCAAGACCTCGCCACGTTTGTCCTTGTCCTTACCGGCCAGCACCTGCACGCGATCGCCCTTGCGGATCTTCAATTTGTTCGCGACACGAGCGCCCTTCCGGACCTTTAGTTTATTCGCCATAATCAGAGAACCTCCGGCGACAGCGAAATGATCTTCATGTAACCCTTGGCGCGCAGCTCACGGGTAACCGGCCCGAAGATGCGCGTGCCGATGGGCTCGCCCGCAGGATTGATCAACACAGCCGCATTGCGATCGAACCGGATCGAGGTGCCATCGGGGCGATGGATCTCCTTGGCCGTGCGCACGACGACGGCACGGTGGATGTCGCCCTTCTTGACGCGGCCGCGCGGGATCGCTTCCTTGACCGAGACGACGATAACGTCGCCCACGGAGGCGGTCTTGCGCTTGGAGCCGCCCAGCACCTTGATGCACTGCACCTTGCGCGCGCCGGAATTGTCCGCGACTTCAAGGCGGGTTTGCATCTGGATCATTGACTTCGTCCCTTATTACGTCGCGTGGCGAACGCCCATGCCAGGCGCCCTGCCCCGTACCTCAAGCCACTTACCTTAAGCTTCGTCGGCCAACACTTCCCAGCGCTTGCGCTTGGAGATCGGCCTGCACTCGCGGATCCGCACCTGGTCGCCTTCCTTGAAGGTGTTCTCCGGGTCGTGCGCGGCGAACTTCTTCGACCGCTTGATGAATTTCTTGTAGAGCGGGTGCATGACGCGACGCTCGACCTGAACCACAATAGTCTTGTCCGGCTTGTCGCTAACGACCACGCCCCGCATTACTCGTCTCGGCATCTAACCCTCCGCTCCCACGCGTGCGCTCAACAGCGTCTTTACCCGCGCGATGTCCCGCCGCACCTGGCGCACCCGCGCCGTGTTCTCCAACTGACCGCTCGCCTGCTGGAAGCGCAAATTGAACGCCTCCTTTTCCAGCTGGCCCAGCTGGTCGGTCAGCTCATCCGGCGTTTTGGTCTTGAGATCGGCCGCCTTCATTGGCCCGCTCCTCGCTCTTATTCTTCGCCGATACGCGCGACAAAGCGCGTGCCGATTGGCAGTTTGGCTGCGGCCAGCTCGAAGGCCCGCCGCGCCACCGCAATATCAACACCGTCAATCTCGAACATGATACGGCCTGGATGTACGCGCGCCGCCCAATATTCAGGCGTGCCCTTGCCCGAGCCCATGCGTACTTCGGCGGGCTTGGCGGACACCGGAACATCCGGGAAGATCCGGATCCAGACCCGGCCCGATCGCTTCATATGGCGCGTCATCGCCCGGCGCGCGGCCTCGATCTGGCGCGCGCTGACACGTCCCGGCTGGGTCGCCTTCAGGCCATATGAGCCAAAATTAAGCGCGGTTCCGCCCTTGGCCTTGCCATGGATGCGGCCCTTGTGCTGCTTGCGGTATTTGGTTCGCTTGGGTGACAGCATTGTCTACTCTCAGTCTTCGGATTCACTTCAGAGCGTGTTTAGCGCTGTTGCTCGGCGAGCCGCTTGTCCTGCGACATCGGGTCATGGGCCATGATGTCGCCCTTGTAGACCCAAACCTTGACGCCGCAGGTGCCGTAGGTGGTCTTGGCCGTCGCGGTGGCGTAATCGATATCGGCGCGCAACGTGTGCAGCGGCACCCGGCCTTCGCGGTACCACTCCATGCGGGCAATCTCTGCCCCGCCGAGGCGGCCGCCGCAGTTGATCCGGATGCCAAGAGCGCCCAGACGGATCGCCGATTGCACGGCGCGCTTCATGGCCCGCCGGAAGGCGACCCGGCGCTCCAATTGCTGAGCGATATTCTCAGCGACCAGCCGCGCGTCGAGCTCCGGCTTCCTGATCTCGACGATATTGAGATGGACGTCGGAGCCGGTCATGCGTGAAAGTTCCGCGCGTAGCTTCTCGATGTCCTGACCCTTCTTGCCGATCACGACCCCCGGCCGCGCGGTATGGATGGTGATCCGGGCGCGCTTGGCCGGTCGCTCGACCACGACCTTGGAAACGCCGGCCTGCCCCAGCCGGTCCTGCAGGTAAGCACGCAGCTTCAGATCCTGATGCAGCAGATCGGCATAGTCGGTCTCGGCATACCAGCGCGAATCCCAGGTGCGATTGATGCCGACACGCAGCCCGATCGGATTGACTTTTTGACCCATTATGCGGTCTCCGCCTCTTCATCCTGTTCGCGCAGGATGATGGTGATATTGGAAAATGGCTTCTGGATACGCGCCATGCGGCCGCGCGCCCGCGCGCGAATGCGCTTCATCACGAAATCCTTGCCGACCGTCGCCTCGGCGACATAGAGCCGATCGACATCGAGCTGATGGTTGTTCTCTGCATTGGCGATTGCCGATTGCAGGATTTTCTTCACCTCGCCTGCGATCCGCCGCCGCGAGAAGCTGAGCTCGGCCAGTGCCGCACCGGCGTCGAGTCCGCGGATCGATTGCGCCATCAGATTGAGCTTCTGCGGGCTGATGCGAATGTTCCGGCCCACTGCCTGGGCCTCATTCTCATCCAATCGTCGGTCGGTCTTCGCTTTACCCATTGGCTTATGCCCGCTTTGCCCGCTTGTCAGCCGCGTGTCCGTGGAACGTGCGGGTCGGCGAGAACTCGCCGAACTTGTGGCCGATCATGTTTTCGGTCACCAGCACCGGCACGAACTTCTTGCCGTTGTGCACGCCAAACGTCAGTCCAACGAACTGCGGCAAGATGGTCGACCGTCGCGACCAGGTCTTGATCACTTCATTGCGGCCCGAATTACGCGTCGTTTCGGCCTTCTTCAGGAGATAGCCGTCGACGAACGGACCTTTCCATACGGAACGCGCCACGATTTGCCTCCCTTACTTCTTGCGCCGGCGGCGGATAATGAACTTATCCGTCGCCTTGTTCTTGCGGGTGCGTTTGCCTTTGGTCGGCACGCCCCACGGGGTCACTGGATGGCGGCCACCCGAGGTGCGGCCTTCGCCGCCGCCATGGGGGTGGTCCACCGGGTTCATCGCCACGCCGCGGACCGAAGGGCGCTTGCCCCGCCAGCGGTTGCGGCCGGCTTTGCCCAGCTTGATGTTCTGCTGATCGGCATTGGAGACCGCGCCGATCGTCGCCATGCAATCGCCGCGCACCACCCGCATCTCGCCCGAGGTGAGGCGAAGCTGGGCATAGCCCGTGTCGCGTCCAACCAACTGCACATAGGTTCCGGCCGACCGCGCGATCTTGCCGCCGGCGCCAGGCTTCATTTCCACGTTGTGCACGATGGTGCCGATCGGAATATTCTTAAGCGGCATTGCATTGCCTGGCTTTACGTCCGCGCGCTCCGAGGCAACCACCTGATCGCCCGCCTTCACGCGCTGGGGCGCCAGAATGTATGCCTGCTCGCCATCCTCATACGTGACCAGTGCAATGAACGCGGTCCGGTTCGGGTCATATTCGAGCCGCTCGACCGTCGCCGGCATGTCGAACTTGCTGCGCTTGAAATCGACAACACGGTAGCGCCGCTTATGCCCGCCGCCACGCCGGCGCGATGTCATGCGGCCGTGGTTGTTGCGGCCGCCGGACTTGGTAAGGCCCTCGGTCAGCTCCTTGACCGGCTTGCCTTTCCAGAGTTCCGCACGGTTGACCAGCACCACGCCCCGGCTGCTCGGCGTCGTCGGTTTCAGTTGTTTGAGCGCCATCGTCTCAGATCCTCAAAATCAAATGCCGGTCGTAACGTCGATGTTCTGGCCCTCTTCGAGGGTGATCATCGCTTTCTTGGTGTTCACGCGCTTGCCCTTCTTGCCGCGGAATACCTTCACCTTGCCTTTTTGGCGAAGCGTGTTGACCGCCTTCACCTTGACACCAAAGAGGCCCTCCACTGCCGCCTTGATCTCGGGCTTGGAAGCGTCCAGCGCGACCTGGAAGACGACCTGGCCGTGCTCAGACGCCATCGTCGACTTCTCGGTGATGATCGGCTTGCGCACAACGTCGTACATGCGCTCGCGGCTGATCTTCACCTGCCCCTTCATCTTCCGGCTCATGCGAGGCGCGCCTCCAGCGCTTTCACGGCTTCTTTGGTCAGCACCAACACATCGCGGCGCAGAATGTCATAGACGTTGGCGCCCTGCTGCGGCAGCACATCGATGCCCGGCAGGTTGCGCGCCGCGCGCGCGAAGTTCTCGTCGACTTCCGGGCCGTCGATGATCAGGACCGAGCTCCAGCCGAGCTTTGCCACCTTCTTGGCAAGATCCTTGGTCTTGCCCTGCGTGACCGTCGCAGCGTCGAGGATGACTAATTTTCCGTCGCTTGCTTTGGCCGAGAGCGCTGTCTTGAGGGCAAGTTTGCGAACCTTCTTGGGCAGGTCCTTGGCATGGCTGCGCACGACCGGGCCGAACACCGTCGCACCGCCGCGAAATTGTGTCGCGCGCAACGAGCCTGCGCGGGCCCGACCCAGGCCTTTCTGGCGCCACGGCTTTGCGGTGGTGCCGCGGATCTCGCCGATGGTCTTGACCTTGTGGGTGCCGGCGCGCCGCTTGGCGAGTTGCCAGTCGACCATCCGCGCCAGGATGTCCTTGCGCACTTCCAGCCCAAACACGGCGTCATCAAGCGAGACGTCGCCCGCCGCCTTATTGTCGAGATCGATCGCTTTGAGCTTGATAGCCATCGCCCTTAGTCTCCGTCCCCACTGGCGCCGCCACTTGGCGCGTCCTCGGCAGCCTTGGCGGCGCCCGCAAGCGCCTCCTTGGCGGCCTGTTCGGCGGCGGCCATGTCCTCTTCAGTGACTTCCGAGGCCTGCTCAGCGATCGAGCCCGTTGCCACGGCATCGCTTTTGAGACCCGCCGGATAAGGAACGTTCTCAGCCGGCGGCTGCTTGACCGCGTCGGTCACCAGAACCCATCCGCCCTTGGAGCCCGGCACAGCGCCGCGAATGAGGATAAGGCCCCGTGATGGGTCGGTCGCGACGATCCGCAGGTTCTGCGTCGTCACCCGGCGGGCGCCCATATGACCCGCCATCTTCTTGCCCTTGAAGACCTTGCCCGGGTCCTGGCTATGGCCGGTCGAGCCGTGCGCGCGGTGCGAGATCGAGACACCGTGGCTGGCACGCATGCCGCTGAAGCCCCAACGCTTCATGGCGCCTGCAAAACCCTTGCCGATCGAGGTGCCGGCAACATCGACATATTGCCCGGCGACGAAGTGGTTGACGCCGATCTCGGTTCCGACCTCAAGCACGGCATCGTCGGCGACGCGAAACTCAGCGACCTTCTGCTTAGGCTCAACCTTCGCCTTGGCGAAGTGCCCGCGTTCCGGCTTTGTCGTGTTTTTGACCTTGGCGGTACCGACGCCCAGTTGCAACGCGGTATAGCCTTCTTTCTCCGCGGTGCGAACGGCCACGACCTGACAATCTTTCATTTCGAGCACGGTCACCGGAACATGCGTGCCGTCCTCCGAAAAGACGCGGCTCATACCGATTTTGCGGGCGATCACGCCAGTGCGCATCACGCTTCTTCCTTGAGCTTGATGTCGACATGGACGCCCGCCGACAAGTCGAGCTTGCCGAGCGCATCAACCGTCTGGGGCGTCGGATCGACGATGTCGAGGAGACGCTTGTGGGTGCGGATTTCAAATTGTTCGCGCGACTTCTTGTCGATATGCGGCGAACGCAGCACCGTGTATTTGTCAATCCGCGTGGGCAACGGAATGGGGCCGCGCACCTGCGCGCCCGTCCGCTTGGCCGTATGCACGATCTCGCTTGTCGACTGGTCGAGCAGGCGATGATCGAACGCCTTGAGCCGTATTCTTATCGTCTGGTTTTCCATGTCCGATTGCCCATCAAAAGGCCGGGCCCCGTATGGGGCCCGGCTGGCGCTTTCAGTTCTTACTCGATAATCTTGGCGACGACTCCTGCGCCGACGGTACGTCCGCCCTCGCGGATGGCAAAGCGCAGGCCCTCATCCATGGCGATCGGCTGGATCAGCGCGACCTCCATCGAGATGTTGTCCCCCGGCATCACCATCTCCGTGCCCTCGGGCAGCACAACCGAGCCCGTCACATCCGTCGTCCGGAAGTAAAACTGCGGCCGGTAGTTGGAGAAAAACGGCGTGTGCCGGCCGCCCTCCTCCTTCGTTAAGATGTAGCACTCGCAGTTGAACTTCGTGTGCGGCGTGATCGAGCCGGGCTTGGCCAATACCTGACCACGCTCAACCTCCTCACGCTTCGTGCCGCGAAGAAGTACACCCACATTGTCCCCCGCCATCCCCTTGTCCAGAAGCTTGCGGAACATCTCAACGCCCGTGCACACCGTCTTCGTCGTCTCCTTCAGGCCGACGATCTCAACCTCGTCCCCCGTCGCAACCTCGCCCCGCTCAATCCGCCCCGTCACAACCGTGCCACGGCCCGAAATCGAGAACACATCCTCAATCGGCATCAGGAACGGCTTGTCAATCGGACGGTCAGGCTGCGGAATATACCCGTCAACCGCCGCCATCAGCGCCAGGATCGACTCCCTCCCCGTCGCCTCGTCCTTGCCCTCAAGCGCCGCCAGCGCCGAGCCCTTCACAATCGGGATGTCGTCACCAGGAAACTCGTAACTCGACAGCAACTCGCGAACCTCAAGCTCGACAAGCTCCAAAAGCTCCTCGTCATCAACCTGATCAACCTTGTTCAGGTATACAACAATCGCCGGAACTCCAACCTGCCGCGCCAAAAGGATGTGCTCGCGCGTCTGCGGCATCGGGCCATCCGCAGCCGACACAACCAATATCGCACCGTCCATCTGCGCCGCGCCCGTGATCATGTTCTTCACGTAATCGGCATGACCGGGACAGTCCACATGCGCGTAGTGACGCGCCTCCGTCGAATACTCAACATGCGCCGTCGCTATCGTGATCCCGCGCGCCTTCTCCTCCGGTGCCTTGTCAATCTGGTCGTACGCCGTAAACTCAGCCCCGCCACTCTCCGCCAGCACCTTCGTAATCGCTGCCGTCAGCGTCGTCTTGCCATGATCAACATGACCAATCGTCCCAACATTGCAGTGCGGCTTCGTTCGCTCAAACTTCGCTTTCGCCATCGTCTGTCGTCCCTAATACCGGTGTTCGTTCCGTTGTCTGGTTCTAACCGAGATCTAGCCGTGATGCGCTCAGGCCATCTTGGCCCGGACCTCTTCGGCGACCGCCTGGGGCACTTCCTCGTAACGCGCGAAGTGCATGGTGTAGGTCGCACGGCCCTGGCTCATTGAGCGCAGCGTGTTCACGTAACCGAACATATTCGCCAGCGGCACGGTCGCGTCGATGACGCGCGCATTGCCGCGCGTATCCATGCCCTGGACAGTGCCGCGGCGACTGTTCAGATCGCCAATGATGTCGCCCATGTATTCATCCGGCGTCACCACCTCGACTTTCATCACCGGTTCGAGCAGACGCGGACCCGCTTTTTCCACAGCTTCGCGGAAGGCCGAGCGGCCGGCGATTTCGAAGGCCATCACCGAGCTGTCGACGTCGTGGCTGGCGCCGTCCGTCAGCGTCGCCTTGAAGTCGATCACCGGGAACCCGGCGAGCACGCCCGACTGGCGCGCGGCCTCGATGCCCTTGGCCACGCCCGGAATGAATTCCTTCGGCACGTTGCCGCCAACCACGCTGCTCACGAAGGAAAAACCTTCGCCCGGCGCCACAGGCTCGAAAGTGATCTTCACCCGCGCGAACTGTCCCGAGCCGCCGGTCTGCTTCTTGTGTGTGTAGTCGACACTGGTCAGCTTGGAGATCGTCTCGCGGTAGGCCACCTGCGGTGCCCCGATATTGGCCTCGACTTTGAATTCGCGTTTCATGCGATCGACGATAATCTCAAGGTGCAGTTCGCCCATACCGGCGATCACGGTCTGCCCGCTTTCCTGGTCGGTGGCGACGCGAAATGACGGGTCCTCCTGGGCCAGCCGGGCCAACGCCTGGCCCATCTTGTCCTGGTCGGCCTTGGTCTTGGCCTCGACGGCGATCTCGATCACCGGCTCGGGGAATTCCATGCGCTCAAGAATGACCGGCTTTGACGGGTCGCACAGCGTATCGCCGGTAGTTACCGTCTTCAGGCCGCAGAAAGCGATGATGTCGCCGGCGCGCGCTTCCTTGGTGTCCTCGCGGCTGTTGGCGTGCATCAGCAACATCCGCCCAACGCGCTCATTCTTGTCCTTGGTCGGGTTCAGCATGCCATCGCCGGCCTTGACCACGCCAGAATAGATCCGCGCGAAGGTAAGTGAGCCAACGAAGGGATCGGTCATGATCTTGAAAGCAAGCGCACTGAAAGGCTCGTCGTCGGAGCTCTTGCGCTCGATCGCCTCGTCGGTGCCGGGCTTTAAACCATTGATCGCGAGGACCTCGGTCGGTGACGGCATGTAGTCGACAACGGCGTCGAGCAGCGGCTGCACACCCTTGTTCTTGAAGGCGCTGCCACACAGTACCGGTACAATCGCACCCACCACAGTGCCCTTGCGGATGCACCGCTTGATGGTCTCCACGTCGGGCTCGGTGCCCTCCAGATAGGCCTCCATCGCGACGTCATCGTGCTCGACCGCGGCCTCGACCAGCTTCTCGCGGTAGATTGAGGCCTGCTCGGCGAGCTCGGCCGGGATATCCCCCTCCTCGAACTCGGCACCTAGCGTCTCGTCCTTCCAGATGATGCTTTTCATCTTGACCAAGTCGACCAGCCCGACGAACTCCGCCTCGGCGCCGATCGGCAACTGCAAAACGACCGCGACCGCCCCAAGACGGTCCTCGATCATGTCGACACAGCGGAAGAAATCGGCGCCAATGCGGTCCATCTTATTGACGAAGCACAGGCGCGGAACGTCGTATTTGTCAGCCTGCCGCCAAACCGTCTCAGACTGTGGCTCAACGCCGCCGACCGAATCGAAGACCGCAACGGCGCCGTCGAGCACGCGGAGGCTGCGCTCGACCTCGATGGTGAAATCGACGTGGCCCGGAGTGTCGATGATGTTGACCCGGTGATCATTCCAATGACAAGTCGTCGCGGCCGACGTGATCGTGATACCGCGCTCCTGCTCCTGCTCCATCCAATCCATAGTGGCCGCGCCGTCATGCACCTCGCCCATCTTATGGGAGCGACCGGTGTAATAGAGGATGCGCTCGGTCGTGGTCGTCTTGCCGGCATCAATATGCGCCATGATGCCGATATTACGGTAGCGCTCCAGGGGCGTTGTGCGAGCCATGACTTTCTTCCGTCGTCCGTCAACTACCAGCGATAATGCGAGAAAGCACGGTTGGCATCCGCCATCCGGTGCGTGTCTTCGCGCTTTTTGACCGCGGTGCCGCGGCTATTGGCGGCGTCGAGCAACTCGCTCGCCAGACGTTCTGCCATCGTGCGCTCCGAGCGGGCGCGCGCGATCTGAATCAGCCAGCGGATCGCAAGCGTTTGCGCCCGGTCCTGGCGGACTTCGATCGGAACCTGATAGGTGGCGCCGCCGACCCGGCGCGAGCGCACCTCGACATGAGGGCGCACGTTTTCCAGTGCGTCGTGGAAAACCTTCAACGGATCGGTCTTCGCCTGGTTTTCGATGCGATCGAAGGCACCATAGATAATACCCTCGGCGACCGACTTCTTGCCGTGATGCATCAACGAATTCGTGAACTTGGTCAAAACCCGATCATGATATTTCGGATCCGGCAAGGTCTCACGTTTCTCGGCGCGGCGACGACGCGACATGCTCTATCCTCGCATTACTTCGGCCGCTTCGTGCCGTACTTCGAACGGCGCTGGCGACGATCGGACACACCCTGCGTATCGAGCGTGCCACGAATGATGTGATAGCGAACGCCAGGCAAATCCTTGACTCGCCCGCCCCGGATCATCACGACGGAATGTTCCTGGAGGTTGTGGCCTTCGCCGGGAATATAGCTGGTGACCTCAAAGCTGTTCGTCAAGCGCACGCGCGCAACTTTCCGCAACGCCGAGTTCGGTTTCTTCGGCGTTGTCGTGTAGACGCGCGTGCACACGCCGCGCTTTTGCGGACAGGCCTCCAGCGCCGGCACTTTATTGCGTTCCACCGGCCGCTGGCGCGGCTTGCGGATCAATTGATTAATCGTTGGCATTGGGTCTACACCCCTCCACATCCACACATCAAAAACCCCAAGCGCGACGCAAAGCATCGCCCGGGTTGCTTCCGCAATCTGGCTCCCGGCCGGCGCGTGTCGCCCCGTTGACTGGGCGTGATCCCGGTATTGTTCCGCTAGGAAGTCGCAACCGAAAACCGCGTCTAGGAGCCTATCCTACTGCCGGTTCCCCAAAGGTTGGCGCATCCTATGGAGGGTGCGTTGACCCGTCAAGAAAAACCGAAGTAAAACCGGTTTGAGAAACGGGCGCCGCGTTTATCGTTCAAAAACGCGGCGCCCGTATTTGCCCATTATACTAGGCGGACTGCTTTTCTTCCACCTCTGATTCGTCGGTCAGCGCCACAACGCCCTCTTCCTCGACAACCGCTTGAGATTCGAGAACTTCGCGGTCGCGTTCTCCGGCGACGTGCTTCAGCTGCTTCATCACGCTGCCGGTGCCGGCCGGAATCAGGCGGCCGACGATGACGTTCTCCTTCAAACCCTGCAACATGTCGATCTTGCCATTGACCGCAGCTTCGGTCAGCACCCGCGTGGTCTCCTGGAAAGATGCCGCGGAGATGAACGACTTGGTCTGCAGGCTCGCTTTGGTGATGCCCTGCAGCACCGGTGTCGCCGTGGCCAGCTTCAGCTTCTGTGCCTTGGCCTTCTCGTTGACCTCGTCGAACTCGGGACGGTCGACCTGCTCGCCCACCAGGAAAGTGGTCTCGCCCGGATCCTGTATCTCGACCTTCTGCATCATCTGGCGGACGATCACTTCGATATGCTTGTCGTTGATCTTCACGCCCTGCAGTCGGTAGACCTCCTGGATCTCGGCGATGAGATAGCGGGCCAGCGCCTCGACACCCAGCACATGCAGGATGTCGTGGGGCACCGGGTTGCCGTCCATCAACGCGTCGCCGGTCTCGACCCAATCGCCTTCCTGAACCGAGATGTGCTTTCCCTTGGGGATCAGGTACTCGACGGGCTCGCCCTCTTCCGGCCGCACGACGATCCGCCGCTTGGTCTTGTAGTCCTTGCCGAACTCAACCCGGCCTGGGGATTCCGCGATGATCGCATAGTCCTTGGGCTTGCGGGCCTCGAAGAGTTCCGCGACCCGCGGCAGACCGCCGGTGATGTCACGGGTCTTTGAGGACTCACGGGGGATGCGTGCGAGCACGTCACCGGCCTGTACGTGCTGGCCCGCCTCGACCGAAAGGATCGCGTCGACCGACATGAAGTAACGGGCTTCCAGGCCGTTGGACAAGGTCACGACCTCACCGGGCTTGGAGTCCTTCCCTGGCCGCAGCGACACGCGGGGCTTCAGATCGGCGCCCTTGGGCTGCTGCTTCCAATCGATCACCACCTTGTTGGCAATGCCGGTCGCCTCGTCCATGATCTCGCGCAGCGAGATGCCCTCGATCAGATCGACGTAGTCGACGTAGCCTTCCTTCTCCGTGATGATCGGCAGCGTGTAGGGATCCCATTCGGCCAGCTTGTCGCTCTTTTCAATGCTCTGCCCATCGGCCACGAACAGCTTGGCGCCGTAAGGTACGCGGTGCCGGGCGCGCTCGCGCTTGGCATCGTCGAGCAGCACGATCTCGAGATTGCGCCCCATCACAATGTTGACGCCCTCGGAGTTCATGACGACGTTGAAGTTCTCGATCTTCGTCGTCGAGGTGAACGCGGCCTCAATGCTCGAGGCTTCCGCGCCGCGCTGCGCGGCACCGCCGATGTGGAACGTCCGCATGGTGAGCTGGGTGCCCGGCTCGCCGATCGACTGCGCCGCGATCACACCGACCGCCTCGCCGATATTAACCTTGGTGCCACGCGCGAGATCACGTCCGTAACAGGCACCGCAGGCCCCTTCCTTCGCTACGCATGTCAACACCGATCGCACCAGTACTGATTCCACGCCGGCGTTCTCGATCGCCTCGACTTCCTCTTCACGAATGAGCTTGCCGGCCTTGACGATCACGTCGCCCGACAACGGATCCTTCACGCCGTCAGCCGACGAGCGGCCCAGAATGCGCTCACCCAATGACGCGATCACCTCACCGCCCTCGACCACCGCCCGCACCGTCAAACCGTCCTTGGTGCCGCAATCGTCTTGGGTGATGATGCAGTCTTGGGCCACATCCACCAGACGCCGGGTCAGATAACCGGAGTTCGCTGTCTTAAGTGCCGTATCGGCCAGACCCTTGCGAGCGCCGTGGGTGGAGTTGAAGTACTCAAGGACGTTCAGGCCTTCCTTGAAGTTCGAGATAATCGGCGTTTCGATGATCTCGCCCGACGGTTTGGCCATCAGGCCGCGCATGCCGGCGAGCTGCTTGATCTGCGCCGCCGATCCACGGGCGCCGCTATCGGCCATCATGAAGACCGAGTTGATCGGCTCGCCAGGCACGGTACGCGACATTTCCTCCATCATGGCGTCCGCGACCTGGGCCGTGCACTTGTCCCAAGCATCGACAACCCGGTTGTACTTCTCGCCCTGGGTCGTCAGGCCATCGAGATACTGTTGCTCGAACTGCTTGACCAGTTCGCGCGTCTCGTTGACCAGCCTTTCCTTGGCGACTGGGATCTTCAGGTCATCCTTGCCGAAGGAGATGCCGGCCTTGCACGCATAGGAGAAGCCAAGCCCCATCACCCGGTCGGCGAAAAGCACCGTCTCCTTCTGACCGCAGTAACGGTAGATGATATCGATGACGTTTGAGATATCCTTCTTGCCCAAAACCTGGTTGATCAGATCGAAGCTGACAGCCGGGTGGCGTGGCAGGATCTCCGACAGCAGCATTCGGCCAGGGGTCGAGACGACGCGCTGGACCACCTCTTTGCCGTTGGCGTCGAGCGTCTTGAAGATCGATTTGATGCGGGTGTGAAGCGTGATTGCGCCTGCTTCAACGGCATGCTCGATCTCGCCCACGGTCCGAAAAGCCGGCACGCGATGGGCGATCATCTTGCCGTCCTTGATCAACTTGAAGGTCTTCTTGACGTCATCGACGACCACATCAGCCATCGTATCGTCGGCCGACCGCAATACGACGGACTCGCTTTCCAGCGCGGCGGCAAGCGCATCCTCCGAGGTAATCTCGGCCGCGGGGGCAAGATCGTCAGGCCGCACGGCCGTCAGATAGTAGAGCCCCAGGACAATGTCCTGGCTGGGCACGATAATCGGTTTGCCGTTGGCGGGGCTGAGGATGTTGTTGGTCGACATCATCAGCACGCGCGCCTCGAGTTGCGCCTCCAGCGACAACGGCACATGGACTGCCATCTGATCACCGTCAAAGTCGGCGTTGAAGGCGGTGCAGACCAGCGGGTGGAGCTGGATCGCCTTACCCTCGATCAACACCGGCTCGAAGGCCTGGATACCGAGGCGGTGGAGCGTCGGCGCGCGGTTGAGCAGAACCGGATGCTCGCGGATTACCTCTTCGAGGATATCCCAGACCTCTTCGGTCTCCTTCTCGACCTTGCGCTTGGCCGCCTTGATCGTTGTGGCGAGGCCCCGGGTTTCAAGCTTGGCGTAGATGAACGGCTTGAAGAGCTCGAGCGCCATCTTCTTCGGCAGCCCGCACTGATGCAGTTTGAGCTCGGGGCCAACCACGATCACCGAACGACCCGAATAGTCGACGCGCTTGCCCAGCAGGTTCTGGCGGAACCGGCCTTGCTTTCCCTTCAGCATGTCGGCGAGCGACTTCAGCGGCCGCTTGTTGGCACCCGTGATGACGCGGCCACGGCGGCCGTTGTCGAACAGCGCGTCAACGGCCTCCTGCAGCATGCGCTTTTCGTTACGCACGATGATCTCAGGAGCGCGCAGCTCGATCAGCCGCTTCAGGCGGTTGTTGCGGTTGATGACGCGTCGATAGAGGTCGTTGAGATCGGACGTCGCAAAGCGGCCGCCATCGAGCGGCACCAGCGGGCGCAGCTCCGGCGGGATCACAGGAACGACGTCGAGCACCATCCATTCCGGCCGGGTGTTCGACTCCATGAACGCCTCGACCAACTTGAGACGCTTGACCAGTTTCTTGCGCCGCGCCTCCGACTTGGTCTCCTTGAGCTCCACGCGCAGCATCTCGCGCTCTTCATCAAGCTCAATGGCCGAGAGCATGGTCTTCAGCGCCTCGGCACCGATGCCGACCTCGAACTGATCGTCGCCGAAATCATCGACCGCTTGCTGGTACTGGTCCTCGTTCAGAAGCTGGCGCAGCTTGAGCGGCGTCAGCCCCGGCTCAAGCACGACGTAGTTCTCGAAATAGAGCACCCGCTCCAGGTCACGCAGCGTCATGTCGAGCAGCAGCCCCACGCGTGACGGCAGCGATTTCATGAACCAGATATGCGCCACCGGCGAGGCCAGTTCGATATGGCCCATACGCTCGCGCCGGACCTTCTGCAACGTCACCTCGACGCCGCATTTCTCGCAGACGATGCCGCGATACTTCATGCGCTTGTACTTGCCGCACAGGCACTCATAATCCTTGATCGGGCCAAAGATGCGCGCGCAGAACAGCCCGTCGCGCTCCGGCTTGAAGGTGCGATAGTTGATGGTCTCCGGCTTCTTGATCTCGCCGTAGGACCAGGAGCGGATCCGCTCCGGGCTTGCGATCGAGATGCGGAGTTGGTCAAAGTCTTCCGACTTCTTGACCGGGCCGAAGATGTTCATCACTTCGTTCATCTAAGCGATCTCCCGCTGTACAGCGCTTTTCCTGTCCGCCGCGCCCTCATGGCCGCGGCACCCGATAGTGTCTGTTCGTGGCATCAGCTGCTCTGTTTGAGCTCGACATTGAGGCCGAGCGAGCGGAGTTCCTTCACCAGCACGTTGAAGGATTCCGGTATGCCCGCCTCGAAGGTGTCCGAACCGCGCACGATCTTGGCGTAGACGTTGGTGCGGCCACCGACATCGTCCGATTTGACCGTCAGCATCTCTTGCAGCGTGTAGGCCGCTCCGTATGCTTCGAGCGCCCATACCTCCATTTCACCGAAGCGCTGGCCGCCGAATTGCGCCTTGCCGCCCAGTGGCTGCTGGGTGACCAGGCTGTAGGGACCGATGGAGCGTGCGTGGATCTTGTCGTCGACCAGGTGATGCAGCTTCAACATATATATGTATCCAACCGTCACAGGGCGGGCGAAGGCCTCGCCTGTGCGGCCGTCGGTCAAGATGACTTGGCCGGAGTCCTGCAGACCCGCCTCCCTCAGCAGATCGACGATCTCGTTCTCACGCGCGCCGTCGAAAACCGGCGTGGCCATTGGAACGCCTACCCTCAGCGTCTCGGCAAGGTTATTCAGATCGGTGTCCTTCATGGCCTCGAGGCGTTCGGCATAATCCCGGTCGCCGTAGCTCTTTTTCAGGAAATTCCGCAATTCACCATTGCCTTCGGCCGCGGCGCCGCCCTTGGCTTCAATGCGCATCTTGTCGAGCATCTTGCCGATCTGAATGCCCAGGCCCGCCGATGCCCATCCCAGATGAGTCTCCAGGATCTGGCCGACATTCATGCGGCTCGGCACGCCCAGTGGATTGAGCACGATATCGACCTGTGTGCCGTCTTCCAGATAGGGCATGTCCTCGATCGGGACGATCTTGGAAATAACGCCCTTGTTGCCGTGCCGGCCAGCCATCTTGTCGCCCGGCTGGATCTTGCGCTTCATGGCGACGAAGACTTTGACCATCTTCATGACGCCCGGCGGCAGCTCGTCGCCGCGCTGAAGTTTGTCGACCTTGTCCCGGAAGCGCGCTTCCAGATTGCCGATCGCCTCGTCGAACACGCGGTTGACCGCCTCGATGTCCTTGGCGTTTTTGTCGTTCTTGACCGTAATCTGTCGCCACTGGCCGCGGGTGTAGTCCTCCAATACCTTTTCGGTCACTCGGCCACCCGACTTCAAGCCCTTCGGCCCGCCATCGATGGTCTGATTGAGCAAAAGGTCTCGCAGGCGGTTGTAATAGCTACGCTCCAGGATCGTCTTCTCGTCGTCGCGATCCTTGGCCAGGCGGGCGATCTCGGCCCGCTCGATGGCAAGGGCACGTTCGTCCTTGTCGACACCGCGCCGCGAGAACACCCGAACCTCCACAACCGTCCCGCTCACACCCGGCGGCAGCCGCAGCGAGGTATCGCGCACATCGGAAGCCTTCTCGCCGAAGATGGCCCGGAGCAATTTTTCCTCCGGGGTCATCGGCGATTCGCCCTTCGGCGTCACCTTACCGACCAGGATGTCGCCCGGCCGCACCTCGGCGCCGACATAAACGATGCCCGCCTCGTCGAGGTGCTTGAGAGCCTCCTCGCCGACATTCGGGATATCGCGGGTGATTTCCTCCTGGCCGAGCTTGGTGTCGCGCGCCATCACTTCGAATTCCTCGATATGGATCGAAGTGAAGACATCGTCGCGAACGACGCGCTCGGAAATCAGGATCGAGTCTTCAAAGTTGTAGCCGTTCCAGGGCATGAAGGCGACGAGTATGTTCCGCCCCAGCGCCAGCTCTCCCAGACTGGTCGACGGCCCGTCGGCGAGGATCTCACCGGCCGTAACCTGCTCGCCGACCTTCACCAGCGGACGCTGGTTGATGCAGGTGTTCTGATTGGAGCGTTGGAATTTGAGCAGGTTGTAAATATCGACGGCCGGCATATCCGCGGAGATATCATCGGTCGCCCGCACGACGATGCGGGTCGCATCAATCTGGTCAACTACGCCCGAGCGTTTGGCGACGATGGTGGCGCCGCTATCGCGCGCAACCGTCTCTTCCATACCGGTGCCGACAAGCGGCGCCTCGGACTGGATCAGCGGCACCGCTTGGCGCTGCATGTTCGAGCCCATGAGCGCACGGTTGGCGTCGTCGTTCTCAAGGAACGGGATCAACGCCGCTGCAACTGAAACCAGCTGCTTGGGCGAGACGTCGATGAAATTGACATCCTCGCGCTGCGCCATCACGTATTCGCCGCCTTTGCGGCTGGAGACCAGGTCGTCGACCAACTGGCCCGCCTTATCGATCGTGGCGTTGGCCTGGGCGACGGTGTACTTCACCTCCTCCATGGCGGAGAGGTAGACCACCTCGTCCTGCAACTTGGAACTTTCGACGCGCCGATAAGGGCTCTCGATAAAACCGTACTGATTGACCCGCGCATAAGTCGCCAGCGAGTTGATCAGACCAATATTCGGCCCTTCCGGCGTCTCGATCGGGCAGATCCGGCCATAGTGGGTCGGGTGCACGTCGCGCACCTCAAAGCCCGCGCGCTCACGTGTCAAACCACCCGGCCCGAGCGCGGAAAGACGCCGCTTGTGCGTGATCTCCGACAGCGGATTGGTCTGGTCCATGAACTGCGAAAGCTGCGAGGATCCGAAGAATTCGCGCACCGCCGCCGCCGCCGGCTTGGCGTTGATCAGATCGTGCGGCATCACGCTGTCGATCTCCACGGTCGACATGCGCTCCTTGATCGCGCGCTCCATCCGCAACAGGCCGACACGGTATTGATTCTCCATCAGCTCGCCAACCGAGCGCACCCGGCGGTTGCCGAGGTGGTCGATATCGTCAATATCGCCGCGGCCATCCTTCAGATCCGCCAGCGTCTTGACGATGGCGAGGATGTCGTCTTTGCGCAGCGTGCGCATGTTGTCGGGGACGTCGGCATTGTCGAAGCCGAGCCGGGCGTTCATCTTCACCCGGCCGACGGCGGACAGATCGTAGCGCTCAGAGTCGAAGAACAAGCCGCTCAACAGCGCCTCCGCCGCGTCAAGGGTCGGCGGTTCGCCCGGACGCATGACCTTATAGATGTCGATGAGCGCATCTTCGCGCTTCATGTTCTTGTCGACCGCGAGAGTGTTGCGGATGTAGGGACCGATGTTAATGTGATCGATGGCGAGGATCGGCAGCGTCTTGATGTTCGCCTCAACGAGCTTTTGCAAGCTCTCTTCGGTCAGTTCCTCGCCGGCCTCGACATAGATCTCGCCCGTCTTCTCATTGATCATGTCGACGGCGATGTAGCTGCCGATGAGCTCCTCTTCGGAGACCAAGCGTTCCTTCAGGCCCTCTTCGGCGAGCTTCACCGACAGGCGTGGGCTCACCTTGGTGCCGGCTTCGGCCATCACGTCGCCCGTCTTGGCGTCGATCAAATCGCTGATCAGCTTGACGCCGCGCATGCGTTCGGCATCGAAAGCCGTCTTCCAGCCCTTGTCCGTGCGTTTATGATCGATGGTTTCGTAGAAATACTCCAGGATCTCCTCCGGCGAGAGGCCGACGATCTCGGTGATATCGAGCTTGCCGTCATTAGCTTCGCGCTCGGCTCGCAGCGCCGCCGTAGCGTCGTTTTCAAGCGCCAGCAACAGCGTCGTCACCGGCAGTTTGCGCCGGCGATCGATGCGAACATGGATGACATCCTTGGCGTCAAACTCAAAATCGAGCCACGAGCCGCGATAGGGGATCACGCGCGCGGCGAACAGAAACTTGCCTGAAGAATGCGACTTGCCCTTGTCGTGATCGAAGAAGACCCCGGGGCTACGGTGCATCTGGCTGACAATGACCCGTTCGGTGCCGTTCACGACGAAAGTGCCGTTGCCGGTCATGAACGGCATATCGCCCATGTAAACGTCCTGCTCCTTGATGTCGCGGATCGAGCGTGAGCCCGTCTCCTCGTCGATATCCCAGACGACCAACCGCAAGGTCAGCTTGAGCGGCGCCGCATAGGTCATGCCACGCTGCTGACATTCCTCGACGTCGTATTTCGGATCCTCGAATTCATAAGAGACGAACTCGAGCTGCGCCCGGCCGGAGAAGTCGTTGATCGGGAAAACCGACTTGAACACCTCCTGCAGGCCGTAGGGGTCGCGCCCGCCCTCGGGCTCTTCCATCTGCAGGAAATGATCGTACGACTTCTTCTGGACTTCGATCAGGTTCGGCATCGGGGCGACCTCGGGAATCCGCCCAAAGTTGCGGCGGATACGCTCGCGTCCCGTGAATACCGTGGACCTGGTCGACGTCTTGGCAGCGGTCTTGGCCATTTATGCTCCTCTCGCGCATACACCGGTGCGACCGACGGCCGCCCGGCGAATCCTTCGTAAGGTCACGAAGCGCCGAAGCGCGCTCCGCAAGCCCCGTCGGCCGCGGCGATTGCTCGCACGCGGCCCCGGGGTCATGTTGACTGTCAACGCCGGTCCGTGACCACCGCCGCGCCATGGATTTGAACCATGCGTCAGCGGCGCCAAACGGATCCGGTTTCGAGGTGACGGCAAGCTAGGTGAGCTCCACCTGCGCGCCGACTTCCTCGAGCTTCTCCTTGATCTTCTCAGCGTCGTCCTTCGGCACGCCTTCCTTGATCACCGTCGGCGCGCTTTCGACCAGATCCTTGGCCTCTTTGAGGCCGAGGCCTGTCACGGCGCGCACTTCCTTGATGACGTTGATCTTCTTGTCACCAATGACCTTGAGCACGACGTCGAAGTCGGTCTTTTCCTCAGCCGCGGCCTCACCGCCCCCAGCTGCGCCGGGCGCCACCGCGATCGCGGCCGGAGCGGCGGCGGAAACGCCCCACTCGTCCTCCAACTTCTTTGACAACTCCGCCGCTTCAATGACGGTGAGCTTGGAGAGTTCGGTTACTAGTTTCTCGAGATCTGCCATTTCTTAAGTGTCTCCTAGGCTTGAGCTTGATAGGTCCTGATGCCGTTATGCGGCGTCCTTGGCGGCATATGCGCCAAAAACACGGGCGAGCTGAGCAGCCGGCGCCTGCAGCACGCCGGCGATCTTTGTCGCCGGAGCTTGCAGCAAGCCGATGATCGTCGCCCGCTGCTCGTCGAGTGACGGCAGCGTGGCCAGCGCCTTGACTTCGGTCTCGTTCAAGACCTTGTCGTCGAGCGCGCCGCCAAGAACGACGAGCTTGTCGTTGTCCTTGGCGAACCTGACCGCGACCCTTGCGGGCGCCACCGGATCGTCCGAGTAGGCGATCGCCGTCGGGCCCTCGAAGAGCGGTAACAGCCCCGCGAACTTGGTGCCTTCCAGCGCCCGCCGCACAAGGCGGTTCTTGGTCACCTTGAATTGCGCCTGAGCGTCCCGCATCTGCACGCGCAATTCAGTGATTTCCGAGACGGTCAGGCCTGAGTAGTGGGTCACCACCACCGAGGACGCCGAACCGAATATCTCGTTCATCGAGGTGACCAGGGCTTCTTTCTGCGATCGGTCCATTGTTTCTCCGATGCTTCTTCCCTTGGCCATGGACCGGACGGGCGAATGGGCCCGGCCCGGCCCTCCAAACAACCGGCCCCGAATCGCTCGGCCCCGGCTGTCCTGCCCGTCCCAGAAGCTCAAGCCGCGCGAAGCCCGATGGGCTCTTGCCCGATCGGACCCGCGTGAACTCGATCTCCCATCTCATGCCGGCGGTTTCCCTTTAAGCCCCTCGATCCACACCGGACCTCGCGGCACCTGCAATCTCGGACAGGGTGGAAGCGCGGGGTGCGGACCCCTCGCCTCCTTTCCCGATCGGCGCCCTCTGGGAGGCGTCATTCGGGAAATTCGTCTCGACCGCGGCTGTCGTGTCGTTAGGAACCTGCCGCGGTCCCTTCAAATGCGGCCGGGCTTACGCGGCCGCCTCCTTGCCGCTATCGGCAAGGTCTCCGATATCAAGGCTAACGCCCGGGCCCATCGTCGAACACAGGCTCACCTTCTTTATATATACCCCCTTCACGCCGCTCGGCTTGGCGCGGGCGATGGCGGCGTAGAAGGCTCGCACATTCTCTTCAAGCTGCGCCTCGGAAAAGCTCGCCTTGCCGACCCCGGCATGGACAATCCCGCTCTTCTCGGCGCGGTACTGAACCTGCCCGCCCTTGGCGGCTTTGACCGCGGTGACGACATCCGGCGTCACGGTTCCGAGCTTGGGGTTCGGCATCAGGCCCTTGGGACCCAGCACTTTGCCGAGCCGGCCGACGACCGCCATCATGTCCGGCGTTGCTATCACGCGATCGAAGTTGATCTCGCCGTTCTGCACCGCCTCGGCCAGATCTTCCGCGCCGACGAGGTCGGCTCCGGCGGCCTTGGCTTCTTCGGCCTTATCGCCCTTGGCGAAGACAGCAACCCGCATCGACTTACCCGAGCCGTTCGGCAACGAGATCGCGCCACGCACCGTCTGATCGGCGTGGCGGGTATCGAGGCCAAGATTGAAGGACATCTCGATCGTCTCATCGAACTTTGCGATCGCACGCTCCTTGACCGCCTTGACCGCGTCGGTCACCAGCATACGGGCCTCGCGATCCAGGCCTTCACTGGCCTTGGTGAGCCGCTTTCCCTTATTCGCCATGGCCTAGCTCCCCACCACTGCAATTCCCATCGACCGGGCCGTGCCTGCCAGAATCTTGCAGGCGGCGTCGACATCGTTGGCGTTCAGATCTTCCTTCTTTTGCTCAGCGATCTCACGCAACTGACCCATGGTCACGCTGCCGATCGGATCGCCGCCGGGAGCGGTAGCGCCTTTGCTGAGGCGCGCAGCCGTCTTCAGGAAGTAACTGGCCGGCGGCGACTTGGTCTCGAACGAGAAGCTGCGGTCGGCATAGACCGTGATCGTCACCGGAACCGGCATGCCCGGCTCCATCTTCTGCGTATGCGCGTTGAACGTCTTCACGAACTCGCCGATGCTGACCCCACGCTGACCGAGCGCCGGACCGACCGGCGGTGAGGGCGATGCCTGCCCCGCCGGGATCTGCAGCTTGATGTATCCGGTAATCTTCTTCGCCATTCGATTTAAGTCCTTAGTATTGTGCGTTCCCGTGTGGTGCGGCGTGCCCCGGGTGGCGATCCCGGTTTCCGCCTCCCACGCCGAAGCGCATGGGTTGTCGTATCGCGCCGCTTAGAGTTTCTCGACCTGGCTGTATTCGAGCTCTACCGGCGTCGCCCGGCCAAAGATCGAAACCGCGACCTTCAGACGCGCGCGTTCTTCATCCACATCCTCAACAAGACCATTGAACGAATTGAACGGCCCATCACAAACCCGAACCTGCTCGCCGATCTCGAAGGTGACCGACGGCTTCGGCCGCTCGATCCCCTCCTGAACCTGACGGCTGATACGCTCGGCCTCACCGTCGGAGATCGGCGTGGGTTTGCCCCGGCTGCCCAGGAAACCACTGACTTTGGGCGTATCCTTGACCAGATGCCACGTCTCGTCGCTCAGATCCATGCGCACCAGCACATAGCCAGGAAAAAACTTGCGCTCGGCATTCACCTTGGCGCCGCGGCGCATCTCGACCACCTCCTCGGTCGGTACGAGAACCTCCTCGATCCGCTCATCCAAACCTTGTTGGCGCGCTTGCTCGCGGATTGACTCGGCGACCTTCTTCTCGAAGCCCGAATAGACATGAATAACGTACCAGCGTTGCGCCAACTCAGCCTCCAAGGCCAAGCACGAAGCGCACCGCGCTGCCGAGCAGGAGGTCGACCACCCAGAAAAAGATCGCGGCCAAGAATACCATGACGAACACCATCATGGTGGTCACCATGGTTTCCTTTCGCGTCGGCCAGGTGACCTTGGCGGTCTCCTGGCGCACCTCGCGAATGAACTGTCCGATATTGGTCTTCGCCATCTGCGTCCTTTGCCTGCGGGCGGGCCCGCGCGTATTCGGCTTATCTATTCAGCTTGCCCAACGACCGCTCCGGTCTCACCCGGGGAAAGCCCCGGGACTGGCAGGAGTGGGGGGACTCGAACCCCCAACCCCCGGTTTTGGAGACCGGTGCTCTAGCCAATTGAGCTACACTCCTTTGCCGCCCGACATTCCATTCGGTCGGTGTTCTTTCGGTCGATATCGGCTACTCGATAATCTTGGCGACGACTCCTGCGCCGACGGTACGTCCGCCCTCGCGGATGGCAAAGCGCAGGCCCTCATCCATGGCGATCGGCTGGATCAGCGCGACCTCCATCGAGATGTTGTCCCCCGGCATCACCATCTCCGTGCCCTCGGGCAGCACAACCGAGCCCGTCACATCCGTCGTCCGGAAGTAAAACTGCGGCCGGTAGTTGGAGAAAAACGGCGTGTGCCGGCCGCCCTCCTCCTTCGTTAAGATGTAGCACTCGCAGTTGAACTTCGTGTGCGGCGTGATCGAGCCGGGCTTGGCCAATACCTGACCACGCTCAACCTCCTCACGCTTCGTGCCGCGAAGAAGTACACCCACATTGTCCCCCGCCATCCCCTTGTCCAGAAGCTTGCGGAACATCTCAACGCCCGTGCACACCGTCTTCGTCGTCTCCTTCAGGCCGACGATCTCAACCTCGTCCCCCGTCGCAACCTCGCCCCGCTCAATCCGCCCCGTCACAACCGTGCCACGGCCCGAAATCGAGAACACATCCTCAATCGGCATCAGGAACGGCTTGTCAATCGGACGGTCAGGCTGCGGAATATACCCGTCAACCGCCGCCATCAGCGCCAGGATCGACTCCCTCCCCGTCGCCTCGTCCTTGCCCTCAAGCGCCGCCAGCGCCGAGCCCTTCACAATCGGGATGTCGTCACCAGGAAACTCGTAACTCGACAGCAACTCGCGAACCTCAAGCTCGACAAGCTCCAAAAGCTCCTCGTCATCAACCTGATCAACCTTGTTCAGGTATACAACAATCGCCGGAACTCCAACCTGCCGCGCCAAAAGGATGTGCTCGCGCGTCTGCGGCATCGGGCCATCCGCAGCCGACACAACCAATATCGCACCGTCCATCTGCGCCGCGCCCGTGATCATGTTCTTCACGTAATCGGCATGACCGGGACAGTCCACATGCGCGTAGTGACGCGCCTCCGTCGAATACTCAACATGCGCCGTCGCTATCGTGATCCCGCGCGCCTTCTCCTCCGGTGCCTTGTCAATCTGGTCGTACGCCGTAAACTCAGCCCCGCCACTCTCCGCCAGCACCTTCGTAATCGCTGCCGTCAGCGTCGTCTTGCCATGATCAACATGACCAATCGTCCCAACATTGCAGTGCGGCTTCGTTCGCTCAAACTTCGCTTTCGCCATGTGACAATCGTTCCTTTTATCTGTCGAACCCGCCTGCTTGGGCGGGCTGAACTCGATCCAGGGCGACAGGCCGATCCGACCGAAACGCCTCCAACATCCCCTTGCGCGCTTCGTCCAACACTAACCGGCCGACGAACCGCTTGCCCAATCGCGGCCTTTCCGGCCGCTTGTCGCGCCCATCCGCGGCGCATTTTGGAGCGGGTGATGGGAATCGAACCCACGTGTCCAGCTTGGAAGGCTGGCGCTCTACCATTGAGCTACACCCGCCAATTCGGTATTCATCCTTCGCCGCTCCCCAGCAACCGGCCGACTGCACCAAACCTATCCACACCCGCGAGCGCGGCGGTTGGTGGAGGGGGTTGGATTCGAACCAACGTAGGCATAGCCAACGGGTTTACAGCCCGTCCCCTTTAACCGCTCGGGCACCCCTCCATGACCGCGTAGCAGGCGTCGTCCCCATGTCCCGCGGCCCCGGCGACCCGGGCGACCTAATGGGATGCACTCAACGATTTCTTAATCACAAAGCCAACACGCAGACAACCGACCCCTTCCCGCCTATGCGAGGCGGGCTTGAATCGGATTATCTTGTTCCCAACACGACATGCTAATAATAGGAATGCAGATAGCCAAACGCAAGCACCAACGAAGCGAAAAACGTGGAAAACGAGCCGCTTCCGGGACCTCGGCCGATACTTGGCTCTATGGCGTCCATCCTGTGCTGGCGGCCCTCGCCAATCCAGCGCGAACCATAGGACGGTTTTTGATCACAGCCGAGGCCCATCAGCGCCTAGCCAGTGATCTGCCGGCGGGCGGGCCGACGCCCCGGATCGTCGAGCGAGGCGAGCTTGACCGCGCGCTGCCGGCGGGCGCCGTCCATCAGGGGGTCGCTGTGGAGGCCCAGCCGCTGCCGGCGGCCGATCTCGAAGTGCTGGTAAGCGGCCTCGATCCCAAGGCCCGTGCGCTCGTCGTGGTGCTGGACCAGATCACCGATCCGCAGAATGCCGGCGCTGTTCTGCGGGCCGCCGCCGCATTTGGCGCCGCGGCCCTCGTCACCACCGACCGCCATGCCCCGCCAACAAGCGGCGCCTTTGCCAAAGCTGCCGCAGGAGCGCTCGAAGCGGTGCCGCTCATTCGGGTCGGCAATCTTGTGAGCGCCCTGGAAACGCTCCAATCGCACGGCTTTTGGAGCCTCGGCCTCGACGGCCGCGCCGAGCACAATATCGCAGACGCCGATACTGGACGCCGTATCGCCCTGGTTCTCGGCGCCGAAGGCGTGGGCTTGCGGCGGCTCACCCGCGAACGCTGCGACATGCTGGCTCGGATACCAATTGCGTCCACCGTCGAGAGCCTCAACGTCGCGACAGCGGCGGCGATCGCGCTTTATGAGGTGACAAGGCAGGCCGCCCGCGATTAATCCCAGCCGCTCCTGGAATTGTCGCGTTTGTCCCGTTTCGCGCGCCGCAAATATGGCAAAATTGGGATTTCTGACGGCCCCACCCGCGCCGCGGTTGCGCCGCCGAAAGACCGCGCGCAATATCGCTGCCGGTCCGGGCCGAGCGCACAATACACCCCATCGCCGGGCAAGGAGCATTCCCCAAAATGACGCCGCCCCGCCTCGCGCAAAGCGCCGCCACGCTTGTACTTCTCATCCTCCCTCTAGGCGCGTTCGCCCAGACCACCGGAGAGCTCGCCGTCCGGCTGTTCACCCAGCTGGACCGCAACCGGGATGGCCGGGTGACCAAGGCGGAGTTCAACTTCATGCGGGGCATCGATTTCGGCCGGCTCGACCGCAATGGCGACGGCATCGTCGACCGGCGGGAATTCGTCGACCTGCGCAGCCCGCCCAATGCGGTGTCCGCGCGGGCGCGGCGGATACGGCGGCTGCGCATCATGCGTTTCGCCGAGCTCGACGCCGACCGGGACCGCCGCATTTCGCGCCAGGAATATGTCAGCTACGGCCAGCGTCTCTTCCGCCGACTGGACCGCAACCGCGATGGGGCAATCCTGCTAAACGAGGTGGCCCCTGCCGCCGGAAAGCCGCGGCAAAAACGCGCCGAGCCACGACCGCAGCCCGTGCCCGGCCCGGACGGCACCCGCGCGCCCGGGCGGGTCGCCTCAGCGCGGCCGGTGCCCCGCGCCGCGCCGACGGGCAATCCGGGCGGCATCTTTGCCCGGCTTGATCTCGACCGCGATGGCACGATTTCATTCGCCGAGGTAACCGCAGCGCGGCGCGGCGTCTTCACGCAGCTCGATGGCGACCGCAATGGTTCGCTGTCGCGCGCGGAGTTTGCCGCGACCAGCGGCGCGCGGGCCCGTCGCTTCGCCCAGCTCGACCGCAACCGCAACGGTCGCATTTCGCTTGGCGAGTATCTCGACGATGGCCGGGTGCGCTTTCGCGCTGCCGATCAGAACAAGGACGGGCGCCTCTCCCCGACCGAGTTCGCCAAAGCAACCGGCAGGTAACGCGAAATGGTACGGTGCGGCTGACGATCCGCCGGTGACACCGCGCCCGACCGTTCTATATTGGTAGTGTCTATATTGGTCGTGTGCGGACGCCATGATGATGCATCGCGATCCTTACATGACATCGCGATGCTCGCGCATCGCCGGGCGCCGGCTTAGCTCAGTTGGTAGAGCATCTGATTTGTAATCAGGGGGTCGGGGGTTCGAGTCCCTCAGCCGGCACCAATTAAATCAAGGTCT
>Ga0307379_10000381_pt1 | contig 75283 bp, 59 predicted proteins | sample UN2MG_FD_202237 | JGI IMG/M metagenome (GOLD analysis project Ga0307379, IMG submission 202237) | Soil microbial communities from Risofladan, Vaasa, Finland - UN-2 | ecosystem: Environmental > Terrestrial > Soil > Coastal area > Acid sulfate soil | place: Finland: Risofladan, Vaasa | collected... | reverse complement strand
TTTCAGCGCCGGCCTCGCGGCCGGACCGGTCTCCCGGATTGTCGCCTTGCGGTTCGTGTGGGTCGCTGCGACCAACTCCCCAGAGGACTTTCACCTCCTGTCCAGGCCCATGCTGGGCACACAAGAAAAACGGGGTTACCGTTTCCGGTAACCCCTTGAAATCAGTGGAGCTGAACAGGATCGAACTGTCGGCCTCCTGAATGCCATTCAGGCGCTCTCCCAGCTGAGCTACAGCCCCGTAAACCGGTTGTCCAAGAACAGCAAAGCAGGGGGCTATCTAGCACCTCGGGAACGGGCTGTCAAGCAGTGAACCCGCTTCTTCTCCAGGCGCTCTTCTCTGCCGTCTTCTTCTTGGCGGCTTATTTCCCGGTTGTTTTTTTCCTTGCCACCTTACGCTTGGCGGGCTTCTTGGTGACCTTCTTGGCGGCTTTCTTCTTGGGTGTCTTCTTCGCCTTCCTGCTTCCGATTAGTTTGTCGGCCTGTACACGAATTCGATCGTAGAGGTTCTTCAGCGAATCGGGAACCTTGATCTTGTTCTTGTCGATCAGCTTGTAGGTCTCCTCGCCCAGGCGTGCAAACAACTTGTCACGCTCATGGATGAGCTTCATGCCGTCGGCCTTTATCCGGTCGACCACAGAACCCATCTTCAGGCTCTTGGATATCTCGTCGAATTGCACGAGCGTCTTCTTCCACAACTCGATTGCTTGGGCGGAAATCTCTTCTCTCTTTGTGGCCATTTTTCTCCCCTTTCCTGCCAGTTACGGGCACCCTATCGGGAAATCCCATGTTCGGTAGGAATATAAAGCACTTGACGCTCTGTGTCAAACACTCTTCTTCTTTTTTTTGCTCTTTTTTGAGGACTTGTCGGCTGCCTTGGCGGTTTTCTTGCCTTTCTTGTCTTTTCCCTTGGCCACGCCCTCGGCTATCAGCATTTCGTTTATCTCTTCCTTGGTGCGCGGCTCGGGCGGCTTGGGCGCGGTCTTCCAGCGCCATAGGTATAGTAGCAGAGCTACCAGCAGCAGAACGAGCCCAATAAATTGCGAGGCCGAAAGCATAGGCGCCGCATGGCTCCCGCCGAACCCACCGCGGTCGTTGTCGCCGCGAATGAACTCCAGCAGGAAACGGGCCACTGCATAACAGGCTATCATGATCAGAAAGGCCTGCCCCGTGAACTTGCGGCGCTTTAGAATATATATCCCCAGAGGCACCAAGGCGAAGCCCACTAGCGATTCGTATATCTGGGTGGGATGAACACAGGCCGAGTAACCGCCGATGCCGGGAAACGTGCCCGCCGCCTGGCTGCCGGGAGGAAAACTCACGCCCCAGGGCAGATCGGTCGGCTGGCCATGACAGCACCCCGCGAGTAAGCACCCGATACGCGTGAACCCCAGGCCCAGCGCCAACGATGGGGTCGAGCCGTCGCACAGGCTCCAGAAATCCAGCTTTTTTAGCCGCAGGTATACCCAGGCGGCAAACACACCTCCGATGTAGCCGCCGTAGGCCACCAGGCCCTCGCAGCGCGAGGCGAATAAAGCCGGGATGAAACCCCGCTCGAACTTCCAGGTCTCCGGGTTGCAGATCAGGTGGGCCACCCGCGCCCCGATCAGCGCGAAGACGATCGCCAACGCGTATACCGCGGTCACCTTTTTGTAGGAAAAGCCCTCGCGCAGAGTGAAATGCATGCCCAGGTACCAGGCGGAGATAAAGCCAATCCCCAGCATGACGCCGTACGAGTAGATGTGGGCACCGCCCAGCAGGGGGATCCAATCGGGGAAAGTGAAGATTATCGGATGCATGGCAGAGGATGATGGATCGCCGGCACCTGTTCGTCAACGTTTTTAGGCCGTTTTTAGGCCATTGACACATAGCAGCACCCCAAGTAGTCTGGCGCAAGATTTACGCGGGTAAAGACATGAATCTCCAGCGCCGGCTTTACATTCTCAGCATCTTGATCGTGGCCGTATTCGGTCTCGGGACGAGTGGCTTTTACGTGCTCGGCAGATTTGCCGGCGGCGGGCCGTCGCTTCTGGACTGCGTCTACCAGACCACCATTACCCTGACCACGCTTGGCAGCAGAGAGATGTTTCCGCTGGCCGATCTGTGGTATGGAAAAGCCTTTATAGTCTTGCTGGTGCTCAGCGGCATGGGCGTGCTGTTCGTCTTCGCCACCAGCCTGACCGCCTTCCTGGTGGAAGGCGAGGTAAGGGATCTATTTCGGAGAAAAAAGATGGACAAGGCACTTGGGAATCTTACACAGCACATCATTGTCTGCGGAGCGGGCGCCACCGGGGGATTCGTGATCGAAGAGCTTCTTGGCTCTGGCCACCCGCTGGTGATCATCGACACCGGCGAGGAGCGTATCCAGCGCATCTGCGACGCGCACCCGAAGATATTTCTTCCCTACATCGTCGGCAACGCCGCCGATGACGACGTGCTCGAGCGGGCCGGTATCAAGCAGGCTATGGGCGTCGTGGCCACTCTGCCGGACGAGAGAGATAACCTGTTCGTCACCGTGACCGCCAGGCAGAACAATCCACGGGTGAAAATTGTCACCCGCGCCTCGGATGCCCAGGCAGAGATCAGGCTCAAGCGGGCCGGCGCCGATTCCGTCGTCAGCCCGAGCCGCATCGGCGGAATGCGCCTGGCCTCGGAATTGGTGCGGCCCCAGGTGGTCGATTTCCTCGACAACATGCTGCGCGGCCAGGAACAGCCCCTGCGCATCGAGGAGTTACCACTCACACCCGATTGCGGCATGGCGGGCAAGGCACTCAGGGACACAAACCTGCGAAAGGAATCCGACCTGCTCGTCCTGGCCATCAGGGATACTTCCGGCAAGCACTACCTATATAATCCGCCTCCGGAGCACGTTCTCGAGGAAGGCTCGACATTAATCGTTCTCGGACCGGTCAAGTCGGTGCAAAAGATTCGCAACCGGATGAAATAGCCTGCCCAAGGGAGAAAATAATAATGCCGGTCTGTCCACACTGCGGCCTTGAAAACAGCCCCTCCGAGACGACATGTGCTTCATGCGGCAAACCGCTGGGCCCACTAGAGGTGGACACACTGCTGGAAGCCGGCATCGTCTGTCCGGCCTGCGACACCTACAACGAAACCAGCGCCAAGAAATGCATACGTTGCGGACAGGCTCTCTCGGGCCTGACTGGATTCCTCGACGCCGTATCGACCCCGGCTGTCGAACAGCGCTCCGAAAAAACTGTCGTCGAGGCCAAGCCCGAAGGGTTGCCGGCTCCCCGAACCGGCCACGATACAGTTCCCGTGTCAGCGGCGGCGCCACCTTCTGTCGCCGCCCCCGGTAAGCAGGCGCCGCGCGCGAAGAAGGCCACGGGACGGATGCCGGCGGCGGTCGCCATGCCCGGAAACAGCGCCAGTTGCCCTTTCTGCCAGGCAAGGCTGCCGACCGGGGCGGTCTTTTGCCTGGCCTGCGGCCGCAAACTTTCGCAATCCAGGCCGGAACTCGCCCAGACGGCCGACATGTCTGTTCGCCTGCGGCTGGTTCGCGGCTACGGCCGGGAGGATTCGACCTACCCGGTAGGCCCACAGGGGATCAGCATCGGCCGGGGCAAAGCGCTTATCAATATTGCAGAGGATCCATTCCTTTCTCCATTGCACATGACCCTGAGGATAGAAGCGGGTCGGCTGATCGTCGTGGACGACTCGAGCCTGAACGGTACATTCCTGCGTGTCCGCGGGCAAAGCGATCTGCACCAGGGAACCGAGCTGATCGCCGGCAGCCAGCGCATCATCCTGCTGGGCCTGGGCGGCCCGACAACCGACGTCAGGACGCCGCGCTCGACCGACACCAGTCACTACGGCGGCCCGCCCTCGCACCAACTGTTCATCGCCCTGAGGGTTGTGTATGCCACACGGAAGAAAGGTCTGCTGGCCGGTCCAGTCATCCTGCGCTCGGGCCCCAACGTCACCATCGGGCAGCGTGACTGCGACGTCAACTTCCCCGGCGATAGCCGAATGGCCCCGCGACACCTCGAGTTGCATTTGCGTTCGGCCGGTCTCGAAGTGTCGGCCACGGGCGCATCGGGCGTCTTCGTACGAATCCGTGACGCAGTCAGCCTGCAAAATGGCGACGAGATTATGGCCGGGGAGGAAGTCTTCAGGATCGAGATGGGCTGAGCCCCGGGCCGGACGACCCATCAGAATGATTTGATCAGGTCCTTGATATCCGCGGCGTCCGGCGCGCCGGGGGCTTTTATGAGATATAGGCCGTAGTTTTTCTTGGCCAGGCGGATATTGCCCAACTGCATGTGACAGGTGCCGAGCGCCTTGTAGGCCGCGGCATAGCCGGGATATTTCTTGATCGCCTTGTCGAAGGCCATGATGGCCTTTTTGAGCTTGCTGCGTACCATCAGTTCCTTGCCGGCCTTATAATACCTCATGGCGCTTTCGGGAACTTCCTGCACTGCGGGCGGCGGCGGGCCGCGATCGGCCGCGGTTTGCACCGCGCCCGCGTCGAGTTCCGGGTTTGGTCGCGCCCCTGCGTCAATTATCACGCCGGCGGGTTCTTCAACCATCGCGCCCGCGTCGACCGAATATGCAACGCCGCCTGCGTCGACACCACCCTGATTCTCTTGCTTAGGGAGCCACCACAAGAAGTATCCCGCCATAGCCGCTCCGGCAATGAGAACCAGGACGAGCACGATCCACAACCAGGCGTGCGATCCAGACGGCGCGCTTGGAGACCCCAGCACCTGCTTGTTTATCTCGACCGGCGGCTCTCTCAGCTTCGTCTCAGGCCCGGTGTCGTCGAACAGGCTGTTTCCCAGGGGAGCCTGCTGAGCGAAGGCCGTCTTCTGAGTCAGCACGGCGTTGAGTTCCTGCTGCAAGGCCAGTGCGGTCGGCTGGCGGCCGTTGCGATCCTTGCTCATCGCCTTGAGGATGACTTTCTCTAGAGCCGGGGAAACCGTAATACCTTCCACCTGGCTGGGCGGCACGGGCGGCTCGGTCAGGTGCTTGGTGACGATGCCCATGGCGGTGGGCGCCGAGAACGGTATCTTGCCTACCACCATCTGATAGAGGATTACACCGGCGGCGTACACGTCGCTGCGCGCGTCAAGCACCTCGCCGCGGGCCTGTTCGGGCGACATGTACTCGGGAGTGCCGCAAACCATGCCGACCTGGGTCAGGCCGGGCTCGTTGGCCGGGCCCTCCTGGATCTTGGCGATGCCGAAATCGAGTACCTTGACGAAATCCTTGGTGCCACGTAAGTCGGTCACCATGATGTTTTCGGGTTTGAGATCCCGGTGCACGATGCCGGCGGCATGTGCGTCGGCCAGCGCCGAGAGTACCTGGTCCATGATCTTGACGATGCGCTCTTCAGAAAGCGGTCGCTCGTTGTGGATCACCTTCCCAAGGTCTTTACCGGGAACAAATTCCATGGCCAAGTAGAGTGAACCGCCCTGCTTGTCCTGCCCGAAATCGATCACGGTGATCGAGTTGGGATGGTTGAGACGGCTGGCGGCGCGCGCCTCGCGGTGAAAGCGGCCCACCAGTGTCTCGTCGGCCATCATGATCGAGCGCAACACCTTGACGCAAACAGTCTTGTCCAGGCTGAGCTGGGTCGCCTTGTAGACCTTGCCCATACCCCCCACACCAAGCAGTTCTTCGATCAAGAACTTATTGTCCAGTTTGCGCCCGATGTAGGCATCCGCCGACGACGACGGAGATTTTGGGGCCGCAGGGCCGACAGCGGCGCCGCAGGCGGGACAGAATTTCCCGCCCTCCTGAACCCCGGTTCCACATTTTGGGCAGAAGCTCATAGTTTACAAATGTATATATCATCACCCCCAGAGGGGGCAAAGATATTCTACATCTGGAAAAAGCCCTTGGCCCCTACAGGGTCGATTCGTTCTCGCGTTCGAGGACGAAGTAGGAGACAAAGACTCGCTTGGGACCCACGGCCACGTAGGCCTTGCCCAGTAACAGGTCGGGGTTCCCGGGATGCACCTGTACCAGGTAATCACGCAGGAATCGGCTGGGATCCACCTTGGGGTTTCGATCGGCGTTGTAGTTGAGCAGCAGCGCGTTCGGATAAAGGCTATCCCCCTCCTCCGCCCGCACGGGGTAGACGTCATACCAGCCGAATTTGATCGACTCACCTTTTTTAAGAACATCCACCCATGGATCGATCAGCCCGGACTGCTTGATCTTGACGTTGTAGCCGTGCACGGCCTCGCCGTCCGAGTAGAAACCCTTCTTGAACTTTCTGAAGCCCAGGACGGTGGTCAGATCCATCGAGTTGTAGCCCTTGAACTCCCAGCCGACAAGCTTGTCGGTATCGGGAGTCGTTCCAGAGAGCATGACCTCTTCGAGCAACGAGTCGTCCGAAGAAGCCAGCATCAGGTAGTCGAGTTTTTCCCTTGTCATTGAAGCGCTCCTTTCATCCAGGCCGGAAGATTACAACCAGCCTTCGTCCCGGTACCAGACCAGCGTATCGCGCAGCCCCGGTCGCGGATCGGGGTAGATGAACTTGTAACCGGTCGCCTTGAGCTTGTCGTTTGAATATGCAAAGTCGCGATTTAGGTACTGGATTGTATCGGCTTCCACGGGGCTCGGGATGTGAAAGACGTCGCGCGCCACGTACTCGACCGAGTTGGCCACTTTGCCGATGCCCGCCCTGATGAAATCGACCGGAACCGGCGGCAGCTTGACGAAGATGTGTCCCGTCATCTGGGCGAAATAACGCACCAACTCTACCTGGGTCATCTGGCTGTCGTCATTGACGTTGTAGGGGCCCCTGATCTCGCCCTCATGTTCTGCCAGGTGCAGGGCGGCCCCCACCACGTCGCGCACGTGGATGAAAGGAACCCTGGCAGTGAAATTGGCCGGCACCAGCGACGGGTTCATCTTAGCCATGCCCATCACCAGTTGCCCGCCGCCGTAGACAGCTCGCGGGCCGTAGACCGTAGTCGGCCGCAGGATGGCGTAGGGTATCTTCTTCTGCTCGCAGATCTCGATGACAACTTTCTCAGCCAGGTCTTTCGACTTGAGGTAGTTGTTGGGCGGGTTAGTGGGCATGTCCTCGGTCAGCGGAAGCATGTCCGGCGTGGGAATGCCGTAGACTCCCCCGGCGCCCCACATGATGAAGCGCTTGAGATTACCGTCGGCAAGCGCGGCCTCGAGCAGGTTGCGCGTGCCGTCTTCGTTCACGGCCCGCAGGGCGTCCCAGCCCGCCGAGTATTTGAAGAGCCCGGCGATGTGGAAGATGATCTCCACATCCTTGACGATGTCCGTAAGCGACTGCGGGTTGGTCACGTCGGCGCCGACGAACTCGATGTCGAGCGAGCGGGCGACAGATGGAAACAAGCCCCGTTTGCGATCGTCGTCCGGCCAGGCCGACGGCAAATCCGTGGCCCTGACCGGATAACCGGCCTCGTGCAGCACCTCGAGCATGTGGGTGCCCATGAAGCCGCAGGCGCCAGTGACAAGACACAGTGGCTTCTTGCTCATGCTTTCCTCCCGTCCTCTGTCCTATTTTCGAAGCTATGGCGGGCTGACGGTCAGGATGACCTGGCCCGATGGCGACGTTCCCGAGCCCGTGGTTCCCAGGATCACGCCTGTTGTGACCGCGCCGGCCACCAGAACCCCGGCGGCGGTCCAGAACCACCAACTCTGGTACCAGGGAGTTCGTTCGCTGATCTCGTCTTTTCTAGGAGGCTGTGCCACGGCCGTCGCGATTATCTGGTCGGCCTGCGGCTTGCTTTTCACCGACAGGGCCGCAATCATGCTGGGCGACCTCATGGATCTCGCCAACACTTCCAGCGCTGTGGAAAGTTCGGCGCCATTCGGGTGTCCCTTCTCATCGAGCGGGACATTATGTACCGGGCCGATTATACCCTTGTCGGGCACGTACAGTCCCAGGCGCAGCGCTTTCGAGCCCTCGGCATTCGCCTTTACCTCGGCCACCAGGAATACGTTCACGTGGAGGATCTCTGAAATGGCTCCCAGGTCATCGTTGGCGGAACTCTTGAGCAGGCCGATGGTCGGCTTGGACCTTCCCAACCCGAGCAGGTGATCTGCGATGCGCGCAGCGTCACCGACCCTGCCGCCGAATATCTTGAGTGTCCTGCGGGGGCCATCTGTGAAAGTGAAACTACCACGGTAGGTGCCGTCTTCGATCTTGGCCACCAACCAGAACTTCTCTCCGACATGTCCCTTGATCTGGACGACCCCGGCTGGTTTGGCGACACAGTTCACAAATAGATCGCCGTTGCCGGGGGTTATCTCGAGCAAGATCTTCGCTTCAGGCTTCCGGCGTAGGTCTTCTAAGGCAATGTCATAGGTGGCCACTAGGTTCGGGGGCATCACTGCCGGGTCGGGCCCGGCCTCGGAGTCGAATCGGCCGATCTGTGTCAGGAGACTCTGGGCACCGCTTTCATCGCCGTCGTCAAGTGCGGCGCGGGCCCAGTAGAAGTACATCTTGGACATCATGCCGGGGTCGCAGTGTGCCGGCGGGGAACTCTCCAAAAGCTCGCCCGCCGCGCTGAAAACCTTACGCGCTTCGTCGAGCTTCAGGTAGCGATATGATTTTTTGCCCTCTTCAGCCAAGCGGCTGACTTCGAGCAGCACCTCGCCTTCCTGGCGGGGCGACTCGAGCGGCGAGAAGGCCATCAGTTGCCAGGCCAGACCCTCGCCACTGTAGCTCAGTGCGCGGGAAATTAAAGCACTCTGAACCGGTAGCCGATCTGTGGGACTGAGATCCGTCCCCGGCAACACCATGACGGCCAGCCAGGGTATTTCGGGCTTGTCTGCAACCTGCGCCCGTGCCAGCGGCCCGGCATACAAAAGCGCAACTAGAATAGCCCACAAGATACAGACACGCATCAATCCTCCTGGTAACATATATTTCTGCAAGCAGTCTATTCTGCCGGCTTCGGGGTTGTCAACGCTTGCCACGGCATCCCTGTCATGCTACTTTCCAGGTGTAGTATTCACGGTGCCACTCATCTGGGGGAGACCATGGGCAATGACACCTCCGGCGAGCGGGAAAGTCATCCTTATCATCGCCGCTTCGTGCGTCATAAGGTGCGTCTGAAAATAGACATCCAGACGGGCGAGAGCTTCCACTCCTGGACAAACAACATCTCTGAAGACGGTGTGTGCTTCGAGATCCCCAGGCGTTTGGCAAAGGACAGCGAGGTCGGCGTGTGGATCTACGTCTCGCGTGGTAAGGGTCCCGCTCCCGTGGAGTCCCGCTGCCGGGTGGTATGGCAGGACGGCGGGAAAAAAGGCTACCGCCACGGTGGACAATTCATCGCCTTTTGCGACGACGACTTTGAGCGCTTACAGCGCTTCCTGGCCGAGATCTCGCGCCCCATCACCCAGCCGCCTCCGCCTTGAAGCTGTGCTTCAACGAACCTGTTGTTTCGGCTTGGCAACCACGATTTTGTCATCCAGGACCAATTTGCCTATCATGTTACGGTAAACCAGCAGCAGCAGCTTGCGGCGTTCATTCTCGTCAGCGACAGCGGCCTTGACCCGCAGGTTGGCGCCCGCCAGGGCTAGTTCCACGCCATCATAACCGGCTTTCTCGACGGCGATCTGCATCTGTTTCAGAAGCGCCTGGGCCGCCGGGATCCCGTATATCACCCGCACGTCCTTGGTGCTCAGGTCGCTTTTTGTAAACAGCTCGCGCAAAGCATCCAGGCAGGCGGTGTTCTTGACGGTGCAGCTCACAGGATAACTTCCGTCCCGGCCGCAACCGCAAGGTCCTGCCAACACGGAGGGATCCGGACGCTCGGCTGTCGGCTTGTCGCCGACAATAACCTTCCAGACCAGGAACTGGTTGATAATATCGTTGTTCAGCGAGATCAGCGCGGTGCCCGGCTTGCCGGCCTCGATCAACACTTCGTTGGGCTTGAAGTAGCTGGCCCGGGCAACCATATCATCGGTGCTTATAACCTCCCAACTTCCATAGGCGGCCTTCACGTAACGGGCATCGCCGGTCGCCAGAATTACCACCTTCTCGGGAGGAAGTGCGGAGGCTATAGCGTGCATCCACAGCAGGCAAAACAGGACGCAGGCTGTAGCCGAGAGTTTCACGATCGTCACACGGGAATGTTGCCGTGTTTCCTGGGCGGTCGCTGTTCGCGCTTGTCGCGCAACATCATGAGTGCTTCGATGATCTTGCGGCGCGAATCTCGCGGCTGGATCACTCCCGTGATGTATCCCCGCTTGGCCGCTATGTAAGGATTGTTGAACAGGCCCTCGTACTCGGCGACCTTTTCCGAAAACTTTGCATCCTTGTCCTCGGCAGCCTGGATCTCCTTACGAAATATTATCCGCGAGGCTCCCTCGGCGCCCATGACTGCTATTTCGGCCGTCGGCCAGGCGTAGACGCAATCGGCCCCGAGGTCGGAGGAGCACATGGCCAGGTAGGAGCCTCCGTAGGCCTTGCGGGTAATCAGGGTGATCTTGGGCACGGTGGCCTCGGAGTAGCACCACAAGAGCTTGGCCCCGTGCCGGATGATGCCGCTCCACTCCTGGCTCGATCCGGGCAGGTAGCCGGGCACGTCTGTGATGGTCAGCAAGGGGATGTTGAAGGCATCGCAGAAACGGATGAAGCGAGTTGCCTTGTCGGATGCGTTGACGTCCAGACAACCGGCCATGACAGTCGGCTGGTTGGCGATCACGCCAACCGGCATTCCACCCAGGCGCACGAAGCAGACAATGATGTTCTGGGCGTAGAGTTCATGCGGCTCGAACATGATCCCTTCATCGGCCAGCGATCTGATCACGATCCGCATATCATAGCCCTGGCGGGCGCTGTCCGGCACGATCTTGTCCAGTTCGGGCACCGGGCGACCTGGATCGTCGGAGCTTTTTGTCTGCGGTGGATCGTCGAGGTTGTTGGACGGCAGATAGGCAAGCAGAGTGCGGATGCCCGATATGCAACTTTCGTCGTTCTCGCAGGCGAAGTGGGCGCAACCGCTTTTCGAGTTGTGAGTCATGGCCCCGCCTAGATCTTCAGAAGAGATCTCCTCGCCGGTGACCGTTTTGATCACCTGGGGACCGGTGATAAACATATAGGAGCTGTTCTTTACCATGAAGACGAAATCGGTCATGGCCGGAGAGTAGACCGCTCCGCCCGCCGTGGGTCCAAGGATGGCGCTTATTTGCGGCACGACCCCGGAGGCTATGGAATTGCGGTAGAAAATCTGTCCGTAGCCGGACAGCGCGTCGACGCCTTCCTGGATGCGGGCCCCGCCCGAGTCGTTCAGCCCGATGATCGGCGTGCCCGTCTTTATGGCCAGGTCCATCAGCTTGCAGATCTTCCTAGACTGCATCTCGCCCATGGTGCCGGCCCGGGCGGTGAAATCCTGCGAGTAGGCGAAAACGCGCCGTCCGTCGACCAGGCCGTGGCCGCACACCACGCCGTCACCCGGCACGTCCACCGCCGACATACCGAAGTCGACGCAGCGGTGGCTGACAAACATATAGTCTTCCGCGAACGTCCCGGGATCGAAAAGAAAATCGAGCCTCTCGCGTGCTGTCAGCTTGCCGCCCCCATGCTGCTTGGCGACACCCTTCTCCCCGCCCATCTCGAGTGCCTTCTCCTCCTTTTTTGTAAGCTCTAAAAGCTGCTCGACCACGCTCTTCACTGCTGTCCTCCTCTGGAAACAGTTCCCGAACGCCCGCGAGCGTGGCATGAGCCAACTTGCTTGTCAACCGCCAAAAAATGTCTATTTTGCGTTTTTCGCCCCTTGACAGCCCTGAGCCCTACGGGCATGCTAGCGGGCGCTTGTGACGTGTAAAGTGTAACCTTCAAAAAGGACAACGACATGGACTTCGGGTTGAACGAAGAACTGCTGGCCATGAAAGAGGCTGCCAGGGACTTTACCGAAAAGGAAATCGTGCCCTATGCCGACAAGTGGGACGAAGAACATTTTTTTCCCGTCGAGGTGATCAAGAAGATGGGCAAACTGGGTTACTACGGCACGCCCATTCCCGAGGAATACGGCGGCACCGATGTCGGCCTGCTGGCCCAAACCCTGATGTGCGAAGAGATCGGCCGTGGCTCGGCCTCCATCCGGGTGGCCTTCAACACCCAGTGCCTCGGTAACGCGCTGAGCATCCTGCGTTACGGCACCGAGGAACAGAAGCGCAAGTGGATCCCCGACATTGTCTCGGCTAAAAAAATCGGCTGCTTCGCCATCACCGAGCCCAACGCCGGCTCCGACGTCATGGCGCTCAAGACAACCGCCAAGCCGGACGGCGACGGATTCATCCTCAACGGCGGCAAGAACTGGATTTCATATGCGTCGCGAGCCGACATGGCGTTGGTCTACGCCTACCATGATCGCGAGGCAGGCTCGAGAGGCATGAGCGCCTTCATCGTCGACATGCACTCTGACGGTATATCGACCAACGATCTCGACAAGCTCGGCACGCGCTCTTCGCCGACCTCGGAGATCTTCTTCGAGGACGTGCGCCTGCCCGCAGACGCACTGCTGGGCAAGTTGGGCGACGGCGTCAAGATCTGCTTCTCGTCCTTGAACCAGACGCGCCTGTGCTGCGCCTCGGGCGGAGTCGGCCTGGCCCAGGCCTGCCTCGATGCCGTCGTCAAGTACTGCAACGAGCGCGAGCAGTTCGGCAAGCAAGTGGGTAAGTTCCAGATGAACCAGGAGCTAATCGGCCAGATGGCGGCCAGGATCGAAAGCGCCCGCTGGCTGACTTACAGGGCTGCCTGGCAGAAAGACCAGGGCAACTTGGGCAACACGCTCGAGATGTCTTACGCCAAGTACATCGCCGGTGAAACGGTGGCCTTCTGCTCCCACTCGGCAATGAAGATCCTGGGCGCCTATGGCTACTCCACCGAGTATCCGGTGGCGCGCTACTACCGCGACGCCGTGCTATACGAGATCGTCGAAGGCACCTCCAACATCCACAAGATGATCATCGCCCTCGACCAGCTCGGATATCGCAAGGCCAATCGATAACCACAGGAGGATATCATGAGAGAAGTCGTCATTCTCGGATCGAACCGCACGGCCGGCGGCAGGTTCGACGGTTCATTGAAAAACGTATCCGCCCCTGAAATTGGCGCCGCCGTTGTTCGGGACGTCGTCAAGCGTTCGGGCATCTCGCCCGATGTCGTCGAGCAGACGATCTTCGGCAACGCCTGGCAGGCCGGCGTGGGTCCCAATCCGGCGCGACTGTGCTCGGTCATGGGAGGCATCCCGGTCGAGGCCCCGGCCGTCTCTGTCAACGTGCGCTGCGGATCGAGCCTGCAGGCGCTGATCTTCGGCGCCCAGGCCATCAAGGCCGGCGACCGCGACTGCGTGCTGGTGGGCGGCACCGAGAGCGCCAACCAGATTCCCTTCTCGCTGCCGCGGGCCCGCTGGGGTTACCGCATGGGAGACGGCAAGCTGGAAGACCTGATGCACAAGGACGGCTTTCGCTGCCCGCTGGGCGGCGAGCTGATGGGCAGCATCACCGAGTGGCTGGTCGAAGAGAAGAAGATCTCGCGCGAGGAGCAGGACAAGTTCGCCGCCGAGTCGCACAACAAAACCGAGGCCGCCGTCGCCGCAGGCCGTTTCAAGGAAGAGATCGTCCCCATCGAAGTCAAGGACAAAAAAGGCAAGGTCAGCGTCTTCGACAGCGAGGAGATCTTCCGCGAGGGAATCACCCCGGAGTCCATGGCCAAGCTCAAGCCGGTTTTCAAGAAGGACGGCACCATTACCGCCGGCAACGCCTGCGCGCTGTGTGATGCAGCGGCCGCCCAGATCTTGATGGAACGCGAGAAGGCCAATTCTCTGGGGTTGAAGCCGATGGCGCTGCTGCGCGGCTATTCCTTCGTCGGAGTCGATCCCAAGCGTTTCGGCATGTCTCCGGCCAAGGCCATTCCCGCGGCCCTCGATCACGCCGGCCTGACCCTTGGCGACATGGATCTGATCGAGCTCAACGAGGCATTCGCGGCGCAGTATATCGGTTGCGAAATGGAACTCGGGCTCGATCGCTCCAAGGTCAACGTCAACGGCGGGGCAATCGCCCTGGGACACCCGGTGGCTGCGACCGGTTCGAAGATTCTAACCACGCTGCTGTACGCCATGAAGCAACGTGATGTGCAATTTGGCGTGCTCAGCCTGTGCATCGGCGGAGGCAACGGCGTGGCCGCCGTGGTGGAACGTCTGAACTAAAAGGAGACGAACGATGGAAATCAAGAAAGTCCTGGTGGTTGGCGGCGGCACAATGGGTGGCGGTATCGCCCAGCTATGCTCCCAGCAAGGCCTGGATGTTACCGTCAGCGACATCAGCCTGGAGTTGGCCGACAAGACCAAGGCAAAAATAGACAAGGGCCTTGCCCGGCGCGTCGAGAAAGGCAAGGTAAGCGAAGACGAAAAGAGCGCCATCCTCGCGCGCATCGCCACCGCGGGGGATCTTTCGCCCGCGGCCGATGCCGACATCATAATCGAGAGCGTGGTAGAGAACCTCGAGATTAAGAAGAAGGTCTTTGCCGAACTGAACAGCCTGGCCCGTCCCGGAGTGATCATCTTGACCAACACCACCTCGCTCTCGATCAGCGACTTGGCCGAGGCCAGCGGCCGGCCCAAGCTGGTCTGCCAGATGCATTTTTTCAATCCGCCGGTGATCATGAAGCTGGTCGAGATCATGCCCGGCAAGATGACGTCTCCGGAGACCATCCGCGCGGCCGAGCAATTCGCCGGGCTGCTGGGTAAGGATCCGGTCGTCTGCAAGAAAGAGGCGCCGGCCGGCATCGTCAGCCGCGCTTTAGGCCAACTCTTGAACGAGGCCACCTGGATGGTCGAGGCCGGGGTGGCGGCGCCTTCCGACATCGACAAGGCCATGAAGCTGGGCGCCAACCATCCCATGGGCCCTTTGCAACTGATCGATCTTATCGGCCTGGACGTGCACCGGGCCAAGATGCAGACCTTGCGCCGAGTGCTCGACGATCCCCGTTACCAACATCCGGGACTTATCGACAAGATGATCGACGAGGGGCGCCTGGGCAAGAAATCGGGCCGCGGCTTCTACGACTACGAGAACTAGTGATGTTCGAGAATATCAAACTGGAGACGACCGGCCAGATCGGCACGCTCACTTTCAATCGGCCCGATATGCTCAACGCCATAGACGGCCCGACGCTCGACGAACTCGACGCAGCCCTTGGGCAAGTCGAAGACAATTCCGATCTGCGCGTGCTGATCCTTACCGGGGCCGGCCCGAAGGCCTTCGTGGCCGGGGCTGACATCAAGGAACTCGAGGCGCGCGATTTTGTCAAGGGACGCCGGGATACCCGCCGGCGCCAGGAAGTCTACACAAGGATCGAGAAGCTGCCGATCCCCTCGATTGCCGCCCTGAACGGTTGGACCCTGGGCACGGGCCTGGAGATCGCCATGGCCTGCAGCATGCGCATCGCCTCTAGCAAGGCCAAGCTCGGCCAGCCCGAGGTCAAGCTGGGCATCACTCCGGGGGCCGGCGGCACCCAGCGCCTGCCGCGCCTTATCGGCATGGGCCGGGCCATGGAGATGATCCTGACAGGCGAGCCGGTTTCAGCCGAGCGGGCGTTTTCGATGGGCCTGGTCAACCGGGTGGTGGAACCCGACCAGGTCATGCCCGAGACCCGCAAGCTGGCCGAGACGATCGCCGCCCGCCCGCGCCTGGCCGTGCAATATTGCAAAGAGGCCGTCTACCGCGCCGGAGAGGTATCGCTAGAGGCGGGCCTGGCCCACGAGTCATACCTGCACGCGCTCTCGTGCGCCACCGAGGACAAGAAGGAGGGTGTCGCGGCCTTCCTCGAAAAACGCGATCCCAACTTCAGCGGGCGTTGATAGCAAAGAAGGGGGAAAAGTGAAAACAGCCCCTCTTTTGGTTCTTTTTATCACGGGTAGCCTGGTTGCCTGCGGTTGCGGCGATGGGTCTGGTTCCGGCTCTGGCCTACAGGACGACGGCCCCCTGCTTTGTCCCGCCGAGTACATCAGCGGAAGGGGCAATGTCTGGCGCGGGGCGGATCCGCACGAGCTCTCCGAACGAGACATCCCCTGTCTGCAGGGTGACGGTTCGTTACGCGGTTACTACCTGGATTCGATCACTGCCTCGCGGGGAGACGCGGCATACTCTGCTGAAAACCGTTTCTTCTACGACACCACAGACGATCGTCTGAACCAGGTGGAGGCATATTACGTCATCAGCCACATGGCTAACTGGATTGTAGGCTATTTCATACCGTCGAACGACTATGGCACAACGCTCGAAATGATCCGCGCCGATAAGGTGCATCTTTACTTCGATCGGCCCGACGTCGAAAGCAAGCAGCTATGCTACTCGCTCGAGCTGGGCATGCAGGGCGTCTCGGGCAGCCTGATGAACGTGGACGTATCCGCCCACGAGTTCGGCCATCACCTGATCTTCTCGTTGAACCGCCAGATAGCCAACAGCATGATCCACGAGGCAATGGCCGACTTCCTGGCGGCCTGCTTCACCTCAGACACTCTGATCGAGCCCAGCCAATGGCCCGGCTTCGACCGCAACCTGCAAAACGACAACCAGGCGCCGGAAGACATCATCACCAAGGGCGCCTACTGCGACCTGCTGCTTAGCCGCATGGAGCAAGACGGCATCGACCAGGTCTACAAGAGCCTGGCACAGACCTTTGCGGATTGCCGGGCTCAAGATCCTCAAGAGCCCGAGCCGCACTGGGCCAGCATGATCCTGAGTGGCGCGTTATGGGATCTGCGCGCCGCGATCGGCGAGTCCGATTTCCTGCCGGCTCTTTTCTCGGCCTTGCACCGGAATGCCGTCAGCGATACCGGAGACTTGATGCAACGCCTGATCGAGGCGGACCAGGAGTTGAACGCCGGAGCGAACGAGAATTTGATCGAGAACACTTTCGCCGAACGGGGTATCGATCACGACCTGGGGTTGGATTTCCCGGATATCCCCTACCCCCAGTGCCCGTGAACGTCACTTGGCGCAGCGGAAGCCCAGCGGAAACCTGTAGACCGTCTGCTGGTTGGCGCCGCGGTTGGAAGTTCTCAGGTAGTTGGCATCGTAACCCCAGGCGCCTCCGCGCATGACGCGGTTATCGCCCGTGGACGGTCCGTGTGGATCGTTGCCGGGGCTGGTTGCGTAGTAGTCTTCGGCGTAGTAGTCGCTGACCCACTCGTAGACGTTGCCGGCCATGTCCTCGACGCCGTAGGGGCTCTTGCCGCCCGGATGGGTGCCGACCGGCTGGCTGCCGGTGTCGCAGTCTGCGAAGTTCACATGCGCGCACTCCGGTGCCGAGTCGCCCCAGGGGTACACCAGGCCGTTCTCCCCGCGGGCTGCCTTTTCCCACTCGGCCTCCGTGGGCAGCCTCTTGCCGGCCCAGCGGCAATACTCGTCGGCCCGCTCCCAGGTCACGCACACAACAGGGTAGTCGGCCCGGGCAACCGGATCCCATTCGCAGTTCGCGTCCGCACCGGGAGCAAAGCAGCCTCCCGCGTCGACGCAGGCCTGGTATTGCGTCTGGTTCACCTCGCGGGCGTCAATTTTATAAGCCGATAAAGTCACCTCGTGATAGGGTGACTCGTCCGCGTCGCAGGCGCTGTCTTGAGCCTGGTTGCAACCCATCATGAAGCTGCCGGCCGGAATATCCAGCATGCCCTTGTCGTCGTTGGGCTTCTGCTTACAGATCTTGTCTTGACAGACGAAGCCGTTGTCGCAATCCGAATCGCTCTTGCAGCCGTTGTCGTTTGAACACCCGGCCAAGCAGATTATTGCTCCAGCAATGATTACCATAAGCCGCATTACGTTCATGTCCCCTTTTCGCCCATTTTCCACGCGAAAAAGATGTGAGTCAACAAAAGACCGTGATAATGTCGCCCTACTGAACCGCGGGGGAGCACAAGCTCATGCAGGGACACGCCACCAGCGAAGGCACGAACCGTTATAGCGAACGTCTGTGTGCGGGTGTGCCCGCCGAGCACTTCCGCAAGGTCTCTGATCTCAGCATCGGCTCCATCGGCATCGGCACCTATCTCGGCCAGGACGACGACGAGACAGACGCCCTGGTGATCGACGCGCTGGTAGCCGCTGTGCGCGGCGGTGTCAACCTGATCGACACGGCCATCAACTACCGCTTCGAACGGGCCGAGTGCGCCGTTGGGGAAGCGCTGCGCCGGCTGGTCGACTCCGGAGCCGCCGCCCGGGATGAGCTTGTAGTCTGTACCAAGGGCGGTTACCTCCCCTGCCGGGACGACCCGGCAGCCTGGTTCGAGCGGGAGTACATCAAGGGCAAGGACTTCGGCATCAAGAAATCCGACCTGGCAGGCGGCATACACTGCCTGCACCCTGCTTACATCTACGATCAACTCGAGCGCAGCCTGGCCAACATGGGTATCGAGAGCCTGGATGTCTATTACCTGCACAACCCCGAGGCTCAACTCGGCGCCGTGAGCGCGCCAGTCTTCAGAGATCGGCTACAGAAAGCATTCGAGGTGCTCGAGGCCGCCGTGTCCCAGAGTAAGATTTCGTATTACGGCCTGGCCACCTGGAACGCCTTTCGCACAGGCAAGGCCGATCCCGGTCACCTAGAGCTTGCAGACTGCAAGACCCTGGCGCGAGAGGCTGCCGGAGGGCGAGAGGATCACCTGCGCTTCGTGCAACTGCCCTTTAATCTGGCCATGCCCGAGGCGCTTTTAGCCACGCAACAGTCCGGCGATGAGCAGGTGCCAATCATCGAGGCCGCCCGCCAGATGGGAATCGATGTCGTCGCCAGCGCCTCGATCTACCAGGCTCAGCTGACAGGGAAGATTCCCGCACTCCTGGTAAAGGCTCTCGGCAAAGACCTGAGCGACGCCCAGCGGGCGCTGCAGTTCACCCGCTCGGCCCCGGGCTTCGCCTGCGCTTTAGTCGGCATGAAGCAACCCGGCCACGTAGCCGAGAACCTGGCCCTGTTGACCCGTCCCCCCCTCGACAGCCAGGCCTACCTGGAAATCCTCAAGGGGGCCGGCTGAACCTTTCTTATTGAAGAGTCTTGTGACAACACTGTGGATGTGTGCGAAATCGAACACATTGTGCGGACACTTGCATATCCGATTTCGAACCAGAATCTAAGAAAAGAACACACCCCTGTAACATTCTATAATTACAACATAATTTATTACTCCGATGGTCATCTGTGGCACGATGTTTGCTTCGCAAGAATAATGAATTTTTGAGCCGTATATCAGGTCGAAAGGCGGCAGTAACGAAAACCAGCAGTTTTACAACCAACAGGAGGAAGAAATGAAAAGATTCATCACGGCGGTAACGGTACTGGCATTCGCGCTGTCATTCGCTCCGTTTGCCATGGCGGAAGGGCTGCAAACCACGGCCGGCACGATGCAACTCGGAGGAATTGGAACTTTCAACATCGAAATGACCATGCCCGACGTGGGAGACAGCGTAACCGGTTACAAGCTGAACCTGGCTCCCAATTTCGGATATTTCATCATCGACAACCTCGAGATCAGCGCGACCGTCCTGGTCGGCGTCGGCTTCGGCGACAAGTACGATAAGGCTGCCAAGACTCTCGGTTTCGGACTGGGCGCGAACTACTACCTGGCGGTGTCCTCGTTCGTGCTGCATTTCGGCGCCGGCATCGGGATGGGTTTTCTGATTCCCGATGAAGGAGACACCCAGAAGTCGTTGGCCATCACCGCGCCCATCGGCCTGCTGATGCCCCTCAACGATCACGTGGCTCTCGATCTGGGCATCCAGGTCAACTACATCATGTCGTTGGAGGATGGCGGCAACAGCTACTTCTCCTTGCCGATCGGCTACCTGGGCGTACAGGCGTTTTTCTAGAATTCTCTACACTTAACTATTAGTTGCCCTGTTCGTAGCAACCTCGATCGATGGTGAGGCCGGCGCGATCCACGCCGTCTAAGGAAGTTCCGGCGCTGAACTCGCCATTCACGCTGGAGGGGTCCACGCCGTTGTCCAGGGCGTTCGTGCAATCCAGGTCCAGGTGGCTGTCATCGGGGCCGACGAAGAACGGATCGCCGGGCGCCAGGGTGTCGATCGCGTCTTCTGTGTAGCTGCCGTCCACTGCATCGAAACCATCCGAGTAAGTGTCATATCCATTTACCGTGAGCGAGTGCGCCGTGTAGCTCTGCGGCACGTCAAGAGCCGTAACGCCCGAGTCGCCGGACGAGCGCCGCTGGGCGCGAAACAACGAGGCGATACCATCCGTCTCGACGGCCAGGTTCACGAAATAGGCATCCGTGACCGAGGCCAGGTCGAGGACGCTCTCGGGGGCGTAAGGGTCAGTTCCGGTCAGGCGGCAGGTCAGGTTTATCACCCGGTCGGAGGTGACCGGGGTGGCCTCATCATCGTAGGCTCGAACTCCGAAACGGATGCAGCTTGCGAACTCGCCGTCGATCAGCAGGTCGTGGACCAGCACGCGATCTCCCAGATAGAGGCCCTGCTTCAGGCCGGGGCTGCCGTTGGCCTCTGCCTCAATTCTTAATCTGTCGAGGATATGCCAGCCGGGAGTCGATCTGTTGCCGGAGCCCTCGATCATCACGGCCCGGTCGTCCGCCTGACTGTCCGAGTCGACCACGATCGTGAAAAGCTCCATGCTTACCGGCACCTCCACCTTGTGCAGCACAACTAACACTCCGGCATGCCTTTCCCACATCTCGTAGTAGGACCACAAGGGATCTTCTTCACTGCTATACAGGACGACATCCTCGGGCTGGTCGCCCATGCCGCGCAGCGCAACGCCCCAGGGAATTATCGCGTCGCCGGCGTAGGAGTCGTACGGGTAGAGCTCGATGGTCCCGCCCGGCCAACTCGAAAAAACCGCCCGCTGGATCTCGTTGTCTTCAGACACATCGATCTCGCACTGCGCGCCGCCGCAGGTCGTGTCGCCCACTCTGACGGTCATGCGTCTGGGACCCGAGTGCGTGCTTCTTTGCTGGAAAGCTCCGGGCAGGATGTCTGTGCGACCATCGAGCGCTACTCCATCGAGGCTGATCCCCTCCCCTGGAATGAAACCGCCGGTCTGCTGGTTGGAATCGACAAGAAACTTCGGCACCAGCGGCGATTCCAGTTCGGCCTCGCCCAGCACATTGTCCTGAATAACGTTAGTATCGTCACCGGGGTCGAGCCCGGCAACCAATTCGGCGTAACCTTCGACGACATTGCCGGTCACCACCAGGCCGGTAGTGCCGGTCGAGGCCTCGAGCAGAAGATCCTCTGTCTGTGTAAGAGCGAGAAAGACGTTGCTGGCAATGACGATACCCGAGCTGTCGCTCACGTCCGCCGGGCCGCCGGCATACTGGAAATATGCAAAGGTGTTGCCGATAAGATGCGTGTTGCTCAGTCCCGCAAGATCCCACCCGTTTTCGAAAAAGCCCGAGAAGTGACAGTTGCGCACAGTGGTATCGGAGCCCAGGCGCAGCGCCTCCTCGATCGAGTTGTTGCCGACGATCTCGGGTTGCAGGGCCATATTGACCACGTTCTCGATCAAGTGCCCGCCGCTGGCACCCGTCGAGTCGTCAGGCGCGGGCCAGGCCGAGATAGTCGCGTTCGAGCCCGCCATGCTTATCAACGTCAATCTCTCGACGTGAATATTGTCACCATCCAGGTGTATCACTCCGTTGAACCAGCCGCCTTCGGGATGACACGCAACCCTAACATTGGCCGGGTCGATGCCGGGTGCGGCCCCCACGTACGACTCGGCCGGGATGTCGATCTCGCAGCCGGTGAACTCCGTTGTCGTTCCGAGATCGTCATAGAGCAAGAAGCGCGCCCCATCGGAAGGGGCAGCGTCCGCGGCGTCGAGCAGTCCCGTTGCGCCCTCGAAATCGCACTCGGTCGTTTGTCCCGCCCCGTCGTCGTGGGGACATGTGTCAGCCGCCGGTCCGATATGGTAGTCGGGACATCCGCCGGCATTGGGAACATGCTGGCAGTCATTCTGCTCATCGCAGCTATCAGTTGTGCAGCCCACCCCGTCGTCGCAGAGCGAATCGTCGGGATCATGGTGACAGGCCTCTTCCTGCGCGTCGCATGAATCGATCGTGCAATCCACCCCATCGTCGCAGTCGTTCGGCGCGCCGGTGCAGACTCCCCCCTGACAAGTCTCTCCCGTCGTGCAATACAGGCCGTCGTCGCAACCCTGGTCTTCCCTGTCCGGCCGGGCCTCGCAGCCATTAAATGTTTCGTTGCAAACCCCTTTGTTGCACTGGTCATCAAGCGAGGAGCAGTCCATTTGCTGACCACTGCACACTCCGGAGCCGTCGCAGCTGTCATCCGTTGTGCAATAAAAACCGTCGTCGCAGGCCGTCCCGGCCTGCGCGAAGTCATAGTTGCACTCATCCTCCAGACAAGTGTCGACGGTGCAAGGATCGTCATCGTCACAATCGGTATCGATCTGGCAGTGTTTCAGAACCCATTCGAGGTTGATCGTCACCGTGTGCACTCCGCTGCCACCGGACTCGGCCTCGGTACAGCCGCGTACAAACACCTCGCCGGCCTCGTTCTCGGCCTCGGCATAGAACAAGCGCAGCCCGGCCTGCACATCGAGCGGCCGGGGGTCGCCTTGCAACGGCATGCCGAAAGCAACTTCATCTTCTATCTGGTATCCTGCATCGCCGACCGCCGCGCTGCCATCAATCAAGGCTGCGCAGCTAGATAGTTCTTCCGGTAAGACAGCCACTACCCGCACGCTGCGAGCCAGATTCTTTGCATCGTTTTCTGCCGGAAAGACCAGACTCACTAGAAAGATGCTCCCCCCGCCACACCCCCACAGCAGCAACAACACTACAGGTATTACAAGTATGCGCCAGAATCGCATCTCACTTGACCTCGATTCCATAGTGATACGGCCCGGAACTCGATCCGCCCGAGGTCAAGGCTACAGCCGTCCCGGTGGCGGCCCCGGCGACAACCACTCCCACCGCCGTCCAGAACCACCAGCTATTGTACCAACGAGTCCTGTCGGGCACGGCGGTTGCCGTAGAATCCACGCCCGCTGGCGGTGGCGCCGGGGTGGCTTCTAGCGGCGGCTGGCTGACAGCAACGATTGGAGGGTTCTTGGCAACCAGCTTAGGTGTCGTCTTGATTTCGAAAGCTTTTCCACTGGCGGCGGTTGTGAAAAGCACGCCACCATGCCGATTCAAGGCCTCGAAGTAGTATTTCAGCTTGTAGCCGGGAAGCTTTTCGGGCAATGAAAATTCAACCAGGCCCGTCCCCTTTATTATCTTGCTGAGTTGTTGTTCCCGGCTGCCCGAGACCCGGTATCGCAAGCGCACGGCAGCGACCAAATGGAAAGGATTTGCCTCCAGTGTGACTGTCAGCCGCAGGCCTTCGATTGCCTTTACATTCTTTGGTTGCTCGTGAGAGAGGCTTATCGGCTTCCTGTCGGAAGCCAGGCCCAGCGCCTGGTAGAAGGGCGGTGACAGCTTGGGAGAAACCAGTTTGGACAACCTGAACGACGGCTCGATCGCCAGCAAGCGCGAAAAGGCGGCGACCGATTTCTTGGTCTTACCGATAGCCGCAAAGCACAAGCCCTGCATACGATAGGCTGACACCAACGCCTTGTGATCTGCATTACGAGTATTGAGCACATTCTCGGCAGCCTTTACCGCCTGACGATACTCAAGCCGCTTGAAGTACTTCTCGGCCTGCTGCAGATCATCTCCGGCCTGGGCCGAAAATGGCAAAAGACAAGCTATCAAGGCTAACATGCGCATATCGCTCAGGCTCCTCTAGCAAGGTAGAATTCCACAAAAACCTAGCATGGATTGCAAGCAATTGTAAACGCCGGGGGCATGCCGGGGGCATGCCGGGGGCATGCCGGGGGCATGCCGGCCAAAGACGATGACCGGGTTTTTTGTCTTCTCGGCCGGATGAGGATACACTGGCTTGAATATGACCGATGAAAAACAGAAACTCGGCCGCTATCAGCTTTTAGCGCTGCTGGCGACGGGTGGCATGGCTGAGATCTTCCTGGCGCGTCAGACCGGAATACGCGGTTTCGAGCGTCTGGTGGTGGTCAAGAGGATCCTGCCCCACCTGAAATACGAGAAGAAGTTTCTGGACATGTTCTTCGACGAAGCCCGTATCGCGGCCCAACTCAACCACCCCAACATCGTGCAGATCTATGAATTGGGCCAGGAAGGCGACGACTTCTTCATAGCCATGGAGTACCTCGAGGGCGAGAGTCTGGCATACCTGGTAAGGGAGGCCAACCGCGGCAAGCGCGCGCTATCCCCCGCGCTTGCCGCCGGCATCATCTCCCAGGTTTGTGACGGGCTCGACTGCGCCCATACCCTGGCCGACGAACAAGGCAACCTGCTGCACGTAGTGCACCGCGACGTCAGCCCGCAGAACATCATCATTCTCTTCTCGGGCGGGGTGAAGCTGGTCGACTTCGGGGTGGCCAAGGCTGCCTCGAAGATTCATCAGACTCGGGTGGGCACTTTGAAGGGCAAGTTGGCCTACATGTCACCCGAGCAGTGCCTGGCTAATGACGTGGACCACCGTGCCGACATATTTTCTGCGGGAGTGGTGCTCTGGGAACTGCTCACCCGGCGCAGGCTCTTCAAGCGCGAGCAGGAAGCCGCGACCATCAACGCCATAGTCAACAACCCGATCCTGCCGGTTCGCAAGCTGAACCCCGAGATCTCCGTGGTCATCGAGACCATCGTTGCCAAGGCCCTGCAGAAAGATCCCCAGGACCGTTTTACAAGCGCCGGCGAGATGAGCATCGCTCTCAGGGAATACATTCGCAAAAGCTCGGCCGCGGCCGGTGTGCACGATCTCTCCGCCTTCGCCCACAAGGTTTTCGCCGAACGCGCCAGGACCAAGCGCCGCCTGCTGGACGATATCCGCGCCGGAGGCACCGGCCACTTCGCCCTGAGCGTGCTCAAGCCCGAAACCGAAGAGTCGATCCCCTCGGGCTCGGGGGACTCGGGGTCGGATGTCAACGCGGGCTCACTCGAGATCGACGTCTCCGAGCCGCTCAGCAAGGAGATCGAAGAGCATCCCACCCGCCAGGGGCCTTCTTTAGCCGAGATGAAAAAGAAATCTTCGACCGGGCTGCCGAAACCCGCACAGGCTATAGAAGAACCCTCGGGCGAGGTGCCCACCAGGCGCGTGCCGTCTCCCTTCGCCAAATCCGAAAAACTCGGCATCTATAACGAAAAGACAGAGATCTCGGCCGATCCGGATACCGTGCGCTCTGCGAAGCCGCTGAAGAAGCCGCCGCCACTCAAGCCGCCGGCGCCAGAAACCCCACCCACACAACCGCAAACCGGGCGCCTTGTGGCAATGGGAGCCGGCGTGTTGGTGGTGATCTTGGTTATGATCGCCTGGGCCGCGCTTTCGCGAAAAAGTCCCTTGCCCGGGGACGATACACCGGACCATTCTGACAATCTTGCAGATGCCGGAAACCTCTTGCCTCAGACGGCTGGCGTGATAACCACACCCGATGCCGGCCCCAATGTCGCCGACGGTCAAACCAGCAGTAGCGGTGCCACAAATAAGTTGGGCGACAGGAGCGTAGACGCTGGGCATGTCAAGCCGGCCGCTGACGAGGACAAGCTGTCGCGCCACGGCGATTCTTCCCCGAGGGTCATTGCCAGGCCAAAGAAAAGTCGGCCGGGATACCTGCGCCTGGATACAGCGCCCTGGAGCGAGGTCTACCTGGGAAAACACAAGCTGGGGATCACTCCCCTGCTCGGCGCCAAGCTTTCAGCCGGTACTCACCGACTGACTTTGAAAAATCCGCAACTCAATATAACAAAGTCGATCAACGTAACCATCAGACCGGGAAAGACAACCAGTGTATTCCGCGAGCTGCAGCGCTGATCGCTCAGAATTATTTACTCGCCGTCCGCATCGATGCCCTGCAGCCGCTGGATGTCATCGCGTCTGGCTAGCACTTCGGGATGCCCGGCGTAGCCTGCTGCCAGGCCCGAAAGAACCTGGTCCGCCTCGTCCAGTAGTCCCTGGCCGATGAAGAAATCAACCTCGGCCAGGGTGTCTGTCAGTTCCAGATCATCCTTGGAATGTGAAGCATCCTGCCGGCCGCCAGCTTCTGATTCGCCGGCCTGCGCGAGCAGGTCTTCGATGGCCACCATCATGGTCGTCTCTCGCCTATCTTCTTTCCCCGCAGCGGCTCCATCCCTGTCAGTATCTTCCTCCCAGCCACTAGAAAGATCATCCGTCACTGAAACCTCGGCGGTGTCTTCCCCTTCGTAGGGCTCGTCATCCAGCGACATCTGGTAGTCGGCGTCCAATTCTTCTGCGTCGCTCGCTTCTCCGGCCGCTTCGGCAAGCCGCACGGCAGGAAGCGGGGGAACCTCCGCGGGAGCGGTCTTCTTGATGAACGGTGTGATCTGCCTGACCCGGTCGAGCGCTTCCTCGGCCAGAGCTGCCTTGCCCTTCGCATTGGCCAGGCGCGCGAGGCGTTTGTAGGTTGCAATAGACTTATCAGGCTGGTTGAGGCCTAGAAAGGCCCGGGCCGCGAGCTCGAGCGTCCTGAGATTGTCCGACTGAAGGCGCAGCGGCAGCTCTAGGATCGCCATGGCGTTTTGCCACTCGTCCCGCTGCAGGTAATTTTCCGCGAGTGCATGATGAAGCCTGAGGCTCTTTTCTCCCAGTCGGATGGCGCGGTCGGCCACCATGATGAATTCGTCCAGGCGTCCGGCCTTCTTCAGATCCCAGGCGGTACGCAGGAACTCTTCGCGGGCTTTATCGGTCTGCTCCTGGCGAACGTACAGGCGGGCCAGGCGCATGTGACAGTCGAGATCGTCAGGCACCAGTTCCACGGCCCGCCGCAACACTTCAAACTCCTGCGGAACTAAATTGTTCTCTTCATACAGGCCGGCTGCTTTCAGAAGTTGCCCCACGGCGTCTCGTTCGAATTCCTTGTTGACCAGCTCGTCGGCCAGATGCAGGTGGGCTTCCAGCTGCAGCGGGTCGACCATCAGCGCTTGCTTGTATACCGCCTGTGCCCGCTCGGAAAAACCATCGCTCGAGTATCCCTGGGCTGCCCGGATGAACAGCTCCGCCGCCCGGTCCTTTTTCTTCTCTCTGGCCCACAGCTCGGCCAGCCGGTGCAAGGTCCAGGCGTCGTCCGGCTTGCGCTCGAGGAGAGTCTCGTACTCGCGGATGGCGCGTTTATTCTGACCCTTGGCCGCGAACTTGGCAGCCTTTTCCTTGACGATGCGGGTCTGTTCGCCCATCCGGGTCCCCTGACGACGGCCCGACCTACAAGCGGCCGATAATGGCGATCGAGCAAACGTTCATGAAAGGAAAACCGCCCAGGTTATGGGTCAGACCGAAGCGGGGATTATCTATCTGCCGCTCACCTGCCCGGCCGAGAAGCTGTAAGTACATCTCGTAGAGCATCCGCAGTCCGCTCGCCCCTATCGGGTGACCGAAACACTTCAGCCCTCCGTCTACCTGCGCCGGAATGCCGCCACCCCGGCGATCATAGAACCCGTCCAGCACATCGGCAACCGCCCGGCCGCGCTCGGAGATGTGCAAGTCTTCGTAAGTCACCAACTCGGTGATGGAGAAGCAGTCATGCAGCTCCATCATGCCGATCTCTCGGCGCGGGTCGGAAATACCGGCCTCGGCGTAGGCGCTCAGGCTGCACTTGTCGGTGGTAATGAAGTGATCGCCGTCCCAGTCGTCGTAACCCATCTCTTCTCCGCTCGAAAGAGCCAGCTGCAGGGCCTTGACCGAAACGATTTCTCCTGTTCCCATCTGGCGGGCCTTCTCGACGGTGGTCACGATGGCGCAGGCGGCGCCGTCCGAGACACCGCAACAATCGAACAGGCCCAACGGATGGGCGATTATCGGCGCGGCCATCACCTGCTCGACGGTCACCTTCTTGCGCAGGTGAGCCTTGGGATTCAGCAGGCCGTTGTCGTGGCTCTTTGCCGAAACGTGGGCCATGGCCCGCTTGAGCGTCAGGTCGTCGACAGCATACTTGGCCGCGTAGGCGCTGGCCAGTTGGGCGAAGGCGCCGGGCGCGGACAGGTTGGGAAACCAAAGCCAGTTCAGAGTGCCCGCCCCGGAGCCCGGATTGGGCAACCCGCCGTAGCCGGTGTCCTTGAGCTTCTCCACTCCCAGGGCCAGGCAAATGTCGTAGGCGCCCGAGGCGACCGCGTAGACCGCCCCGCGAAAAGCCTCGGTCCCGCTGGCGCAGTAGTTCTCGGTTCGTGTAACGGGGATAAGCGGGGTACGCAGCGCCCGTGAGAGGGGCAAGGCGCTCTTGCCGACGTTGACTTCTTCCATACAGGTGCTCAGCCAGGCTGCCTCGATGTCACCTCGCTCGATGCCTGCGTCTTCGAGGCACTCATCGAAGGCTTCTACCATGAGTTGCTCGGCGCCGACGTCCCAGCGCTCTCCGAATCTGGTACAGCCCATCCCGATTATCGCCACCTTGTCCTTGATTCCCGTGGCCATGTTTTCTCCTTATTTCCCAGCACCACTACCCAACATGGGCGCGATGGCCGCCATGGCGTCCTCGAACTCCCGCCCAGCGGACAGATCGTTTATGGCCTCCCAGTTTTGCATGATCTGTTCCGGCGTCGGAATTTCGCCGTCGCCGACGAATACGCCCTTGCCCACAACCATGGCGACCCTGTTGAAATAGCCCATCCCGGCGTTGAATATCATTCCGCTGTACTCGCAGCCGGCCGAACACAAGTAAACGACCAGCGGGACGATGAACTCGGGTTTCAGCTTGTCCGACAGTTCGGGAGGCAGCAGATCGGCCGTCAGCCTCGTCTTGGCAACCGGCGCCAGGGCATTGACCCGGACGTCGTATTTGCGGCCCTCGATCTTGAGGGTGTTCATGAAACCAACCACTCCCAACTTGGCCGCGGAGTAGTTGGCCTGTCCGAAGTTGCCATACAGACCGGCGGCCGAGGTGGTCATGATGATACGCCCGAAGCCTTCTTTCTTCATGTTCGCCAATGCCGGGCGCGTGACGTTGTAGGCGCCCCGCAGATGCACGCTCAAAACCTGCTCGAACTCATCCGGCTCCATCTTCAAAAGCGTGCGATCGCGCAGGATACCCGCGTTGTTCACCAGGACATCCAGCCGCCCGAAGCCCTCGACTGCCCGGGCGACTATCGCGGCGCCTCCCTCCGGAGTGGCCACGCTGTCGTACGAAGCAAGTGCCTCGCCTCCCATTGCCTCGATTTCCTCGACTACCTTGTCCGCCGGCGCCCGGGAATCGCCCGTTCCGTCGGTGGCACCGCCAAGGTCATTTACCACGATCCGGGCGCCCCGCCTGGCAAGCTCGAGGGCGTATTCCCGGCCCAGCCCCCCGCCCGCACCGGTGACGATCGCCACGCGCCCGTCGAAGCGAATCTCCTCGCCCCTGGCGGCCTTGCGCTCTGCTCCCGGCAGCGGGACAGCCTTCCAGAAGTATCCCGTGAATCCGCGCTCGGCGTCTTCGTAACGCCGGCGAAAAGCCATTTGAACCGACTGGCCGACAAAGACGTCATCAAGACCGCAATCGCTGAAATCGGCCAGCATGCGCCCGCCGCCCTCGAACTGGATCATGCCGTAAATGCCCGGCGGGTCTACCGAGACGACCAGATAATCGCCGGTGAATGTCTTCACCTTGGCCGGCAAGTCTGCGAACTCGTAGTCCTCCTGAGTATGATGCGCCCGGCAGTCGGGATTGACGCACACGTCCATCTTGGGAAACTGCGGCGTGCCGCAGCTTATGCACTTGCCGCCGACGAGTCCCTGAAGCATCTTGCGATCGCGCCACAAGACGGTTAAAGCCGTCTGGGTGGGGGCCTCGGCCCGAATACCCGTTTCACACTCGATCAGGTCCCTGAACTTCAGGAACTTGGTGTACTGTTCGACTTTCTTCTTGTTCTCCAGGCTGCCGCGGATGCCACGCCGAGCGGGAAGTTTGCGAATCTCGTCCGTGACCTTGAAGTACAGGGCATCGCAGCCCTGGCCGAAACCCGCAAGCAGAATTCGCTCACCGGGCGCGGCCTGCTCCAGCGCGTGTGACAGCATGACCAGCGGATGGGCGGCGCCGCATTCGCCACAAGCTTCGTGCAAGTTGTCTGCGACCTTTTCGGGAGCGGCGCCGAGCTTCTTTCCTATCTTGCGGTGCTCGGCCTTGAAGAAGCAGGGGAACACTAGTCGGTCGACGTCGTCGATACCGATACCGAGCTTTTCGAACAAGCCCGTGACCGCCGCCGGGATGATCTTCGAGTAGCCCTCATCCCGCACCCAGCGCTCTTCCCATGTGTAGTCGAACTTTTTGCCCGATCCACGGTAGTGATCGACGAAATCACAAGACCGCGAGTATCCACCTAAAAACTCGGCAACGACCCCGTCACGGCCCAGCGTCACCGCCGCCGCGCCGTCCCCGAACCACATCTCGTAGAAGCCGGCGGCCTTGGCCTGGCGCTTGTCCGAGGCGACCACCAGCACTTCATCCAGTTCACCTGCCTTGACGGCGGCAAGGCCCGCGACAATGGCGCTGGTCGCGGATTTCAGCGACGATGTGAAATCGTCAGTTTGCATGTCGTCGGAAAGATTCAAGGCGGCCTTTACGATGCCTGCATTCTGGCGATCGGCGAAAGGCAGCGTGGTGGACGCCAGATAGACCGCGCCCAGCCGGCTCCTGTCGCGGCCCGTCATGCAATCCCGGGCGGCAGCCACAGCCATGGTCAGGGTATCTTCGTCCCAGTTGCAAAACGATCTCTCTCCCTGGGCAACCATCATGGTAGCCGGCATGTACCAACCGATGTTCTGGTAGATTGTCGTACGCTCGATACGCAACCTCGGAATATAGCCGCCGAACGAGGTGATGCCGATCATCTGCCGTTCCTCCCTTTCCGACCGTCTCAGAAGGCGAACAACTTCTCGATTAGTTGCGACTTCATCAGGTCGCCTTCGATCTTGAGCTTGCCGCCGGTGTAGGCCTGCATGGCGTTCAGCCGGCCGCCGATCAAATCGATGAAATCACATCCGGCCATCTTGATTGTAGTCGTGGGCGAGGAGTGCCGGCCCGCATCCACCCTGCAGGCGCCGTCCTTGATCGTGACGTTCCACTCTCCTCCGCCCTCGCCGGAAATGACGTACTGAAAAACTAGATCGACTCCCTCGGCCCGCTCCGCCTGGAAGGCATTTGGCATGCGCTCGAAAACCTGCGCCACAGTCGGCCCTGTGCCCTCACTCTTACCAGTCTGCTGGCCGCCCGCCTGGAAGGCCTCGAGCATTGCACCCATGAAAGTCATGGTGCTGTCGTACTCGCGCGCTCCTTCCAGCGAGCAGATGGCAGGCATGCCGGCCGCGACCTCCTCGGGAGCGGGAACGCTCTTGCCGTCGCCGACAACCATGCCGGATCCTGTCACTAATGCGGCCCGGCTGAAATGCCCCGCCCCGGCGTTGTAGATCCCGCCGCTCGTCGTGCAGTTTTCCGAGCACAGAAAGACCACCATCGGGGCGATGTATTCGGGTTTCAACCTGGCGTTCATCTCTGGTGGCAAGATGCCGGCCGTAAGGCGGGTAGCGGCCAGCGGCGCGACCGTGTTGACCCGAACGCCGTACTTGTGGGCCTCGATCTTCAAGGTGTTCATGAAGCCAACCAGCCCAAGCTTGGCAGCCGAATAGTTCGCCTGTCCGAAGTTGCCGAACAATCCCGCGGCCGATGTCGTCATGACGATGCGTCCGTAACCGCCCGCTTTCATGTGTTCAAACGCCGGACGGGTAACGTTGTAGGCACCCTCGAGATGTACGGCCAGCACGGAGTTAAAATCCCCGGGCTCCATCTTGAGTAGCGTCCGGTCGCGCAGGATACCGGCGTTGTTTATCAGGATGTCCAGGCGGCCGAAGGCATCGACAGCCCGGTCGACAATCGCCCGGCCTCCCTCGGGTGTGGCCACCGAGTCGTACGATGCCACGGCCTCGCCTCCCAGCGCCTCGATCTCCTCGACCACCAGGTCGGCCGCCGAGCGGCTGCCCGCGCCGCTTCCGTCGGTCGCGCCGCCTAAGTCGTTGACCACGACCTTGGCGCCCCTCTTTGCAAGTTCAAGCGCGTAGGCCCGTCCCAATCCGCCCCCGGCCCCGGTCACTACCGCCACCCGCCCGTCGAAGCGAATGCCGGACATCTGCTCGCGCCGGGCTGCCTCTTCATCGCTCAACCACTCGACCAGGCCGCGATCGATAACGACCTCGCCTGTTTCCGAGTTGATCACCCTGAATAGGGCCCGACCCTCCCCGGTCTTCCAGATATGTGTCTCGATCGGAACTCCCGGATAGATCGGTCTCGAGAAGCGAGCGCCGAAGCGGGTCATTAACTCCGGCCTGCCCGGCATGAGGTGCCGGACAACCGCCCGGCAGGCGTAGCCGTAGGTGCAAAGGCCGTGCATGATGGGTTTCTCGAAGCCCGAGGCCTTAGCGAAATCGGGGTTGACGTGCAGGGCAAAGATATCCCCCGAGAGCCTGTAGACCAGCGGCTGGTCGGCAGACGGTGTGGCCGGTTCCCTGAAATCGGGTTCTCGCTCGGGAATCTTGATCTCGCTCTTCGGCGCCGGTTGGCCTCCGAAGCCCCCATCCTTACGGCAAAACAGTGTGAAGAAATTGGTAAAAAGCTTCTCGCCGTTGGAGTGAAACGTATCGGCCTCGGCGACCACCAGCGCCCCACGCGCCGAACCCTTGTCGTAGATATGGGTGATGGCGCCCTCGGTGGTCAGGGTGCCCTCTGTCGGAATCGGGCGGTGGAAGACGATCTCCTGCTCGCCGTGCAGGATACCCGACAGGTCGGCATTCGAACCGATAGCCGCCTGGGCCAAAAAATCGAAGACCGAACCGATAGAGAAGGTCGGCACGACCTTGAGCCGATCCTCGTAGACGTAATCGAGATCGTCGAACCCCGCCCCCACCCCCAGGGCATACAGGGCCACGTCTTTCCAGGAATATTCCTTTTTCAGGGGCCCTATCTTCTTACCGATGGAGTTCAGGTCCAAAGCCATGCGCGACCTCCCAAGCAGTTGCGCCGGCTAGTTTATATCATCGCCGAAGCGATAAAAAGCATATAAATGAATGCGGCTGGCGGCGACGTTGTCATTTTGACAGCCACAGACGGCCTGGGATAGGATTTTCACCCATGAGCTTAACCCTGAGGGGAACGCCATGTCGTTGGTAGACTTAGTGCTTGATTTTCGTTCCGATACCATCACCAAGCCGTCTCCGGCCATGCGCCAGGCCATGGCGCGGGCCGAGGTTGGCGACGACGTCTTCGGCGGAGATCCTACAGTGGCGGAGCTCGAACGCCGCTCGGCCGAGATCTGCGGCCGCGAGGCGGCCCTGTTCGTCCCTAGCGGCACCATGGCCAACCTGCTTGGGCTGGCCTTGCACTGCGGCCGCGGCGACGAGGTGATTCTCGAACGCCGCACGCATTCCTTCTCGCACGAGGTGGGCGGCGGGGCCGCTCTGCTGGGCATCCTCTTCAGCCCGCTCGATAGCCCGGACGGGATCATCTCAACCGAGCAGGTCGCCCGGGCCATCAGGAAGAAAGACGTCCACGAACCGATTAGCAGATTGGTGATCCTTGAAAACACCGTCAACCTGGCCGGCGGCTGCGTGGTGTCGATCGAGAGACTGCGCGCCATGCGCAGGCTGACTCGCGAGCGCGGCCTGCGCCTGCACATGGACGGGGCGCGCGTCTTCAACGCCTCCATCGCTTCGGGCACGCCGGTTGCCGACTACGCCTCCGAGGTGGATAGCCTGTCTTTCTGTCTCTCCAAGGGGCTCGGCTGCCCGGTGGGCTCGATGTTCGCAGGCGACAAAGAAGACGTCGAGCGCGCGCGCTGGCTGCGCAAGATGCTGGGCGGCGGGATGCGCCAGGCCGGGGTGCTGGCCGCCTGCGGACTTTACGCGCTGGACCACAACATCGAGCGCCTGGCCGAAGACCATGCCGCCGCCCGTGAACTGGCAGCCGGTTTGTCGAGCGTGCTCGACGAACGCTACCGGGTACAGGAGCCCGAAACCAACATTCTGCTTCTGCATACCGATTCCGAAACAACCAACACGGATACGCTGGCCGCCTGGAAGAAGGCCGGTATAATGGCGTTGCCGCTTGCGGAGAAGATCATTCGGCTGGTAACGCATCTCGATCTGCCGGCCGGCGCCGTCGCTGAGACCGTCCGGCGAGTGAAGGGGTGCAAGATTTGATAGACATGGCCGTGCTGATTCTGGCCGCGCTGGCTATCGGAGCATTGCTTCTGGTACTGCCGATCGTGGCGACCGTCTTTGCCGTAAAGGCCAGGCGAAGAGTGCGCGAGATGCAGGCCCGGCTCGATCTGATCGAGTCCGGCTTGGGCTCGCCGCGAGGGCAGGCCGAAGAAGCGCCGCCCGTCCCGGTGCCGGTGCCGGTGCCGGAAGTAAAGGTCGAAGAACCGTCGCCGCTCCCGGTTCAGGAACCGGCCGAGCCTCGGCCGCCGCCTTGTGTCGAGGAAACCCCGGTTCGCGTAAAGCGCGGCAGCATCGAAGAGCGTATCGGCCTGGTCTGGTTCACGCGCGTCGGCATCGTCCTGGTCATCGTGGCGCTGGCGTTCTTCTTCAAATACGTGATCGACAACGATTGGATCGGCCCCTGGGGACGGGTAGCCGTCGGAGTGATTGCCGGGGTGTTCTTCCTTGGCTGGGGAAGTCTGATGGCCAGCAAGGGCAAGACGCACAAGATCTTCGTCCAGGGAACATTGGGCCTCGGTCTGGCATTGCTGCTGGTGTCGGCCTACGCCTCGTTCGCCTTCTACCACCTGGTCGCGGCCCTGCCGGCTTTCGGCGTGGTGGCTTTGCTTTCTGTGCTGGGCGGCGCTTTAGCGGCCTGGCACCGGGCCGAAGTAATCCTGGTGCTGTCGCTTCTTGCCGTCTTTCTGAACCCGGTGCTGCTTTCCACAGGCGTCGATCGCCCCTGGGCGCTGTTTTGCTACCTGCTGGTTATGACCTCGGCCGGCCTATGGGTGGCCGTGCGCTTGAACTTCAGAGTAGCCATTTGGACGGCGGTCGTCGGCGTGATGGCCATTTTCTCCGGCTGGTACATGCGCTTTTTTAATTCTGCGCCCCCGCCGACTCCGGGCACATATGATCTTCCGGTCGAGGAGTTGCAGGGATCCTACTTCCCGCTGGGAGCCCGCCTGGCTCCCTTGGTGTTCGCTTTGATCTTCCCCTTGCAGTGGACATACGGCGGCATTCTTTCGCGCATGAAAAAGAACCCGCGCACGGCGCTGGGCCTGTACCTGGCCGCGGCAGTAGGCGCCCATGCGGCCTTTGCCGCCTTGCTCTTCGACCGGCCTGTGCTGCTGGGTGTCGCCATGTGTGTGCTGGGCGTCGGTTTCGGCGTCCTGCTCACCCGCGAGCGGCATACCAACTGGCTCGGCCTGCCGCTGGCCGCCTCCTTCGCAGTCATGGCATCGCTCACCGGCGAGATCGAAAGCGGAAAGCTGCTACCGCTACTGATCCTGACCGGCGGTTGGGCTGCCGTCTATTTCGCAACCTTCTTCAGGCGGGCGACCCGCGAGGGCTTGCTCGCCTCGGGCGGGGCCCTGCTTCTTCTGGGCGCATCAGGGCTGGGTCTTGCCGTGCTCTGCGGCCTGTGGCTGTTACCCGGGCACTTCGCAATGCTTGGCCTGCTACTCGCTATTCTCTCAATTGTCTACCTGCTTTTGGCGCTGGCCCTCAATTCAGTCTGGACCATCGCAGCGGCCTTCCTTCTCAGCCTGGGCGGCATGAGCGCCTGCGGAGTCTTCTCGGGCGGAGCCGAGATGCCCTCGCAGACGGGCTTCCTGATCGCATCGGCATTGTGGGCGCTGGCCTACATTTGCAGCCTTTGTATCGACATGTTCGTCAAAGGTTCTCCCTGGAGCCCGGCGCGCCTTTTCGTGCTGGCCGGCGCCGGCGTGGGCTTCGCGGCGATATTCATCGGAGTCACGTCGGCGGACGCCGGCCTGCTCAGGGCATTGCTCTCGCTGGCTTGCGGCGTTGTCTACTTGCTGGTGGGGCTGCGTATGACCCGGGCCGGAGACTACGGGGCCGGCCGCTCGCTGCTGCCGCTCGGGTTGGCATTGACATTTTTCACGCTGGCTGTGGCCTTTTTGTTCAGCGGTGTCGGCGTCACCGTGATTTGGGCCGCCGAGGCTGTCGTCCTGGCCTGGCTGGCTGTCAGCGGCCGTCGCGCCAGCTGGCTTTCTGGCTCACTGGTCCTGTTCGCAATCGCCATAGGGCGCCTGCTAATCGTCGACTTCAACTGGATCTTTACGCAGCAAGAACTTTTCTGGTCCAGCTTCGGCGCCCAGGGGACGATGATTCCCACGGCCTTTCTAAACCCGCGCGCCATCGCCCTGGCCGCAACCGGGCTGGGCTTGTTGCTTTCTGCAATCTTCTGCGGGCGCAATCGCGAAAAGACATTCTTTCGCATCGTTGGCCTGGGCCTGGCGATCGCCGGGCACCTGGCGCTTCTGACCCTGGCCATCTCGGAATTCCAGGTGCTCTTCACCGATACTGGCGGCCTGCCCGTCTCAGGGCTGCCGGGCGACGAGTTCCGGCGGCTGATGGATGCATTCCAGCAGTCGCTCGCCTCGCAGAGCTATCGGCTCGATATGCTGGCCACGGTCGTGCTGGCTGTCTACGCCGCCGGTTTGCTTGTCTGTGGATTCGTGTTGCGCAACCTGCCCCACAGGATCTTCGGCATAGTTCTTTTCGGCGTGACACTTGGCAAGCTTGTCTTCTGGGACATCTGGGAGTTGGCTCGCATCTACCAGATCATTGTCCTGGTGTCGGTGGGTCTGCTGCTTCTGGCCGGCGGTTTCCTCTACGCCCGTTTTGGAAGGAGGATCAAAACCTTGTTGTCTGATTCAGGAAAGCTAGCAGCCTGGCTGGGCCTCTCGATCTTCATAATAGGACATGCCGGCCAGGCTAGGGCCGCCGAAACCGGCGACTTCGAAAATATACGGACCATTGAGGGAGTCACGACGCCCGGCGACTACCGTATGCTGGTCGACCCGGCGCTTTACGGCGCAAGCCGCGCCGGCCTTTTGGACCTGCGCATCAGCGTTACCGGCGGCGCCGAGGTGCCCTTCTTCGTCCGCGCGGCGAATCGCCCTGCTGCGGCGCCGCGTAAGTTGCGGGCCACGCTGCTCGATCCGGTCTTACTGCCGGACGGCGGCTCACGGGTGGTTCTGGATCTCGGTTCCGATCCTCCCCGCCACCGGCGCGTGGATCTCGACATAGAAGGCCGCGACTTCCTGCGCCAGACGCGGGTAGAGTCGAGTGCCGACGGGCGCGAATTCGGAACACTGGCAGCCGGGGCCTACGTCTTCGATCTGTCGGGCGGCGGCCCTCGCGCCGTGCGAAGCTGGCTGACATACCCTCTTTCCCAGGCGCGCTACCTGCGCCTGACGTTTCTGCCCGGCACCGACAAACAACGACTGGCTATCCGAGCGGTACATGTGATTAGCGGCCCGCTGCCGGCGCCGGCCAAATATACGGGCCAGGTCGATCTCGACTTGCTGCCGCAAGACTCCAGGCGTCCTGGTTTCTCCCTTTACGAAATCTCCAGGCTTCCGTCCGGCGTGCCCTTCGACAGCCTGCGTTTGAGCCTGGCCACGCCCGCCTTCGTACGGCGGGTGGTCATTGAGGCCACCACCCGCAAGCAAGCCTGGTTTGCCGTAGGCGGAGGGGTGATATACCGCGTGCCGGCTTCAGACGGCCGGACCCAGGAATTGCTGGAACTTCCAATCCGGCCAGGGGAACGCCCCATTTTGAGACTGACTATCGAAGACGGTGACAACCCGCCGCTCGGGCTTACGAAAGTCACGGCTATATACTCTCCCGAGGAGATCGTCTTCCGCACGACCTCGAGCGGGCGCCACACGTTGTACGTGGGCAACAAAGACGACCGCGGTGCGCGCTACGACCTGGCCGAGCTGTATCGCCGCGGCGTGCCCGGTGAGCCCAAGCCCGCAAGCATGGGTGCGCTGACGCCCAATCCGAACAAGGCCGATAAAACGGTCCAGATCGCCGCAAAGCCTTTCAGCGAACGCTATGCGCTGGTCATTCAACTCTTCATCGCCGGCGTGGTCCTCTTGCTCGCTATCTGGACTTTGCTGATCATCCGGCGCAGCCAGAAGAAGAACCGTGGGGAGCGGGAGAGGTAATGATCAGAAACATTTATTTCTCGCTGGCGGCGGTTGTCCTGGCAATCGCCCCCTCCCCGGCCCTTGCCGACCAGGTATTAGAGGTGCACCTGGACGATAAGGTGCCGGCCGGCAAGCATCCGCGTCTGAATGTCGCCGTGCACAGCGATCTTGCCTCGCTGACGCTTGATCTTAAGCGCGACGACGGCAAGCTGGTGCATCAGGAACTGGTCAACGTCCCGCGTGATTCGAAGCGCGTCTTTCGACTTCCGGCCGATCAAGGCCGGCACCGTTACCGGGGCACGTTAACGGTGAATTTTTCCGGCGGAAACACGGGAGCGATGAATCTCGATTTCGAGGTCGAGGTGGTTGCCGGCCTGGGACTTTTGGCCGACAGGCGCAAGCTGGATCTCGACACCTGCAGGCTCGTTTTGGGATCGCGCCGTCCGCTTGCCGGTGTCGACTACGAGGTCACCGCCGATGACGGTAAGCGCATCGATCACGGCCAGGTAAAAGTCGAACCCGCGGCCAGGTCGGTGAAAATATCCTGGAAGAAGAGTGCGGCCAAGGTCTTGAAGATCAGACTAGTCGCCCACGGCACGGACGGCATCTTCGAGGATCTCGAATTGGTTCCCTGGAGCTACAGTATTCCGCACCAGGAGGTGGAGTTCGAGACCGGCAAGTGGGAGATCCGCAACGGTGAGAAGCCCAAGCTGAACAGCAGCTACGCGCTGCTACAGAAGGGCCTTGCCAAATACGGCAAGCTGCTCGACGCCCGGCTATACGTGGCCGGCCACACCGACACGGTCGCGTCGGCCGACTACAATTTGCAACTGAGCGAGAAGCGTGCCCTGGCTATAGCCGGCTATTTCCGCGGGCAGGGCTTCAAGCGTCCGATCTACTACCAGGGCTACGGCGAACGCGGCCTCAAGCTGTCCACTCCCGACGAGACCGACGAGCCGCGCAACCGTCGGGCCGAGTACGTTCTGGCCGCCGAACCTCCGGCGATGAACGTCCCCGGCTCTGCGGCGCACTGGAAGCGCCTGTACTAGATGTAAAAGGAGAATTAGTTGATGACCAAGCGAATCGGCAACCTGCTACTCGATCTCGGCATCGTCACCAAGGATCAGATCCAGGCCGCGCTCGGGCGCCAGCGGCGCTTCGGCGGACGGTTGGCCACGTCCTGCCTGGCTCAGGGTTATGCCGACGAGAAGACGCTGGCCCGTGTTCTCTCTCGCCAACTCGGCGTCCCCTTCGTGGTGCTGACGCGAAGCTGCATCCCGATCTCGCTGCTTACCGGTTTTCCGCTCGAGCTGGCCAGGAAGCTCAACGCCCTTCCGGTGCACCGCCACGAGCGAGAGCTTTTCGTGGCCATGGCCGACCCGACCAACATCGCCTACCAGGACGAGATCGGCTTCACCACCGGCTGCCGCATTGTCGAGCACGGCGCGCTGATCGGCTGCCTGCACGACGCTATCGAGGATGCCTATCGAATCAAAGAACGCGGTGACGCGACTTTCTGCCAGGGCGTCGACTTCGATCCCTCGCAGGCCTTCGGCGACGACGGCCACCTGGAGATCGTTGTCGGCAGCGACCAGGACGCCGCCGTCGGCGCCGCCGCCCCGGCGCCCGTTGTGAGTGGCGAGTCGTTTCTCGACAGCGATGCCAACTGGGTAGACCAGATCGAGTCAGGCGCCAAAGTGCAGCCTTCCGAAAAGTCCACTGTTTTAGTTGTGGACGACGAGACCGACCTGAGGCGCATGCTGGCCGAGTTTCTCTCAAAGTCCGGCTACGAGGTCTGGCAGGCAGCGGACGGGACCGAGGCGCTGCGCGTTCTGAAACAGCGCCTCCCCCAGGCCATCGTGCTAGACGCCATGCTGCCCGGGGTACACGGCTTCGACATCTGCTACCGGGTCAAGCACGCCGAGGGCACCCGGCACATTCCGGTAGTCATGATCAGCGCGGTCTACCGCGGCTGGCGCTACGCCGACGACGTGCGCCGGCTATACGGCGCAGATGCCTTCCTTGAAAAGCCTCTGCGTTTGGACGAACTCAGACACGTGCTCGAAGGCTGCCTGTCGGACAGCGGCGCGACCACGCAACCAGCAGATCTTGAAATCCAGGCCGGCCCGGCACTGCAGGAAGCGGCCCAGGCTTACCGAAAGGGAGATCTATTCGGGGCCGTGGCCCATCTGCAAAAGGCCATCGCGGCCTCGCCCTTCTCTCCTTCCCTGCATCACAGGCTAGGGCTGCTATTCGACAAGCTCGACGAGCCCTACCGCGCCATAGCCGAACTGGAGCGCGCCGTTGAGCTCCAACCCAACTTCAAGCAGGTGCAAGATCTTGCGCAGATCTACGAGAAGACCGGCTTCGCCAGCAAGGCCTTCGAGGCTTGGGAACGCTGCCTGCGCCTGTGCGAGAACGAGCAGGAAGCCAAGACCATCCGAGCCCACGTTGACAAGCTACTGGCCCGTTGATGGCCCGAGCTCTTTTTGCATCACTCCAGGGGCAACAGATCCGCCATGTGATCCAGGCTTGTCAGGATGGCAGCGTTGTCCGAGGCTATCTTTTTGAATTCTTCTGACACCAGCGGATGTCCGGCTGTGTTTTTCCAGAGGGCCAGCGCCGCATCCCCTGCTTGCTTCCAGACAGCTGCTTCTGACGGGGCCGGTGGGAGGGGCGCGAATTCAGGGACTGGATTCTGGCCGTGCCGGGGGGCGTAGGCCGCGGGTAGCATGTCGTAGGCCGGAGTTAGGCCGGCGGTTCGCTCGCCGTGGATAAAGAAGCTCAGGTTGCCCGGATGCATGTCGCTGTTGGCAATCAGCCTTCCGAACACTTCTCTGAAACGGGCTTCTTTCAGATCTCCATCCTTGGCGCGTCCCTGGCGCACCAGGGACTCTAAAGTGTTGGTCCACTTGCCGAGCTTGCCCACGAACCTGGCGTCCAGCGCGGTCAGTGAAAGCGTCCCCCGCCGCCCGCGCACACTAAGGCGGTCGAAGCGCTCAAGTTCCAGAAACACGCGTTCTTCGGCCAACACCAGCTCCGATCGCGCGGCTGAGTGCCCGTGTTCCGCAAGCAAATCCAAGGCCAGCTTCTCGCAAATCAGCAGGTCGGCGATCCGGCGCCCCGCCTCGGTGCCGATCGGGGGCGAAAACTTGACCATCACGGGCTGGTTACCGTGAGCCCGGGTTGCCAGAAACTTCGGGTGCTCGCCGGCGGTCGACGATCCCGGCGGACCGGCGGCCAGTACGTCTTCGGCCAGGCGCGGATAGGCGCGCTTGCGGTCGTCACGGGCAACCAGGTTGGGTGGCGCCTGTACGGCGGCAAGGTAGAGCCGGAAGGCCTCCTCGCCACACACCAGGTTGCCGGGCGGATCCCAACCATAGCGAACCAGGTAGCGCAGGCAGTGATCCGCCGACCAGTAGCGGATGTCCTCGGGCAATTCCAACTCCGGGTGCCGTCGCGGGACCAGACGGCCAAGGAATCCCTCCGGCCGCAGATCGTATAAGAAGTAAGGCAGATCGTCGAAGAAGCCAGCCTCGATATCGTCCGAGCCTGACTCCAGGTAGAAACCGCCGGGCTCCACGGGGTGCAGCACTGCTATCTGGCGATTTTCAGACCTGCCGGCCCCGATCGCGTAGACAGGAATCCTTAGATCCAGTCCCAAAATAAGTCGCCGGGCGGCATAGCGAGTAGAGCGCCCCCGGCCGGCCACCAGGATTTCATCCGGCGCGCTCGAGACCAGCCGCGAAAAAACAGGCTGACTGATCTCCAGAGCCTCCCGTCCCCGTCGCCCGGAAGAAGGTCCGGACCGACCAAGAAAGCCTCTCAGCGCCTGGATGAGGGCTTGCCGGTTAGTATTTGTTGGCATAGTATAAGAATAGATAATTATCAGGATATGTCAATAAAATAGCATGTAATACAATGCAGTAAATAATATTCAGGATAGAATAAGAATAGATAAAAGAACTGGTTCTGGTCAGTATCGAGCAAACGTCTCAGGTTCTCGCAGGGGCTTTTCATGAATTTATTGACTCACCGCAACCGGGTTGCAACAATGTTGACTCGATCATCTCAAGGAGGCGGGTACATGGTGAAACTGTCGATTCCTTTTTTGATTTGCGGTTTATTGCTTGCCGGATGCGGCGGCAGCAAGAACAGCAGGCGACCTGACTTGAACCGGGAAGATCTGAAAGCCCATCAGCACGTGCTGGTTGTGGGTGCCGGGCCGGTGTTGGTGAAGTTGAAGGTGGGGCTGGCCGGCAAGGTGCTCATGAAGGGGCTGTCAAAGATCTTGGAAGGGGACAGGAAGGGCTCCTTTGCCGAGTCGTTGCAGGAGATCGGGATGTTACCCCGCGAGACGGCGGTGGAGACGGGTGTGGCGGCCCTGGGGGAGATGGGCTGGAAGACTACTACCAGCGGGAAGGTCTTGGATTCTGCCGGTAAAAATTACAAAAAGGTGAAGCTGCCCGAGGGGATATGCGAGGAGGCGGCCTCGGCGGGCGCCGACTCGGCCATGATCCTGTACGAGCGCTTCGACATCGACGTGGGTGCAACCGATGCGCTGGCCCGGACTGAATTGTGGGCGCACTTCTTCGAGTGCCCCGGGAAAAAGCTGCTGTGGAGGGGGAAGGACAGGCGCAAGATGTCACTCAACCGGTTCATCGTGGAGGCCGTCAAGCAGGCCATCGTCAAGAAGAAGAAGACCCTGGCCGATTTCCTGGGTTCCCTGCGCAAGCTGACGGAGGACTCCAGCCGGGACCTGATCAAGTCCGAGTTTTCGTTCCCCTGATAAGGCGGAAGATACCCACCCTCGTCTCCCTGGATTCTCTATCCGCGAGAACCAGCGCGGCGGGTCACTTCCGGCCGTGTGACTTGTCGCTCTTCTTGTCTTTTTCTTTCTTGAGCTTGTCTCGCGTAATGGGTTTCGTAGGCTTGGGCTTGTTTACGTGCACGGGACGGTCCTGGCGCTTCGGCGGAGCCACATGGGACGGGCGGCCGGGTGTAGCGCGGATCCCCTGGCGCTTGGGTTCCACCCGCGGCCGGGGCTGTCGGGGCGGAGGAGCCACGTGCTGTGGGCGACTGGGCGTATCGCGGAGCCCGGGCCGCTTGGGTTCCACCCGCGGCCGGGGCTGTCGGGGCGGAGGAGCCACGTGCTGTGGGCGACTGGGCGTATCGCGGAGCCCGTGCCGCTTGGGTTCCACCCGCGCCGGGGGCTTGTGGAGGCCAGGCTTGATTGCCGGTCGGGGACGCGGCCGCACCGCTGGGCGGTACCTCCGGTTCTCAGCCCGACCATTATTGGCCCGAGGTGCCTTGGGAGCGACGACTCTTTTGAGGTAGGCCTTGGGCCGGCGGTATTCGTGACGGCGTTGACCCTTGGACTTGTACCAGCGACCATAATCGTTTCGGTGGTTCCGGTAGTGAGAGACATATGCCTGATACCCTCTGTAGGTCCGGGGTATGTGCACGACACGGCCGCTCTGGTAGTAGTATGGCATGCCCGAGGCGTCGTAAAATACCAGGTATCCCTCATAGTATTGGGGACGGTAGTAGTCTGTACCGACAGATCGGCGGTACGACCGGTAAGAACGTCCAACAGACCGGTACCAGCGCCCATACTCGGCCCGGTGTTTTCCATAGTGCCGCATCAGCCTGGCGTAGCGTCTGTCGCTGGAAATAATCGCGTGCATAAAACCATCAACGTAGTAGACCGGTTGGCCTCTTTCGAAAAACACCGGGTAGTCGTTGTAATAGAGGGGCTTGTAGTAATCAACGACCGGTGTTCGGTGAAATTGGAGGTTGTTATAGCCCACTTCCTCGAACCACTGGAAATAGGTGTCCTCGTTGTTTGTGAAGTTGTTTACCAAGTCGTTGTACCCAGGATAGTCGCTGGGAACCGCATAGGCCACGTTGTTTTCGTAGTAGATTGGAGCCCCGCTCTCGTCGTAGAACACCAGGTTGTCCATGTAGAACTGGGGAGTGTAATAGTCCACATAGATACTCTGGGCCATGCTCCTTCCGCTCCATGCGGTTGCAATGAGCATGGCCACCACCCCTATCAAAGAAACCTTTTTTCGCGTAGCCATCCGTTACCTCCATTGTTTAATGAGGAAAGTGAATTACGCTATTCCGGGATTCTGGATTTGTCCACAAGTTTCGTCCCGCATGGCATCTCAGTGCCCGCTCTTCCCCGGAGTCACGTTCCAGAGCCTTAACATTACCAGGGCGCCGATGACGGCGAAGGGAATGGGCCATAGCTTCCAGGCCTGCCAGCCGTACTCCGTTGTTATCCAGCCCACCGCCGTGCCGGTGAACGAGGCGGCCAGATACTGCATGCCGTCGAACAGACCCGCGGCCGTTGCGGCCGCCTTCTTGCCTCCGAAGTCCATCGAGGCTGCGCCGCCGATTATGCCGTGAGAACCGTTGACGAAGAACGAGAGCAGCACCAGGCTGACTACGGCTCCTGCCGTGCCCAGCGCCAGCGCGTCCGAGGCATAGAATAAGCCCAGGCAGGCGCCCATGCCGATGAAACCGAAAACGACCACCGGCGCGCGCCTGCCATTGTAGACACGATCGGACATTATGCCAAAGGCGAAGCCCCCTGCGATGCCAAGCACTGCTATGCCCCAGGCAGCCAGTTGCAGCCAGGCATCCGTCCTTTCCACGCCGTAGACGTCCGAGAAATAAACCGGCCACCAGGCGTCCACCACGCTGCGACGGATCAAACCGATCATCATCGAGGCGATGGCGATCATCCACATGGTGGGGCTGGTGAATACTTTTTTAAGCACCATGCCGATGCTGACTCTTCCTCCTTCACCTTCAACCACGGCATCGCCGGTTTCGCGGGCCTCGAAGCCGGCCTCTTCAGGCGTCTCGACTACGAAGAACAGGTTCAAGAAGAAAAGAAGCAAGACGAAAGCGGCCGGGATCCAGAAGGCCCACTGCCAGGGTAACACGGCCGCGATCAAGGGAGCGCCCGAGAAGGCCAGGATCAGACCAAAGCGAATCAAAATGCCGAAGATGGCGCCGAAGGTGCCGCGCTCCTTGAGGTGAAACCACTGGGCGTTGATCTTGACGATCGACAGCGCGCCGAACGACTGGAAGTAGCCGTTGACCGCCCAGACGCCGGCCATGATCCAGGCCAGGCCGTGCGCATCGAAGCCTCCGGAAAACACGGCCTCTTCGAGCATGATACGTACGTGCCCACCCCCAAAAAAGGGACGCACCAGCGGATCGATGGCGGCGAAATTTGCAAAAACCGCCGGCTGCCGCACCATCAGGTAAAAGGCGCCGAAGACAGAATTCATGACGACGACCCCGGCCGCGCCGACCAGGAAGGCCCGGCGGCCGCCGAAACGATCGGCCAGCGGCGCGTTGATAACGACTGCCAGGCCGTAGACCAGCGGCATCAGCGTCTCGAACAGGCCCAGGTCGCCCTTGGTCCAGCCGAAAACATCCTGCAGCGTGGGGGCCAGGGCCGAAAAGTTGTAGCGTGTCATGTAGAAGAACGAGTACATCAGGCCGACAAGAATCCAGTTCTGCGCCCGCCGCTTGCGGTAGTTCCACTCGCGAAACTCTGTAGGGATTTCGTCCTTATATGCCATGGGCAAACCTCGCAAATGCAGTCATTTCGACGTTAATTGGCAAACCCGTTCGGTTCGCCCGAGCATAGTAAGCTAGCAGATGCGCCATTCTCAGGCAAGCAAGAACTATGCGTCTTTACTTGGCAACATGTCTTTGCTAGGCTGCGCGGGACATGACGCGCAGATATACAAAGCCCGACCTCGATGTCCAGAACGAGGCAGACTACCGCAATATCGAGATCGACAAGGTCGGTGTCAAAGACATCTCCTACCCAATCGGCGTGCTCGAGCGCTCCGGCGGCTCGCAGCGCACCGTGGCGCGTGTCAGCATGTATGTCAACCTGCCGCGCCAGTTCAAGGGCACGCACATGAGCCGCTTCGTCGAACTCCTCAACGAATACTGCGAGGACATGAGCACCACCAGTATCCCCGAGATCCTGCACCAGATGCGCAAGCGGTTGCAGGCCGGCGAGGCGCACATCGAGGTGACCTTTCCCTTCTTCATCCTCAAGCGGGCTCCTGTATCGGGGGCCGAGGGGTTGATGGCCTACGAGTGCACCATCCGCGGATTCGGCAACGACGAAGTTACGCTGGAGATCGAGGTCAAGGTGCCGATCACGGCGTTGTGCCCCTGCTCGAAGGCAATCAGCGATCAGGGCGCCCATAACCAGCGCGGCACCGTCAGCGTCCGCTTTCGCCAGACCCGCTTCGTGTGGATCGAGGAGATCATCGAAATGGTCGAGTCGTCGGCCTCGTGCGACGTCTTCTCGGTGCTCAAGCGCGAGGACGAAAAGTACGTCACCGAGCGCGCCTACGCCAACCCCATGTTCGTCGAGGACGTGGCCCGCGCCGTGGCCACGCGCCTGACGGCCCACACTGGCATCACTTGGTTCTCGGTGGGCGTCGAGAACTACGAATCAATCCACGCCCATAACGCCTATGCCTACCTGGAGCGTTCGCGTAATCCTTGAATCGAGGTGCACTATGTGTGAATCAAGCGCTTACCTGCAAGACGAGGACGGTCAGGAGGAGTTGCTGCTCGAGGACGTCGTCATGCTCAAACCCTCGGGCGGCCGGATTGTATTGATGAACATTCTGGGCGAGAAAAAAGAAATCGAAGCGAGCATCGATCAGATCGACCTGCTGAGACACAAGATACTGCTGCGCAAGCCATGAGGGGATACAAATAATATCGCGGGCGCTGCCGTCAGAACTTGAAGGTGCTCTTGAACAGATGGTAGGGCTGCGTGACGGTGCCAAAGGCGGCGCTCTGGCTGTGGGTGATGTCGAAGCTGGTGTGGTCGACGCCGACCTCGCCGCCCACTGACAGGTCGGCCCCGACGATGTTGCCGCCGGTGGGGTCGGAGATGCCCACTCCGGCCCGTACCCCTATCGTCAGGTTGGAGAAGTCCACGCTGAACTGGGCGAACACCGTCCCGCCGATCTTGACCGACAGCTTGCCGTTGTCCACTCCCAGGCTGCCGAGGGAATCCAGGGAGACCTCTCCCTTAAGTCCGTCGTTCTTGCCGTCGACTAGGGACTTGGCCAGTTTTTTAGCCGCGTCGGCCGCTTCCTGCGCCGCCTGGTCCATCTCTTGCCGCTTGGCCTCCCACTCGGAAAGATACTCTGCTGTCTGGCATACCGCGTCCACGCTTTCGCAATGGGCCTCGGCGCCATCGCGGGTGCCGTAAATGTGCGTCTGCACCAGGGCCGCTCCCAGAGCGATGTGCTTGCAGTCGACGCTGAGCGAGTTGTAGACAATGCTCGCCTCGAAGCTCACCGCCGCATCGGACATGCCGGGGAAGGCCGCCATCAGGGCTCCGGTCATCTTCAGCTCTCCGGCCACCATGTTGTTAAGCGCATCCCTCAGGTAAGTTGCCAGCGCCTGCTGATCAGCCGGCAAATCGCTGAGCATCAGGTATCCCCAGTCACCGCTGCAAAAGCTCTTGAAGCAGCCGCAACAGGGCTGCCCCGCAGCTTGACAGCAATCGCCAAGCTGCTGGCCCAGCAGGTCCTGATTGTCCGACCATGCCTGGAAGATCGTGTCCATGTCCGCGTACAACTTGTTGTCGATTACATCGCCGCGGTCAGCGTTCTCGGTTGTCAGGTTGGCGATGGTGATGAGCAGCTCGGGAGGAACGTCGGCGGGCATGTTCATGGTCAGGTTCAACATCTCCTGGATCAAGGCCTGCGCCTCCTGCTGCTTCTGCATGGTGAAATCGCTGCACTGCTGGCTGCTGGCAAGTTGCAGGGCCTGATTGATGTCGTTTTCGCACATCGCGTAAAGGCTGCCCTCGAGCCCGACGATGTAGTCTACCTGCTCAGCGCGATATTCCATCATGGCCGTGCGGGCCATCACGCTGTAGGGGGCGATATCGAGCGCCTCGGCGACCTCCTGCTGGGCCTTGTCGGCCTTGTTCTGGCAGGCCAGGGCGGAGGCCAGGCTCAGGCGCAGCAGCTCGTTCTGGTCGGCGTCATGGCTCTTGGCCGTTCTGAGCAGCCGCTCGGCGTCCTCGCAGCGCTGCTTCTCGATCAGGCCGACTCCGAGCTGGGACAGTGAGTCGGGATTGGCAGGTGCCAGCCGGGCCGATTGGGCCGAGGCCCACAGGGAGGCCGAGAGGTTGCCGTTGAATACGGCCAGCGCCCCGAACATGCGGTACATCCCGGCCTCGTTTCCCGGTTCGATGGTGGCCGGATCATCCGGGGGCGGCGGTTCGACCGGTCCCAGAATGCCCGAGCCGGTGTAGTTGTAGCCGGCAACGTATTGCCTGACCTGCTCGAAGCCATCGAGCTGAGCGGCGGTCGAGTCTTGTTCAACCTCCTGGATCAGGTCATCGCAGAACGAGACGACTTGATCTTCGCTCATCACCCCGCCCGAGCCCGATTGCGATCCGCATCCACCAAAAGCTCCAGACGCAAACACAAATGCCGTTACCCACAGACATGCTCGAATTTTCACGTTATTGCCCTCCGGAATGAATGATGGACACATACTAGCTCAGATCTCCTTCTAAGACAATCCGGATGACGTCCTGGTCGTCGTTGGACGGCGAGTTGACCCTGGCCGAGACCGGGTAGGCGTCCATCTCGGCGGAGGAAAAAGGGGCAAGCAACGGCTTGAGATCCGCGACCCTGGCGGGATCGGGATCGAGCCAGCGATCATATGCGGCGGCGGGCAGGATCACCGGCATGCGCCGGTGGATCGGCTGAAGCAGTTCGTTGGGACTGGTAGTGATAATTGTGAAGGTCAAGAGCGGCTTCTCCCCGTTCGGCTGATAACTCTCCCAGAGACCGGCCAGCGCGAATGGTCTTTCCGTTTTCAAACGGACGAAGTACGGAACTTTACCGTCGCCCGTGTCCTTCCATTCGAAGAATCCATCGGCCGGCACCAGGCAGCGCCGCTTTCGAAATGCTTCGCGAAACGAAGGCTTTTCGGTCAGAGTCTCGGCCCGGGCATTGATCAGGCGCGCGCCGATTTTCAGATCTTTGGCCCAGCCGGGAACCAGGCCCCAGCGAAACGATTCGAGCCTGCGCGGCGACAGATTGGGTACGACCATTGCTTGCTGCGTGGGCGCGATGTTATAGCGCGGCTTCAGATCAACGTAGCCCGAGCCCAGATCGAAGGCCTGTAGATCCTGCGGAGTGAGAGAAAAAAAGGCGAATCGGCCGCACATCTCATTCGGCCGTGGCGGCGGCGATGATGCCCCGCATCACCTTGCTCAGTTGCGCCGGTATGCCGTTTTGAAATACGAGTTTGCCCGCCAGGTCGGCCTCGACGAAGGCAGGATCGAATGGAACGCTGCCCAGAAGCGGCATGTCTCCCAGCGCCTTGGCGATCGCCAGCTCGTCGTCCGCGCTGCGCACTTTGTTGGCCACGGCCGCGACCCGCTCGAGACCGATATCGGCGGCCAGCTTGCGAACCATCTTGGCGGCGTTGATCGAACGCGAGCCGGGCTCGACCACCGTCAGCATCAAGTCGACCGCTCCGGCGGTGGCGCGCCCCAGGTGCTCTACCCCGGCCTCCATGTCCAGCACCAGCGCCTCGTCCTGGTAGAGCAACAAGTGTTGCACCAGGTTCTTCAAAAGAATGCTTTCGGGGCAAACACAACCCGAGCCTCCCGAATCGACCGTGCCCATGACCATCAGGTGCACGTTGTCGTGGACCTTGGCAAAACGCTCGGGGATATCGTCGACCCTGGGATTCATCTTGAAAAAGCCGCCTAAAGTCCCCGGCTTGGCGCCGGTGCGCTCGAAGATGAAATCCTTCATTTCGGACAGGGGCACTATGCTCATATGATCCGGAAAGCCGAGCGCCCCGCCAAGGCTGGCTACAGGATCGGCGTCCACCGCCAGCACCCGCCGTCCGTCTTTGGCCAAGTGCCGAATCAGCAGGGCGGCCACGGTTGTCTTGCCAACCCCACCCTTACCGCTTATTGCCAGCTTGATTGCTTTTTGGCTCACGACCAGGCCCATCGCAGCTCCGCCAGATCTAAAAATAACCTGCGTTGGACTCAGCAACTTCTTCGCAGAATGCGAAGAAGTTGCGCAGTAAGAGTCTATAAATCGAGCCAGGAGTCGCTGTAGAGCGTCTGTCCCAGGAGCATCTTGGTCGTCTTTGCGAACCTGAGCTTTTCCTCGTCGAGGCTGGCCAGATCCGGTTCGTTGCCGTCCATGATCTTGCCGATCAACTCCTCGATATCCGGCCGGCTACCCTTTGCCAGAGCGAGAATCTCGGTATCCAACCCGTCCAGGATGGCGCCTGTCAGCCCGGCGTGCTTGAGCATCAACAGGTAGCACTGGTTGAGCAGCGGGCGCAGGTTGTCCGGGGAACCATTGGAAACGTTGGAAAGCCCGCAGGTGTTGGAGTAGTCGGGCGACATCGCGCCCAGCATGCCGATGAACTCGGTGCACGAACCTACCTGCTGCTGCTGGCTGGAGACCGGCACCACGATGGGATCGATCCACACGTCGCCGTGGGGAATGCCGAACTCATCGCCCTGGGCCATCAACATGGCCGCGTTGGCGGCGCGCTCGTTGGAGTCGCGCGGGATACCCTCGGTTCCCAGCACCAAAGCAACCGCGCCCGAGTTGTACTCCTTGGCCAGCGGCCAAAGGGCCTCCATGCGCTCGGGCCTGGCGGAGATCGAGTTGATCACGGCTTTGCCGGCCGACGACTTGTGGGCCTTCAGACCGGCCTCGATGGCCTTTACGTTCGATGTATCCAGGTACAACGGCAGGTCGGCAACCTCCTGGACGGTCTTGACTACCCATTCCATCAGCTCTTCACCGCCCTTGCGGGCCGGGCCCAGGTTGATATCAAGCAAGTCCGATCCATTGGTTGAAAGCTTCTCGGCCAGTTCCTGGATGGGTTTCTTGTCCCGGTTCTTCATGGCCGGACCGATCTTCTTGGACATCACATTTATATTCTCGGCAATAACTCTGAACATGACTTCCTCCCTGGCAGGACTCGGCCTCACACGGCAAATCCTACGAATAGTTCTCCTTCAGATAGGCCGGGATGTTGGCCGCCTCGCGCGGACCAACGTTCACCGTCCAGTCGGAGCCGACTTCTTCCTCGAGGTCGCCCTGGATAACGGCCGCGTAACCCGGGATGATCAGGTTGCGCTTCTGGAGTTTGTCCTTGATGCCGCTCTTGTTGACGAAATCGCCCAGCACGTCGCCGACGAACTTGCCGGCGGCCCAGGCGGTCAATACCGAAAGGCCCTCTGTATCCAAGACCGCTAAATAGGCCGGAACGCGGCTGCTCTCGATCTCGCCGGAGACGACGAAGTAGGTCAGCGAGAAGTTCGAGGTGCACAGCACCGGGCTGTCAGGGCCCGGGTTGTTGATTTCGTAGATCTTCTGCTCGGTCTTCATCGGCCGCTGCGGATCGGTGTAGATGTTCAGGCGCTCCAGGAGCAGGTTGAAAATGTTCTGCCCGGTGAAGTCGGAGAGCACAATGATGCCGGCGTACTTGGCCAGTGCCATAGAGGCGTAGACGTTCTCCATCATGAAATCGTCGGTCATCTCGAACGGCAGCACTATCGTCGGATAGCCCAGGAACTTGAATTTCTTCTGGATGGCCACCTCGCGAATGCGAATCTGGTCGTGCATCACCTGCTTAATCCTGCGCGAGCCGGGGTCGATTACCAGATCTTCGACGCCGGCAGCGTTCAGTTTCTTGGTAAGCTCGGCGAGAGCATCCAGATCGGACGCCTTGGCAACCAGGGGAAGCTTTTTCTCCTTGGCAATCTTGGCCATCTCGTCGGCGTTATCCGCCGTCGCCGCATACAGCAACGGGCGCCTGTCCCCGCAGGCATCCACTCCGGCGGACATTACCTCGGGGGACTCGCTCATCAGGATGATGGCGCGGCTGGTCTTCTCGCAGGCCTTCTTTGCCAGGGCCGCGAACTTGTCCTTGTCGCCTGACACCGAGCGCACGGCGACGGCGTCCCCTCGCAGGATCAGGCCCACGCGATCGTAAGACATCTCCATAAAACGCCTAAGCTTGCCGTCCACCGCCTCGTTCGACTCGTCGTCCGAGACAAGCACCGCCAACCCGGTCTTATTGAAAAATGTCTTCTCGTGCCTGAAGAGCACCGTCTCGCCGCCGACCTTGAAGGCCCCGTCGCCGCTGCCGATTTCCACCGTGCGAATCGGCGGGGCCGAGTCCGCGGCCAGCTTCTGTTTGGTCTCCTCGGAAACGTGGGGACAGGCGGACAACTCGGCCTTGCCCGCCGCCAGGTTCATGGCGAAGGCCAGGCAGGTGGGCACGCCACACTCCTTGCAATTTGTTTTTGGCAACATCTGGAAAATCTGAATACCCGTGAGACCCATGGTGTTCCTCCTTTCAGGCTCTACATCAAGGGGTCCATGCTCAGCGCAGGATGTTCTTTCTCGGTCAGGAAGGGGAGAATCTCCTCTTCGGTCGTTCCGACCGACTCGTCGGCAATTCTTTCGAGCAAGTCGGGAATGCCCTCGGCTGCCGCCCGTTTTTCGAACTTGGCGCGAATCTCTTCCTTGAGGTGCTTAGGCATCCAAACGATACGTTTAATGCCGCCCTCGGCGCGGATGAATTTCTTGCTTGAGATGTAGGTCTTGGAGTGGCCGACGAAACCGGGTGTCACCGCCCCGCCGCCGACGGCGCCGGCCAGGGTAGTGAACTTCATTCCGCAGGGGGTCATGCCGCCGTAGTCGCGGTCGACTGTCATGATGCCGTTGCAGGAAGGCGAAAGGGCCGCAATGCACTCGAAGCAGCCACAGGACGTCATCGGGGTGTCCATGATCGAATATGTGTTGTAGTACTCGATGTTGCCACGCGAGGCCTTCTTGATGAATTCGTTCACTCCCGCCCACTGCCCCTTGAGTTCGTCGATCATATCTCCCTTCTCGATCGGCTGGTTGGGGCCGGTGGGCGTAATCTCGAAGGCGGCCTTGCAATCGAGCCACGAGTAGGCTCCGCAAAGGCCGTTGCGCTCGGGCGTAACCACGCAGACATGGTTTGGAGCGAACGACTGGCACAGCGTGCAAGAGTAGAAAGTGCTTTCATCCTCGTCGTTCATGCCTTCGACGCGCTCGTCGCGCACGGCGTAGACCGCACGGGCCTGTTTGAGTATCTTCTTGACATTCTCCATTTCGGTGTAGATCTTCACCTGCACCTTGTCGCAGATGCTGCCGAAATCCTGGTGGTACTTGGCATGCAGGATGGAACCGAGGTGCTTGAACCTGAAGCCCTTCTCGAAGGCGTCCTTGCTAATGCGGTACCAGGCGATGTCGCGCTGGCCGATGTGCATGACGCCCTTGGCGTAGTTGATCAGATGGTGGATCTGGCGCTCCAGGATCGGCTCAAAATCGTCCTGCATGCCACGTCCGGCAACCTCGACCACGACGGCCATGCCCATCCGGGTGCCGGGTTCAAACTCGTCGAGTTCCGGCCCGATGACCTCGATCCTGCCGTCCACGACTTCTTCCATCGGCTTCGAGGTCGTCCACTCGACCACAGTGTCGGCTTTGGGCCCGCCCGCCTCGACGTAAATGTTCTCGCCGCGCACGCGCTCGCCCTCGAAGGCCGGGCCATAGGAGACCGGCACCGGCACCTCGGCCACGGTCACCTTAAGGCCGCGCACTTCGGCTGCCTTAGCGACGATCTTATCGTGTGGAATATTGGCCACCACGTGCTCGTAGGTGCAGATGCCGGTGGGCAGCACCTCGGGGATGGGCGTGTCGGCAATGATCGGGAAACCGAAATTGACCGCCCCCAGACCATTGGCGTACCACTCGTCCGAGACTTCTCCAAAGGTCAGCGCAAAGGCGAAGATGCGGTCTTTGTTGTAGATCAGGATCTTCCTGAAGTCTCCGGGCTCCAAGCCGCCGAAGCTTAAAGCCGCCCGGGTCGCGAAGCCGGCCGCGAAGCAGACCGAAGAGGTGTTGTCACCGAAAGGCACCAGGCGGGTGGGCCAGCCGATCTGTACTCCGGCTTCCTTGAGCTGGTCGGCCATGTGCCTTCCATTGGTGTCCGCGTGCATGAAGACGTAGAGGTTTTTCTCTTGCAGCTCGGTGGCGATCTTGACCGCCGTCTCAACGTCAGGCGGCGCGCCCAGGATGGCGGCGAAGCCCGGGGCGGTGCCGTCGACGAACTCGACCCCGCGCTTACGCAGGATGATGTCGTCGGCCGCGCCCAGCCATGGCCGCTCATCGGTGGGATCTTCGCCCGGCTGGTAGAAATCGGGGTTTACCAGGTAGTGATCGATGGCCTCCTCGATTTCCTCGGTAAAAAAGGTAGCCATCCCGGCATCGAGGGCCGGCGCCAGGTAAGGCAGGTGATGCACGGCCTTGACCGGCGGCGGAATGAGCGCCCGGCAGCGATCTAGCACCGGCCCCATGTCACCGACGGTCTTTACCGGCATGCCCAGGATCCCGTAGATCACAGGCAGAAAGTAGCCGGTGTTGGGAAAGGCGACTTCCTTGTCGGGCCCGTATTTTTTCAAGGCGTCTTTGTACTTTTTCTCGGTCCGCTCGAATATCTTCCTGGCGCCGCGGATACCTGCTGAAGCGATTATTTTCGACATTTAGCCGCTCCTTCTTTCCTGTGTGGTTCGTCTTTTTGCCCGCTCATCCGTCCAACTCGCGGCGCATGGCCATATCGAACAGCACGCGCTCCTTGCCCTTGTCGAGCCCCAGGGCACGGCGCTTCTTCTCGATGTGGTCAATCATCTTGCGCGTCTGAACCATCACGTCGGGGTCGTAATCCCACATTCCGCCGACTATGCCTTCATACTTGTTGAACAGCAGGTCGGTCAGCCCCGGGGCGCCCAGCGTTGGAAAGGCCGTCCCGAAAACGGTGTAGACGCCCGAGGCCACGAAGTACTGGCCGATCGAGATTGCCTTCTCGCTCATCCACTCGGGTGCCGCCCCGGCCGCCGGCAGGTCGGAGATATCGTCTCCCAGGCCGCCTTCCTTGACCACGGCGCTGGCCGCCATCAGGATGCGCGAGTTATCCACGCACGAACCCATGTGCAGCACCGGCGGAATACCGACCGCCTCGCAGACCTCGGCCAAGCCCGAGCCTGCGTACTTGGCCGCCTCGGGCAGCATCAGGCCGTCCTTGCCGCAGGCCACCGCCGAGCAGCCAGTCTGCAGCACGATGATGTCGTTGGCGATTAACTCCCTGACCATTGCCAGGTGGGCCTCGTCGTGGGTGGTCTTGGGGTTGTTGCAGCCGACCACGCCGGCAATGCCCTTGATGCGCCCGTTGATGATGTTGTCGTTGAGCGGTTTGTAGGCCGCCCGGAACATGCCGCCCAGCAGGTAGTTGATCGTCTCGTGGGAGAAGCCGACAACCATGTCGCTGGTTTCTTGGGGAATGTGCGTGGCGCCCCGGTTGGGATAGTTGTCGATCGCCATCTTGACGATCCTGCGGGCGATCGACAGGGCGTCGGCCTCCTCGAACTGGATGTGCTCGGCGCCGGGGATCTTGGCCCGGTAGTTGGTGGTGATGAACTTGGTGTGGTAGTTTTTGGACACTCTGGCCAGTGAGTCCATGATGCACTGAACGTCTACGGCCATCAGCTCTATCGCGCCGGTGGCCAGCGCCATCTCCTGCTGCAGGAAGTTACCGACAATTGGCACGCCGTGGCGCATGAGAAGCTCGTTGGCCGAGCAGCAGATACCTCCCAGGTTGATTCCCTTGGCGCCCTTCTCCTTGGCCAGCTTGATCATCTCGGGGTCCTGGGCCACAACCATCACCATCTCGGATAGCGTCGGCTCGTGCCCGTGGATGACGATATTGACTTCGTCTTTACTCAGCACGCCCAGGTTGCAGCGTCCCAGCACCGGCTGCGGGGTTCCGAACAATACGTCCTGGAGTTCGGTGGCCAGCATCGATCCGCCCCAGCCGTCGGCAAGTGCGCAGCGACTGGCTTGCTGCATCAGGTTGGCCGGGTCCTGGTCGACGCCGATAGCCGTGCGGTGCATCGCCTCGACTACCTCGCGGTCGACCCCGCGCGGCTCCATGTTGTGCTCTTTCCAGATGGCCTGGCGCTTGAGCGGGGCTCGCTTCAGAAAAGGAATCGGGCCATGCTGTTCGCCGAAGATGGAGAAGGCCTTCTCGCCGACATCGATGGCAATATCCTGCACCGCCCGGTCGCCGATCTCGATTCCGAAGTCCATAGCGATCTGCAAAAGTTTCTGCTCGTCTTTAATCTCGTAGCCCAGTGCCTCGCCCTTGGCTGCTGCCAAAAATGTCTCGGCAACGCCTCGGCCGTGGTCGGAGTGCGCCGCCGTGCCGGCGGCCACCATGCGCAGGAAGTTGCGCGCGGCTATCGTATCGGCGTCCACGCCGCAGACGCCGTATTTCGGCTCGCCGCCGAAGGGGTTCACTTGGCAGGGGCCCATCGAGCAGTTGCGGCAACAGATGCCACCCTGGCCGAAGCCGCACTGGGGCTGCTGTTTCTCGAGGCGATCCCAACTCGTGCCGCATTCCCATTCGGTGCACTCGCCCAGTAGCTGATTTACCGTCGGATCAACGCTTATCTTCTTGTCCACCATTACACTCTCCTTTTACATGCTGGCGATAATTTGCTCACATGTGTCCCTCGGCGGCCACTTTCGCGCCGTAGAACTTGCCCAGGCACTCGGAGCATGTCTCGAGCACCTCGGGACCGCCGTCGATGCGCCGGCGTACGAAATCGATGTGCTGGCGAGTCGAGACAGGCTTGCCGCAAATGCGGCAGGGCACCAGCTCGAACTCGACGTCCCAGTGCGGGATCTTCCTGGTCATGCCCGCATCGATCATCTCGATGCACTTGGTCGGGCAAACATGGGCGCAGGCGCCGCAACCTATGCAGGCGTCCGAGCCCTTGCCGTAGGCCGGCCCGACTTTTTTGGTGGCGCCGCGATCGTACATGCCGATGGCATGGGCGCCGATAACATCGCTGCATACCCTGACACACTGGCCGCAAAGGATGCACTGCTCTTCGGGGTCTTTGATCTCGAAGGCCGTTTGCTCAACTCCCAGGCGCTTGGCGAAGGAGATCATCTCGGCGTTCGCAGGTGTCCTGGCCAGCAGCAGCTCGGCCAGCGTCTTGCGCATCTCGGTGATCTCCTCGGTGTCCGTCTTAACGGTCAGGCCTTCCTCGACCGGGTAGACGCACGAGGCGACCAGCCGGCTCCAATCGTGCCGCTTCTCCGGTCTGCTGATCTCGACCATGCACATGCGACACGAGCCGCGCGGCTCGAGGGACTCGTGGAAACAGAGAGTAGGAATATCCACCTTGTTGCGCCGGGCCACCTGCAGCAGGGTCTCGCCTTCCTTGGCCGTGACTTTCTTTCCATCGATGGTAAGTTGCATCGCCTTCACTCCACCGAAATTGCGTCCTGGTTGCAGACGGCCTCGCACGCGCCGCAGCGCGTGCATTTGTCAGTGTCGATCGTATGCATCTTCTTCTTCTCGCCCGTGATGGCGTCCGCCGGACAGTTCTTCAAGCACAGCGTGCAGCCGTTGCAGTTGTCGTTGACGCTGTAGGTAATCAGCTCCTTGCAAACTCCCGCAGGACAACGCCGATCTGTGATATGTGTCTGGTACTCATCGCGGAAGTAACGCAGAGTCGAAAGCACCGGGTTGGCCGCGCTCTGGCCCAGCGCGCACAAGCTGGCCTTCTTCATTACCCGGGCCAGGCTCTCGAGCCTCTCGATGTCGTCTTCGCGGCCCTCGCCCTTTGTTATGCGATCGAGCATGACGTGCATCTGCTGTAGACCCTCGCGGCAAGGTACGCACTTGCCGCAGGATTCCTGGAGCAGGAACTCGATGAAGTACTTTGCGACATCGACCATGCAGTTGCGCTCGTCCATGACGATCATGCCGCCCGAGCCCATCATCGAACCGGCCGAGGTCAAGGTGTCGAAGTCGACAGTCAGATCGAGTTTTTCGGCCGGCAGGCAACCGCCCGAGGGGCCGCCGGTCTGTATGGCCTTGAACTTCTTGCCGCCGATGATTCCGCCGCCGATCTCCTCGACAATCTTCCGCAGGCTGATGCCCATCGGAACTTCGATCAGGCCGGTGTTGTTGACCTTGCCAACCAAGCAGAAGGCCTTGGTTCCCTTGGACTTCTCGGTACCCGTCGAGGCGAACCAATTAGCGCCATTTTTTACAATATCCGTAACGCACACCCAGCTTTCGACGTTGTTCAAGACGGTCGGCTTGTCATAAAGCCCCTTCTCGGTCGAATGGATGTACTTGGGACGCGGCTCTCCTATATAGCCCTCGATCGAACGCATCAACGCGCTCGACTCACCGCAGACGAAGGCCCCGCCGCCGCGGTTTATCTTGATCTCGAAAGAGAAACCGCTATCCAAGATGTTCTCGCCAAGCAGTCCCGCCCGGCGAGCCTCGTCGATAGCTTTCTCCATTCTCTTGACTGCCAATGGATACTCGTGGCGCACGTAGACGTAGCCTTGCGACGAACCCAACGCGTATCCTCCGAGCGTCATTCCCTCGATGACCTTGAAGGGATCGCCCTCCATGATCGAACGATCCATGAACGCGCCGGGGTCGCCTTCGTCTCCATTGCAGATCACGTAACGCACGTCTCCGGGCGCATTCAGACACGAACGCCACTTGCGCCCGGTCGGAAAACCGCCTCCGCCCCGGCCGCGTAGGCCCGACTTGTCGACCACGTCGACCACGTCGTCTGGTTTCATCTCGCCGAGCGCCTTGGATAAAGCCTGGTAGCCACCGTGGGCCAGGTAGTCGTCGATGCTCTCGGGGTCGATCACCCCGCAGGCTTCCAGCGCCAGGCGATGCTGCTGGTTGTAAAAGGTGATCTCGTCACGTCCCTTTTTGCGCTCCTTGGAGACGGGATCGCGGTACAGCAGGCGCTCAATCACCTCGCCCTTTTTCAGTGTCTCGTCGATGATGGCCGGCACGTCCTTGACCTTGACCCCGCAGTAGAGGATATCGTCGGGCATGACGTGCACCAGCGGACCCATCTGGCAGAAGCCGTGGCAACCGCTGATTGAAATGTAGTCTGGCCCGCCGTTGCCCTTATGATGCTCGCCGGCGCAGGCTTCCAGGGCAATCTCAACGGTCAGTCCCGCCTCGCGCGCCTGCTCGATCAACCGCGCGTGCACGTCGAGCGAACCGCCGGCCACACATCCCGTTCCGGCGCAGATAATCACGCGCCGCTTCACGCCACGGCGGGCCTCGGCGAGGAAATCTCTCCTGGTCTTCAACTCGGCTGCCGAAGAGAATCTCATGCCTTCTCTCCCTTGGTCACGAGTAACTTCTTGGCAAGATGCGGTTTCACTCCCGGGTGGTACTTGTCACCGACCAGGACCACCGGCGCCATGGCGCAGGCACCGACGCAGTTGACGATCTCCATGGTGTACTCGAAGTCCGCGGTCGTTCCCGGAGCCTTGATATCAAGCTGGCGCTCGAGCTCTTCCTGGATCAGTTGGGCACCCCTGACGTGGCAGGCTGTGCCCTGGCAAACCTTGATGATCGTCTTGCCGCGAGGAACCAGGCTCAAGGCCCGGTAGAAACTGGCCACACCGTAAACCTCGCTGAGCGGTAATCCAAGCCCCTCCGCCACCAGGCCGAGGTTCTCTTCGCTGATCCAGTTGTAATGCTCCTGGACATCCTGCAGCACGGCGATCAACGATGAACGATCGCGCCCGTGCCGGTCGATAATTCTGTCGACTTCCACGTTGCTCATCTCAGGCCTCCTGCGAGCGTCGCCCCGGTACGGTCTGGCCCGGTCGCAGCCGTCGCAGCATACCGGCAACGTCGTCGATGCTGCGGAAGGTCAGGCAGTCGGTTGGGCAGGCCTCGACGCAGGCGGGCAGTTTGCCCTGCGCCTGACGCCGCACGCACTGATCACACTTGAAGATCTCCCCGGTGTCCTCGCGCTGACGTATCACCCCGTAAGGACAGGCCACGACGCAGCTACGGCAGCCGACACACTTTCCGGCCAAGAAGAGTACCGGCATGTCCGGGCCGCCCTTGAAGAGCGCCCCGGTCGGACAGGCGGCCACGCAGGCCGCCGCGTCGCAGTGACGGCACTCGGTAGGTACGCCGGCTCCCTCGACGATCGTCAACCTCACTCGCGAGATGGGCGCCGGTACCTCGGCCATGGCGGTAAACAGCTCCTGCGACTGCGAGTGCTCCACGGCACAGGCCAGTACGCAGCGCTTGCACGTCATGCAGCGCTCGATCTCGACATGAACTCGACCTTTCAATTCGGAACCCTCCTCCGGCAACCTGTCAATCGGCCAACATCTCTCTCATCATCTGTCGAGCAAGCTTCAGCGCCTCGGGATGACGCATGATTAGGATGTCGGCGCCCGCGGCCAGCAGGGTGCTGGCGGTGGTGGCTTCCATCAGTATCCCGCGCGGGCGTGCCTCGCCCAGGTTCATCTCGCCGTCGGGTAGCTTGGCCTCCTTGGTCTTCCAGACCTCCTTGCCCAGGTTGCAGTACATCGGGAACTGCAGCCGCTCGTCCTGTTGGGTGAGCGCAGCCGTGCGGGCGCGCTCGATGACCGAGTAGGAGTACTCGAGGCCGTAACCCAGGCCGCCCACGGTGGGATCGATCAGGAGGTTTTCATTCGTTACGCCCAGGTTGCCGAGCAGCACGTTGAGTTGCTTGGCAAGGTTGATATCGATCGGGCTAGACGCGATTGCCACGTGCTTGTAGGCCAGGCAGGCAGCGCCGAGTTGCTTGTGATCACCTTCTTCGACCGGACCGATGCACAAACGCTTGCCGGTAAACTTCTCAGCCACGGCCCTGAGCACCTCGACATCCTTGTCGTTGTTGGCCGTGCCCCAGACCGATACCGGTACATCGACGGCCTCAACGACCTTGCCGACGACCTCGACGGCATGATCAGCGCCGAGGTTCTTGTCGTTGGGGTCGGTCCCCTGCAGGTAGACCTGAACCATGTCGGCGCCAAACTCGACGCATTTTTTCGCCCAGGCGCCCGGGTCTTTGACGACATCGCCGTAGACCTCGAGCAGATGCGGCGCCCAGTCTTCGGGCTCGTAATCCAGAACCTCGAGACCGAAGCGCGGCTCGTGCGGCATCTCGCCTTCAAAGGTATAAAACGGGAAAGCCGTCTCGCCTCCGACGACAAAAGACTTGTCACCCTGGCCGATCGTTATTTTTCGAACCGAACCCGAGTAAGCCCTCTTGGGCAAATCAACAGCCATAACAACTCCTCTCTGCCTCGCGGGCACTTGCCGTCATCGAATCTTTCGGTGTTAAAAACGCATATCAGGCCGGAGTCTTGCGGCGCTCAGAACCGTACCAGTCGTCCGAGAACCAGTAACGCTCGCCGTTTTTGAGATAATTCAACATCTGCTCGCGGCTATTGAGCTTGTCGCGCCACCTGGCTGCTTTTTCAGGCTTGCCGTCCTCGTAGGTTTCTCCGAGGATCTCAACCTCGGTACCATCGAACCTTTTCTTCTTGATCTTCTTGTCATTGGCCATGGAAACCTCTCGTAAAAGCTTGGCAATGATCCGAAACGCCCCCGGGAACCACAACAAACGGTCTGCTTGATTACACTGCTCGAAATCTCTTTGCAAGCACTTTTTCTGCTTATAAAACCAGTCTATAGACTCGATAGAAGTTTATCGAAAAAAGAGGCGGGTAAAAAAAGCCACAGCATACTGAAATATGTATGAATATCAGAGCTTCGTGAATCTAGAGCACTTTCTTGATAGCTCCGATGACTGCTTGATACGACGAAATCGAGTCCGGCAGGCCAACCAATGAATCTCCGCGCGCATCGGCGTTGGCAATCTCAGGATCTACGGGGATCGTCACCAGCAGTTCGAGGTTAAATCGCTTGATCTCGGCCAAGACCTCGGGCGCCACCTCGCCCGGCGTGCGATTCAGCACAGCGTACCTCTTCTTCACCTTTATATCCAACTCGTCCGCAATCGTTGAAATGCGTCCCGCGGCCCGTGCGGCCTTGACTGAGTGATCACAAACTATAAACAAGATGTCTACGTTCCTGGTGGTGCGCCGGCTGAGGTGCTCCATGCCGGCCTCGTTGTCGACCACCACGTAAGGGTAGTCATCGGAGAGTATGTCGAGGAAGTTGCGTAGCACGTTGTTGAGGTAGCAGTAGCACCCCGGGCCTTCCTGGCGGCCCATCACCAGCAAGTCGATCCCCTGCCCCTCGTGCAAGGCAATGTTGAGCTGTCTTTGCAAGACGGCCTCCTTCGACATGCCGGCGGGAATATTGGCCCGTTCGTCGAAGAAGTCTTCGCGTAGCATTCCAATCGTCTGTTCGACCTCGATGCCCAGCGCCTCGCCAAGTGTGTAGTTGGGATCGGCGTCAACCGCCAAGATCGGTGTCTTTCCCTTCGATAAGAGATACTTGATTGCAAGTGCGGCGATGGTGGTCTTGCCTGTACCGCCTTTGCCGGCTACGGCAATCAGTTTGCTCATTATTTTATAGACATCTTCGCGGCGCGCACGGTGTTCATCATCAGCATGGTGATGGTCATCGGGCCGACGCCGCCGGGCACGGGTGTGATGGCCGAAGCCTTTTCGGCCACCGGCCCGAAGTCGACGTCGCCGCACAGTTTATCCTTGCCCGACTCGGTCTTGCCGATACGGTTGACACCCACGTCAATGACCACCGCGCCTTCCTTGACCATGTCGGCGGTCACGGCCTTGGGCTTTCCGGCCGCGACGATCAGGATGTCGGCCCTTAAAGTGTGCTCTTTCATGTTCTTGGTGCGCGTGTGGCAGACGGTGACGGTGGCGTTGGCGCCCTTGGACTTCTGCATCAGGATGGCGGCTACCGGCTTGCCGACGATGTTCGAGCGCCCGACTACGACAACGTCCTTGCCCTCGGTTTCGATTCCCGAGCGCATCAGGATCTGCTGGCAGCCGTGCGGCGTACAGGGCAAAAAGTTGGGCTTGCCGATCAGCATCTTGCCGACGTTGGTGGGATGGAAACCGTCGACGTCCTTGTCGGGCCGGATGGCCAGAAGCACTTTCTCCTCGTCGATGTGCTTGGGAAGTGGAAGCTGAATCAGGATGCCGTGCACCTCGTCCGACTTGTTCCACTCGTCGATCAAAGCCAGCACGTCGGCCTCGGAGGTTTCCGCCGGCAGGCGCTTCTCGATAGACTTGACGCCCAGCTTCTCGCAGGTGCGCACCTTGGAACGCACGTAAACCTGCGAGGCGGGATCCTCGCCCACCAGCGCCACGGCCAGACCCGGGACGATGCCGTGTTTCTCTTTGAGTTCTTCGATTTCGACCTTCAGTTCCCTGCGGATGTCCTTGGCAATCTCCTTACCACTCAAGATTCTTGCGCTCATCGTCAGCTCCTTTTCTCCAGTGACGTCATCGCGAATTGATTTCTCTCAACCAGCGCGACGCAGTTTATGGCAGGCCGGGACGCTGGTCAAGACCGGTATGAAAGGTCTCCCGCTTGACAGCAAAAATGGCGAGTGCTAGTTCAGAACGTAATCGTATACGGGATTCCACCGAAAGGAAGGCGCGTCTTGAGCGAACATGTTACGCAATCACTGGAAGGAGTTGACCCGCTGATTCACGACATGAGTAGCCGCGAGGCGGAGCGGCAGCGGCGTAAGATCATTTTGATCGCTTCCGAGAGCATCTGCCCGGCCTCGGTTCGCGAGGCGTTGGCCTCCGAGTTCGGCAACGTCTACGCCGAGGGCTACCCTTCGCCGCGTACATTTTTCGAGCCGCCCGAGCGCTTGTCGTCGTTCGGGCATCAATTGGCCCACTACCGGCGCTATTCCAACCGGCGCTACTACAAGGGCTGCGAGTACGTCGACATTCTCGAATCTACCCTGCGCCGGCGTACGGCCGAGTTGTTCGCCAACAAGCGGGCCTCGGCCGACAAGATCTTCGTAAACGCCCAGCCGCTTTCCGGTGCGGCCGCCAACAACGCCGTCTACAACGCCTTCGTCAAGCCGGGCGACACGGTCATGGGGCCGTCTTTGACCCACGGCGGTCACCTGACCCACGGCTCCGAGGTCAATCGCTCGGGCATCGCGCACAACATCGTGCCCTACGAGGTCTCGCGTTCGGGTAAGCTCGACTACGACTACATCGCCAAGCTGGCCACAGAGCATAAACCCAAGCTGATCATCGGCGGCTTTTCGGCCTATCCCTGGGACGTCGACTGGCAGAAGCTGCGCGCCGCGGCCGACGGCGCGGGCGCCGTGCTTCTGGCCGACATCGCCCACCTGGCCGGCATGGTAGCGGCCGGCCTCTTGAACAACCCGGTCGGCATCGCCCATGTCGTAAGCTTCACCACCCACAAGACGCTGTGCGGCCCGCGCGGCGCCATGCTGCTTTCTACCGATCCGGAGATCGCCCGGCGAGTCGACATGGGCGTCTTCCCCGGCGAGCAGGGCGGACCTCACATCCACCAATTGGCAGCCAAGGCTGTGGCCATGCGCATCGCGGCCTCCGATGAGTTCAAGGCCCTGCAACACGGCGTACTTGAAAACACACATGCTTTGGCCGAGGCATTCGAAGAAGAGGGTCTGACCCTGGCCTACGGCGGAACAAACACCCACATGTGCCTGCTCGACCTGCGCAAGGTCAAGACCCCCAACGGACAGCCGCTTACCGGCGAGATCGCCTCGCGCATCCTCGACCTGGCCGGAATCGTCTGCAACAAGAACACTATCCACGGCGACACTAACGCCATCCATCCTTCCGGCCTGCGTTTCGGCTCTACCTGGGCAACCCAGCGCGGCTTCGGCCCGCCCCAGATGAAGAAGCTGGCCGCGCTGATCGCGCGCCTGATTCGCGGCATCCATCCCTTCAGCTACATCGGCGGGCGCATCGACTGGGGGCGCGGCAAGATCGAACAGAAACTCCTCGAACAAATCTCAGCCGAGGTGAGTGAACTGATCGCCGAGGTCGACGCGCCGCCGGCCGGTGAACTCACCAGCGGCTACCCGCACTTCCCGCCGTCATCGAAAGCAGGCGAGGCAGCGGAGCGTCCAACCCCGCTGGCCTCGCTGCACAAGAGCCAGGCCGTAAAGGTCATACCCAAGGACGGCTGGCTGGTGCCCGGGAACTACGGTGACAAGGGCAAGGAAATCGATGCGCTGCGCGAGGGCGCGGCCCTGCTCGACGCGGGCGGGGCGCTGCTTCTCGGCCTCGGGCGCGGCCGACCCGGCCAGCTTCTGGAGTGCGCCTGCAGCACCAGGATCATCTCGCTGCCCGCTGGACGGGCGAGCGCAACCTGGTTGCTCGACCCTGATGGACATCTCTTGGCTCCGGCCATGGCGGTACGTCTTACGACTGACGAGGCCGGCTACGACCGCTTTATGTTGCGCGTCGAAACACGGCAGCCTGAAGAGATTAGCGCCTGGCTGCGCGGCCTGTCCGACGGCTACCTGCTTCACGACGAGGACATCTGGATCAAGTGCGAAGGCCCGGCCGTGATCGAGGATCTTTCCGTACCGGGCGAGGATCGCGATCCTACAACCTGCCTGGGGCTGCGCGGCCCCAAGGCCGCCGCTGTAGTCGAAAAGGCGCTGGGCATAAGTCCGCCCGAACAGGGCGCCGCCGTCGAGCACGATGAGTTGGTGGTGCTCAATCGCCCGGCAGGCGTAACACCAGGCTTCGACGTCTTCCTGCCCGTCCCGTCCGCCGCCGCCGTCTGGTCACGCTTGGTCGAGGCCGGGGCGCAGCCCGCGGGCTGCCAGGCCGTCGCCGAGGTATTCGACCGAGAAGATCATCCGGGATCCGAAGAAGTCGATCTCGGCAAGCCCTTCTTCGTAGGCCAAAAAGCGCGTATGAAAGACGCGCCCGCGGACAAGCCAAAAGCCTTCGAATGGAACCCGCCCGAGGCGCCGCCTTTGGAAACCTGCCTGATCGGCGAACACAGGAAGCTGACTTCCGCCAAGCACCTGGTGCCCTTCGCCGGCTGGCTGATGCCGGTCATGTACTCGGGCATCCTGGCCGAACACGAGGCGGTTCGCAACAGGGCCGGCCTGTTCGACGTGGCCCACATGGGCCTGCTCGAGTTTCGCGGCCCGTTCGCCGAGCGTTTTCTAGATCTGCTGACCAGCAACTACGTGCCGATGCTGTGTCCCGGCCAGGCGCATTATTCTTACCTGCTGGCCCACGACGGCCGCTGCATCGACGACATAATTGTCTACCGCCTCGAGCGCGAGCGTTTCATCGTGGTGGTCAACGCGGCCAACGCCGACGAGGACGAGGCCTGGTTCCGCGCCGTGGCCGGCGGCGGGATGCTGCTCGACGAGCGATTCCCGCGCCTGGCCATCGAGGGCGATCTCACCATCCGCAACCTCAAGGACCCCGCCTGCGGCACAGACTGCCGCGTCGACCTGGCCATCCAGGGCCCGCGCTCGCTCGATATTCTGTCAGCCGTATCGGAGCCTGCCTCTTTCGTAGAAGACCTTTCCCGGCTGCGCAAGTTTGAATTACTTTCGGGCACCGTCTGCGGCGGTCCGGCCATAGTCAACCGCACCGGATACACCGGCGAGGAATTGGGCTACGAGATCTTCGTACATCCCGATAAGGCGCCCGCGGTCTGGAACGCGCTGCTCGAGGCCGGCTCAGATGCGGGTATCGTACCCGCCGGGTTGGGCGCCAGGGACACGCTGCGCACCGAGGCCGGATTCCCGCTGCACGGGCACGAGTTGGCAGGAGCGCACGCCATCAATCCGATCGAGGCCGGCTACGGCTCCTACGTCAAGCTGCACAAGCCCTTCTTTGTCGGACGCACGGCGGCGCTCGACTGGCACCAGAACCGCAGGCGAACAGTAGTGCGCTACGAAGTCTGCGAAAAGGGCGGCAAGGTGCTCAGACCGGGCAACCCGGTTCTGGCCGCACGGCGCGGCGAGTACGCGGGCGTCGTAACCTCGGCCACATCCACCGGCCAACGCCAGGTTGGGCTGGCCTTGATTGACAGCAAGTTCGCCCGCGAGGGCAACGATCTGTTCATCCTGCCGATAACCGATCACGACAAGGCCCCGCCCGCGCGAACCCCGCTCGATCTATCGAGTGGCGACTGGATGACCATTCCGCGCAGGGCTTCTATCCTGCCGCGTTTCATGAGCGCCGGGGAAGAGCCGTTGAATTGAAGCGCGATACTGGAACGTACCCATTGTGTATCGACAATAGTGAGTAGCTGCGTCATAGGATGATCCTCTGACGGAATATTGTCGAGGGACACCTGTCGCCGGTTTATCCAACCGGCTCTTCGGGCTCGGTCTTGGCCTTCTCGAAACGGATACGGGTGACCCGCGATTTCTCCGTACCAGTGACCGTCACCGAGTAGGGTCCCACCTCGAGTTTCTCGCCGTCTTCGGGTATGCGCCCGAGCTTGGCTATCACCAGGCCCCCGATGGTGTCGGCCTCGTCTTCCAGATCGAGCCCCAGGGCGTCCTCCGCCTCCGGGAGGGCGACCGAGCCGGCCATCTCGAAGACATCTGAGGAAACCTGGAGTATCGTGGACTCCTGCTGGTCGAATTCGTCGCGGATGGGACCCACGATCTCCTCCAGGGCGTCCTCCAGAAACGCCAGCCCCACCGTGGTGCCGTGCTCGTCGGCCACCAGGGCACAGTGGGTCTGCTGGCGCTGGAGGCTGAGAATGAAGCGGGACAGCGGCATGGTGTCGGGCACCGTAGGGCACGGGCGCATCACCGCATCCGGGTCGGGCGTTTTGCCTGCCAGCATCTGGGCCAGGATATCCCGGGCCAGGACCAGGCCCTTGAGGTGGTCCAGGTCAGGATCGCCCAGTGGAAACCGGGAGTGTCCGGCCTCCAGGATGGTTCTCAGGTTCTCCTCCCGGGTGTGGGTGGTCGAAAGAAAGACGACCTCGATCCGCGGGACCATCATGTGCCGGACCTCCAGCTTCGCCAAGGAAAGTATGTTTTCACTGAACACCTTCTGCCTGGCTGAAAGCTGCCCCGACAGGGCGGCGGCATTCAGGATCGAGCGCAGCTCGGCCAGATCGTAGGAGCTCTGGTGGGCTTTATTCGCCGAGACGCCTGCCAGCCTGGCCATGGAGTTGGAGATCTTGCTCACCAGCCAGATCATGGGCTTGAAGACCGCGGTAAACAGCCGCAGGGGAGTGGAGAGCAGCATGCTTGCGGACTCGGCCTTCTGGATCGACCACATCTTGGGAGCTTGCTCGCCCACGGTCATGTGCAGCAGGGTGATGATGGTTAAAGCGATGGCCAACGCCAGCGGATGAACCCAGGAAGCTTCTGCGATGCCTGCCCCGAGAGCGGCGGCGCCCTCAATCAGCAGACTGGCCACCGCCGGCTCGGCCAGCCAACCCAGGATCAGGCTGGACAGGGTGACACCCAGTTGGCAGGCCGACAGGTAAAGATCAAGCCGCCTGAGCATGGTGTTCACCGTCGCGGCCCGGCGGTTGCCCCGGTTGGTCAGATCCTGCATCCGGCTGGGCCGCACCTTGACCAGGGCAAACTCGGCCGCCACAAAGAATCCGTTGAGAAACAGAAACACGAAGGTGGCCAACAGCTTGCCTATCGTGAATCCGGATTCCCAGGCTTGGTCTGCAGGTATGTCCATAGTCTCCGGCGCCGACGCTATTACGAACCAACTCCGGCGTCAAGGCCGGCCAGCGCATCCAGGTTTGTCTATCAAGAGGTTCGCTAAGTCTTGCTTCGATTGGAGGAACATGTTTGGCTGGTCCACAGATAACCTTCTGCGGAGTGCGAATATGAACGTGAGACTCTTTCTGTTGATTGGCCTGGGGTTTCTTACTGTCGCCTGTTCCGGATCGACTCCCAAGCCTCAGGGCGAAGCCCGATCCCCCAAGGCCGGCGGAGAGACCCGGATGCTGTTTCCCCGGATCATGCACGAGATGCCCGCCAGCGGCGTTCTGGATCTGGGGCCGGTGATCGTGCTCAGGGACGTCTCCGGACTGGATACCATGACGGTTCTGCAGGAGGCGGCCGAGCGGCTGGGGGCGGATGCATTCGTGCTGGAGCATAGCACGGTCAGTGCGGCTTACCCGGTCCAGACCCAGCAGGTGGGTTCTTTCTTGGAAACCTTCGACGGCACCACCTACCAGGTCAGCACCTTCGTGTACCGTGGATCCGCCGGCGCGCACGGGGGAACCGGTACCTCCGAGAAGAACTTCTACCGGGCGATCCGCTTTGTCGACGGGGACCCGGCAACTTGCCAGCTGGACACCGAGCGTCTGGGCCCGGATATCGCGATCCTGTTCGAGGGCGTCAAATCGCTCAAGGAGCAACTGCGAATCCTGAGCGTGCTGGCATCCCGGGGGGTGATCAGCGGGAAAACCTTGCGTGAGGTGCGCAAGCACTGCCTGGACCAGGTGCCTCGCAAGAAGCCGAAAGAAAACGACGGTTCTTAGAAGGACGAATGGAGTCGGGTCTGGTCACTTGCCACTTATCCTGTGCGTTAAAGCGTTCGATCCAATCTTTTAGCGGAGGAACTATCTCTTTGTTCCGCGTTTCTCGAGTCTCTCAATCTCGCTAAGGGCCGGAGCGGGATCGGCCATCAGCGCCGCCGCCTCGCGCCACCAGTGTATGGCCTGTTGAATGTCTCCCCTGCTTTCGGCCAGGCGCGCCAGGCGCACGCGAATCGCCTGCCAGTCGGGATCGTCTTGGGCCGCCTCGATATACAGTCTTCGCGCCCGTTCGAGTCGGCCGCGACGTTGAAAGAGCAGCCCCAGGTTGGCCCGTGCCCTGGCACCGCGCCCGGGGCCGGCGATCTCTATCGCGTGCTTGAAATATTTCTCGGCCGCTCCCATGTTGCCGCGCTCTCCCGCCGCCTTGCCCATCAGGTTGTAGCCCACCACCAGCGCCTGGTTGGCGGCCCGGGCCGAGGTCAGCGGCAACTGGGTGACGGCGAAGGCCGCGGCCAGTGCCAAGAGATGCGGCCATGTGCGCCGTGCTCCCCTGGCGCGGATCGTACGCGCGAATTCGACCATTCCCAGCCCGGCCAGTGGAATAAACGCCGCAAGCAACAAGATCCGGTAACGATCGGCGACGTAGAAGGCGACCAGAGTCAGCATGTATGCGCCGGCGCAGCCGAGCAGCAACCCGACCCCGGCGCGGCGACGCCAGCCGAACCAAACCCCCAGCACGGCGAAGGGAAAGACGATGCCGAAAGAAAGCAAGTAGCCTAGAATCGGCGCCACTTCCTGGGCGAAGACGTAGGGATAGTGGATCGGTCTTTCAACCGAGTTCAGCTCTAGCAACAGCTTCTTGCCGGAAAGCCAAAGCGCCTGTCCCGGGTGTTCAGCCCAGAAGTCGAGCCCTCGATGCCACCAGTAGGCCGACACCTCGGCGGGTGTAAGATCGCGGCCCGCGTCTCGCTCGGCTAGAAGGGTCAGCGAGCGCCGGTAGGCGGCGTGATCACTGTCGTCGATGCGCATGCCTTTGGGAATGTGAAATCCGCCTGTAGCCTGGGGGTTGTTGCCGATGAAGAAGCTGTGTCCGCCCGAAGAAGAAACCGGCACGAAACCTTGTCCACTGACGGCGTTGTGGATCCAGGACGGCGAGAGACCCAGAATGACTCCCCCGACAAGCAGACCAGCAGACAACCAGATCCAGCGCCAAGGCCGGATTCTCATAAGCAACCAAACCAGGCCGGCTGGAAGCATGACCAGCAGGTTTGGCCGGCCCATGCAGGCCAAACCCAATAACAGCCCGCCCACAATGAGCACCCAGGGCTTGCTCCGCCTGACGGCCACCAGCAGGCACCACAGCGCCCCGGCCGTCAAGGGCAACGTCAAGGCAGGAGCTAACAACTGCCCCTCGAAAAACACCTGCGGTCCGTACAGCGCCGCGATCGTCCCGGCCAGGCGCCCGGTCCAGCGACCGGCGTCACCACCCTCTGAAAGCTCGCGCCCCAGCCCATAGAACAACACCGTCGTGCCCACTCCGATCGCAAGCTGGATTGTGCGCACCGTGCCGACGTCCGGACCGAACAGCCAGTAGACGCCCGCCAGAAAATACGAGTAGAGCGGCTGGTAGAGGAAAGATACCAGCGAGTGGTCGGAAAGTAACGCAAGCGCCGTCTGATGAAAGTTCAGCTCATCGCCGACCGGCGAAGAAAAAATCGGCGTCCCCGCCCAGCGCGCAAGAAACAGCAACCTGACGCTGACGGCCAGGCTGCAGATGGCCACGACTGCAAGCATGTCATGTTTGCTGCGCTGGTCCGGCTCAGCCATCACTTTGGTCGCCGGCCTGCAAACAGATTGAACTTGAGAATGGCGAAGATCGCTTCGAGGCCGTCCTTGACGCCGATCTTCTTGCCGGCTGCGTAGCCGCGTCCGGAGTAGCCGATGGGCACCTCGCAGATTCGCGCCCCGGCGCGCGCGAAGTGGGCGGTCAGTTCGGGCTCGATGCCGAAGCGCTCACTCTCGAATCGCGCGCAGTTGATCAGCTGGGCGCGGAACATCTTGTAACAGGTTTCCATGTCGGAAAGATCGAGACCGGTAACCAGGTTCGAAAGCAGCGTCAAGAAGCGGTTAGCCAGAGCGTGGGTGAGCTTGAACTCGCGCCGCGCCCCGCCCAAGAAGCGCGAGCCGTAGACGACGTCCGCCCGGCCCTCGCGTATCGGCGCGAGCAACCTGGGGTATTCGGCGGGATCGTATTCCAGGTCGGCGTCCTGGATCACGACTACGTCACCGCTGACGTATTCGAGTCCCGTGCGGATGGCGGCCCCCTTTCCGCGGTTGCGCGCGTGGCGCACCAGGCGTATCTCGGGGCTCCGCCCGGCAAGTTCTAAAAGCTTGGCATGGCTGCCGTCCGAGCTGCAATCATCGACGACAATCAGCTCCATGGGGAGTTCGACTTCGAGTACCCTGCCGATGATCTTCTCGATGGTGTCCCGCTCGTTGAAGACGGGCATGATGACCGAAAGCTTCTCCACGCGCGGCATATTATCCCAGCAGTGCCGGGTACACAATCGGAAATCGGCCAGGATACTCTTGACTATCACCCATCCAGTTCCTAACCTTTGGCCAATGAGAATCGCCGTCATCGGCCCAGGCGCCATGGGTTGCTTGTTTTCCGCCTACCTCAGCCAGGGGGGCCTGGATGTAACCCTGCTGGACTGCGACCCTGAAAGGGCGCGGGAGATTGCCGTGCGCGGGATCGGCATCGAGGGTGTGCGCGGCAAGCATCTGGTCGAGGTCAAGATCACTACCGACGCGGCCGCACTGGGGCCGGTCGATCTGGTGATGGTATGGGTCAAGGCCTACCAGACGGAAGAAGCCATGCGGCAACACCGGGCGCTGGTCGGCAAGGACACCGCCGTCTGGAGCGCGCAGAACGGGATCGGCAACACACAGGCACTGGCCCGCGTCGTGCCGGCAGACCGCGTGCTCGGCGGCAGCACAACCATGGGCGCTAATCTTTTAGGGGTCGGCCGCGTGCATCATGCGGGTCAGGGAGACACTTTCATCGGCGAGCTGGACGGTTCGGAAAGCTTGCGCACTGAGCGAATCGCCGAGGCACTGTCTGGCGCCGGAATCGAAGTCAAAGCCAGCCGGGAGATCCGCCGCCTGATGTGGAGCAAGCTGCTGGTCAACGTGGGAATCAACGCGCTGAGCGCGATTCTCCAGGTGCGTAACGGAGTGCTCGTCGAACACGCGGAAAGCCGCGATCTGATGCGGGCCGCTGTCGACGAGGCCCTACGCGCGGCGGACGTCCAGGGGCTTGAATTCGATTCTGGTGAGATTCAGACCCTTGTGGCTGATGTCGCCCTGCGCACCGCCGACAACCGTTCGAGCATGTACCAAGACATCCAGGCCTGCAAGCGGACGGAAATCGATTTCATCAACGGTGCCATCGCCGGCATGGGCGACTACCCGGTCAACGCGACACTGACGAAGCTGGTCAAGGCAATCGGCGCGACCTGCGGAGGCAAGACATGAGTAACGACAAGGTGGAAATAACTACGCCGGCCAAGATGAAACGGGCCGGCACACCAATCACCATGGTGACTGCCTACGACTTCCCCACCGCGCGAATCGTCGACGCGGCCGGGGTCGATACCGTGCTTGTTGGCGACAGTCTGGCAAACGTCGTCCTGGGTCACCCGGATACTCTGAGCGTGACCGTCGACGAGATGTTGCACCACACGCGGGCCGTCTCCCGCGGGCTCGAACGCGCGCTGTTGATCGGCGACATGCCCTTCATGTCCTACAATGTGTCCGTCGAACAGGCCGTGACCAACGCCGGGCGCTTCATGAAAGAAGGCCGAGCCCAGGCGGTCAAGCTCGAGGGCGGCGGCTGGGTGGCAGAGACTGTCGCCAGGCTGACCTGCGCAGGCATCCCGGTGGTCGGCCACCTGGGCCTGACACCCCAGACGGCCGGCATGCTCGGCGGCTACCGCGTGCAGGGCAAGGACGCCGCTTCGGCACGCAGGATCCTGGAAGACTCGTTGGCCTTGCAGCAGGCCGGGGCGTTCTTGCTGGTGCTCGAGTGCGTTCCCGCCCGGCTGGGGGAGTTTATCGCGCACAAGCTGGACATTCCTGTCATCGGCATCGGCGCCGGCAGCGGCACAGACGGCCAGGTGTTGGTCTTCCACGATCTTGTGGGCATCGACGCGGGCTTCACCCCCAAGTTCGTGAAGAAGTTTGCCGACACGGGTGAGCTGATGAAAAAGGCCGTATCTAGCTACTGCGACGAGGTGCGCCAAAGAACCTTCCCTGCCCCCGAGCACACCTTCAGCATCCCCGACGAAGAATTCGTGGCCCTTAAAAATGCGCTGTGAAAGACTGGGCACTTATCGGTCTTGCGCCGCGAAGTATACGGCGCCAGTCTTATTACTTGTTATCCTGTTCGGTTCTTATTCAAAAAGCGATCCCCGGATTGCCGAAGACCCGGGCCGGCAGGCCCTGGCCGACGGATACGAAACTCGCTACCGGATAAGGGTTCGCCCGGCAAGCTGGAAGCGTGCCAGGTTGATGCCGGATGATCCCAAAGTCGCCGGTAATGTTGTTGGTCGGCCCGGCAAGCTGCCTGACGAGTTGGTGGTCATACAGCCGGGCCGCCTGCCGCGAGTGATAGTCGAAGACGGACCAGTCCGTGTGTTGCTGTATTACCCGAGCGCCAGCCTGAAAAGCGTTGTTATCAAATCGGCTATTCTGCAACCTGCCCCGGACAGAGTTGCTCCGGCAACTCGGGCAGCCCTCGAAGTCGGGAGCGCTGTCGAGCGCCTGGAAGCTCGGGATGGATTCGTGCGGATTCAAACAGCAACTGGAGAATCCGGGTGGGTGAAAGTAGACTCGATCGGCAAGATGTATCTTGCCCCCAGGAATGATAGCCGCAAGAGAACTTCAGAAAAGTTGAGCGGGCACGGACATGGAGAGTCGCATCCCAACCGGGTCGGTATAACCAAGGGCAGCTGGTTGAGAGACGGGCCCGATGGCAGCGTAGTTGCCCTCGTCAAACAGAACAATATATTCTTTGCGGATAACTATGTTGAACAGGGGGGCTGGCTCAGGCTTCGTTACTACTCTTCGTGGGGTGAGTTGGGGTTGTGGCTCGATGTCACACAACTGGCATTCAGGGAAGGCAGCTTCGGTAATCTTAGTCGACAAGGCAAGCTCTTCTGGCTCGCCCGGGACGCCGGCCGTACGGTCTGTATTCCCTGGAAGATAGAACCCAACGCAGTAAACGAATTTGAGGGACAAATCCAGCGGTTGGGCAAGGAAGAACTGACCTATAAGTATGAATACGCCATGGGTATGCTGACTCTGACCGGCCCACTTGGTCTGGGTTCGGGTTCTTTCGAAGTGTTGGAAATCATGTCTTGCGGCAGCCAGTGCCTTCAGGTTGGCGGTAACCGCTGGTATTTCAATAAAAATACCTGTGAAGCCGATCGAATCAAAGGAGTTCGCTAGTTGCCTCAGGCTTCTCGGCCTTTCCCGGGACGGATAAGTGTCAAGTGTGATTCCTGAGAAGGAAGCCTGTATTTCAACACAGGAAATTTCTACCCGCAGCAATTGCCTGATTTTCTGAGTCACATCGCGAAATTTGTGACGCAGGCTTGAGATCGTCGAAG
>Ga0307379_10000377_pt1 | contig 75620 bp, 72 predicted proteins | sample UN2MG_FD_202237 | JGI IMG/M metagenome (GOLD analysis project Ga0307379, IMG submission 202237) | Soil microbial communities from Risofladan, Vaasa, Finland - UN-2 | ecosystem: Environmental > Terrestrial > Soil > Coastal area > Acid sulfate soil | place: Finland: Risofladan, Vaasa | collected... | reverse complement strand
GTTACGCTGAAGCAGATCCAACAGCAGACGTGGAAGGTTACGATGCCCTGGCCAAAATTGTTATCCTCTCAAATGTCTATCTTGAAGGGAACATCAAGCCATCTGATGCACAAAGGGAAGGTATTACTTCACTCTCCAAACAGGAAATCCTGGCTGCGAAAGGAGAGGGATACAGGTATAAACTTATCGCCTCGACCAAAAAAGAAAATGGACAGATTCGAGCCAGCGTCTCCCCTCAAAAACTCCCTCTCTCCGACCCTCTGGCTGGAATCATGGGCGCCAACAACGCTTTAACCTTTGACCTGGACTTACTGGGAAAAGTAACCATTCAAGGACCCGGAGCTGGAAAAATTGAGACTGGCTATTCTATCCTCTCAGATATGCTGACCATTCACCGCAATCTTGCAAAATAAATCTAATGAATAAGCAAAAGTAAAGGGGTGAACTAAACAGAGAATAATTGATAAAAGGAGAGACTCGAAATGCACTTCAAACTTTTAAGCGATAAGGATCTTAAGGCCATGGATGCCTTATTAGATTCATACGGAGGAGCAAAAGAGATTTCCGAAAAGATAGAGTCTATGAGGGATTACAAAACCAGGAAAAGAATCGCTGGAGAAAAAGAATTTGGAGAAATGCTGGAAAAAGCCGAAGGATATACAAAAAATTTTGCTAAAGTTGAGGACTTCGTGGAAAAGAACGGGATTGCTGTAACCAAGCCTGGAATCTGTACTACCCAGGTTTCTGGATTTCAGGCAGCCCGCCCCACCTTTGATTGTCTTAAGAGAATAGCAGAAAACGGAGGCGTACTTTTCCCGACAGAGATGATTTCAGTGGTGGCTCTCACCGAAAACTATGTCTACAGCGGTGATCTACTCTCGACACTGACCATGGCCGAAAATATATTGGGTGCCAGCAAGTTCTGCTCTACCAACCTTATAGGAACTCCGCTTCCAGAAGAGCGATTTGCAAGGGTAGAAAAAGTGACAGGCGAGAAATTCGAGAGAAAAGATGTGGGTAATGGGTTGAGTCAGATAATCCTGAAAAACATGGGCACAGCCTTCGGTAACCTGGGAGGGGTTGAAGTCGGCAACAATAACCATCTCATCTATCTTGACGGGATAACAAGGGCTGCCCTTGCTACAGGAGCTAATTTCTTCCTTAATCCAAGCTGGCCAACCATTGTGGCTGCCTGCTATTACGCCAGGGAAATTCCTAATCTTTCCTTCAAAATATCCATGCTCCTCTCCACCCAAAACGCCATTCAGCTCCGGATGCTCCTCAATATTTTCAAAGAATATCTTCGCTCCGACGGGACTACTCCTATCTACGAGATCAACATCGGAAACGCCGTAACCGCTGAAACATTTATCCAATGCTTCGATGAGCTTGAAGCCTCAGGACTTCCTAAAATTTATCTCGCCGCTCATATAAGGATCAATCCGGACTTGGGTATGGCTGACTTTAACTGGACTGAGAGCGCCTTCAAAGTCCTTGATGCAGGAAGGGATTTGACAATTAAATATGAAAGCGACGGTAAATCTCGTCCCTATGATACCATGGAAGCCTATTTCCTCTCGGATGAGGAGAGAAACGAGAAAGCAGAACTGATTGGCGATGTGATTTATCACAAGTGTATAAGGTGCGACAAGGATGCCAAAGAGATTATGAGAAAGGGTCACGAGACAAAATTTGCCAGGGTTTCCTACAGAGAATAAATTCTTCCGATCGACATATAAACATCAGGAGATGAGATATGGATTTGGGTATCAAGAATAAAGTTGCCCTCGTGGCAGCATCAAGCAGGGGTCTTGGAAAAGCGATTGCCTTCCAGCTTTCCAGGGAGGGAGCGAAAGTTGTAATCTGTGCCAGGAATAAAGAGAGGCTTGGCAAAACCAGGGACAAAATAGCCGCTGAAACAGGAGGAGTTGTGAGGGCATTTGTGGCTGATGTAAGAGACAAGAAACAGGTGAGCAAAATGGTCGAACAGACCGTAAAGGAGTTGGGGACAATTGAGATATTGGTCTCGAATGCTGGAGGACCTCCTTCAGGCACAGCGGATGATTTTACTCTGAATGACTATCAAGATGCTCTGGAGCTTAATCTCCTGAGCACAATAAACCTCTGTTATGAAGTTATCCGCTTCATGAAAAAACAGAAGTGGGGTAGGATCATTAACATGGTTTCGGTTGCAGCCAAGCAGCCCATAGATTCTCTGATCCTTTCCAATACGGCAAGAGCAGGAGTCTTGGGCTTCTCGAAATCCCTCTCAAATCAGGTAGCGTCCTATGGTATTACCGTAAATTCAATCTGTCCTGGATACACGAAAACAGAGAGAGTGGAAGAGCTGGCAAAGTCTTTCGAGGAAAGCGGGAAAGGCACAGTCAAAGATTTCTACAAGAACATACAGAAGAATATTCCTGCGGGGAGGTTAGGAACACCCGAGGAGATAGCTCAAGCTGTGCTATTCCTTGCTTCTGAACAAGCAAGCTATATCACTGGAGTTGCCTTGCAGGTTGACGGGGGATATACCAAGGGTTTATTTTGATGAAAAGGAAAAAATAGGAAAAGTACCCAACTATGGGTAAAAACTCGTGAAAAATATTTATAATGGAAAAATCGCCAACTATTCCTCAATTATCGTAGACTTAAAAGACATAATAATATTTGATAAGTATTTTTACTTATGCAGGAAAAATAGCAACGTTCCTAATACAAACGCAATTATTCCAGTGTCATCGCGAGGAGCGAAGCGACGTGGCGATCTCGTTAATTCATCTTAAGAGATTGCCATGCCCTTTCAGGGCTCGCAATGACATTGTAAAAATATATATTGCGTTTATATTAAGTTTTGAAAGTCGAAAGGAAAGGTCAGATGAAAAATTACATGAAAGAATGGGAAGGCACTCCCTATCCCGAAATGTTAAGAGATCTTCCAGAGATCGATATCCCTCTTAAGGGAGTGCGAGGCTGGCTTCTTCAGAGTAAGGACAAGCAGGTAGCTTTTTTTGATATAGAACCTGTCGGCAAAGTTCCTCCTCATTCTCACTGCGCCCAATGGGGCTTGGTGGTCGAGGGAGAGATGTCTCTAACAATAGGGGAAAAAACAAGAGTATACAGAAAAGGTGATTGGTATTATATCCCCGAAGGTGTAGTGCATTCAGCCACCTTTCTCACAAGAGTAAACGTGATAGATGTCTTTGACGATCCAGAGCGGTATAAAATAAAAAAATCATAAAACAATCACAGCAAGATAATATATACAAAAAAATAATCATAGAGGACCGACATGAAATCGTTATTTACCAATATTATGAAAGAATTCGAGGGGTACAATGTTGGAAAAATGCTGTGTTACATCCAAGATCCCGAGATAATCTCTTTTGCCGGCGGTTTACCCAACAGCGACGTTTTTCCCCTCGATCTTATTCAGAAGACTGCGAAGAGGTCTTTACAGGAGGATCCGGAGCATGTACTTCAATATTCTGCTATACCTGGAGAAAAAGAACTGATGGAGGCAATCATAGATTATCTCCAAAAAGATAATATCCATATTAAGCTTGAAAACATCATGATAACCAACTCAGGACAGCACGGGATAGACCTGGTCGGAAGATTGTTCCTTGAACCCAAAGATATTATAGTCACAGATTGCCCTACCTTTGGTGGTGCCCTGGCTTCCTTCGAGCTGGAAGACGCAGAATACATGGCCAAAGATATTGAAGAAGACGGATCTGATGTTAAGGGCATGGAAACTGGAATAGAGAATCTAATAAATCAGGGAAGGAAACCTAAATTTATATACGTAGTTCCGGATTTTCAGAATCCCTCAGGCATAACCATGAGCCTCAAGAAAAGACTAGCTATTCTCTCTACGAGCAAAAAGTACGGTATTCCTCTTTTAGAGGATAGCCCATACAGAGAGTTGAGGTACAAGGGGGAAAATATCCCTTCCCTCTATTCCCTGGATAAGAATCAAGGGAATGTGATCGGCATATACACTTTTTCAAAAATACTCTGCCCGGGCCTGAGAGTTGGATTCAACATAGGTCCATCCGAAGTCATAAAGAAGTTCTCCTTCATAAAAGGAGCCAGCATACTCAACACCCCCAAACTCAACCAGGATATTTGCACCGCATTCCTGCGAGAATACGATCTGGATGCCCACTTCAACAGGGCCAGAAAGTACTACTCTGAAAAACTAAACTTTTTTCTAAAAGCCATGGAAGAGAATTTTCCTGAGGATACGGGTGTAAAGTGGACAAAACCTGAAGGTGGGCTGTTCCTCTGGATAACCATGCCAGAAAAGATTAATACTTTAGAGCTTTTTTACGAGGCTGCAAAGGAGAAGGTTGCTTTTGTTCCTGGAGAGGTATGCTATCCGAAGGGATATCTCAAGCATAACACGATGAGGGTAAACTTTTCTTATCCAACAAAGGATGAGATTATTGAGGGTGTGAAAAGGTTAAGCTTTGTGGTAAAAAAATACTTGACTGAGAATAGAAAGAATACTTTAACAAAATAATGGAGGAGCCATGACTGATAATGACTTATATGGTCCAGGTATAATGAAATATATCAAAGAAGCTGAAAAATTTTTAGTCCAAAAAGAAAAACAGATTGCGCGAGTGAAAAAACTCAAATTTGACACCATAGCTGTTCATGGTCTCTACACTGTGGAAGAGGCTTTAACTCAAAACCAGGGAGCCATAATAGAACCTCTTTATCTATCAAGCTCTCAAGGCTATAAGGACTCTGATGAGATGGAGGCTGCTCTTGCCTATTTGATTCCTACCTGGTGCTATACGCGGATAGCCAATCCGACAACTTATTATTTAGAATGGGTTCTTGCTTTACTTGAAGGTTACCAGACTGGCCACGACACTTCCTGCCTGGTGACTGCCTCCGGGATGTCAGCCATTGTGTCAGCAATAGATCCTTTTCTGACAAAGCAAAAAGAAGGATCGGAGAAAATAAATTTTGTCACCTCCCTCCAGCTCTATGGAGGCGCATTTCAGCTTTTTTCCGTCAGGAAGATGCAGGAGGGAGGAATACAGGTGCGCTGGGTTGAGCATCAGGACGACATAGAAGAGTGGAAGACAAAAATTGATGAGAATACCCGGTTCCTCTATTCTGAGGCTCCAAGCAACCCTCAGCAATCGTTCTGTGATGTCAAGGCGCTTGTAGAACTGGCTCACTCCTGGGAAATTCCTTTTATCATTGATTCAACCTGCGCTACTCCAGCTCTAATGCGCCCCATTGCTTATGGGGCAGACATCGTTATCCATTCTCTAACCAAATCCATAACCTCTGGTGGTCTGGCTATAGGAGGAGCTTTAATCAGCCGCAAACCCATTGCAACCAAGATAAAAAATGAAAATCCCCTCTTTAAACAAAGCTTTGCCGAGTACGTGAAGTTTCTTCCATACCGGGATACCGGCCCGGCAGCTTCTCCTCTGAATGCTCTTTTTGCTTTGAATGACCTCAGGACACTGCGCTCCAAAATGGACCTGGTTAGCGCCAACTCAGAGAAAGTCGCAGAATATCTCAGCCAGCATCCCAAAGTCTATCAGGTAGATTATTTGTGGCTAGAGAGTTTTCCTCTCCATAACCTGGCCAAAAAATACATGAGGTTGGTGGACTCTGACGATGGAAAGGGTAACGAAATAAACCGCTACGGCCACCTCCTCAGTTTTCGAGTGGATGGACCACCTCAAAACGCCCGGAAAGTCTTTGATAATCTAAATCTCATTTTCAGGGCTACGGATTTGGGCCGCATCAAAAGCGTGGCCTGCATTCCAGCAATTTCCACCCACCAGCAGCAAGGAGTTGAAGCCCGCGCCAAGGCTGGTATTCCACCTCAATTGATAAGACTTTGTGTGGGGGCTGAAAACCCGGACGATATCATAGCTGATCTCGACCAGGCTCTCGGCTCTCTGTGATTTTTAGAGGTTGAAACAGACTACTTTAGGCTCTGTCATCTCCAGGAGGGCAAATTTAATTCCTTCCCGACCGAGTCCGCTCCATTTCACACCGCCAAAGGGCATCATATCTATGCGGTAATCTGTGGAATCATTAATCATCACTCCGCCCACATCAAGTTCTTTGATAGCCTTAAAAGCATTCTCCAGGGAACGGGTGAAGATAGCTCCGTGGAGTCCATACCTGACACCGTTGGCCAGCTTGATCGCTTCATCCAGGGAAGAAATTTTATAAAGATTCACCACCGGACCAAATACTTCTTCGCAATTGAGCTTGGCGCTTTCGGGCATGTTCCTGAATACGGTAGGCTCAAAGTGTGTTCCTTTCCTTTTACCTCCGGTTAGAAGCTCAGCCCCGGACTTACAGGCTTCCCCAACCCACTTTTCCACTCGAGCCGCTTCTTCTTCGGTAATCATGGGACCCATATCCGTCTCTTCATCCAATTGATAGCCAACTTTTATTTTCTTCGTCTGCTCCACAAACATCTTCTCAAACTCATCATAAACAGTCCCATGGATATAAATTCGCTGGACTCCGATGCAGTTCTGCCCGACGGCCCAGAAGGCCCCAGACACAGAAAGCTCCACCGCTTGTTGAAGATCAGCATCGTCCATAACAATAACCGGAGAGTTCGAGCCCAGCTCCATTCCTATTTTCTTCAAACCCGCTTTTTTGACTATGTCCTGACCAGCTTCAGTTCCTCCAGTGAAGGAGATCATTCTCACCCGGGAATCTGTCACCAAGGCATCAGCAATCTTCGAAGCACGGCCCGTAACAATGTTTAAGATATTCCAGGGAAGGCCAGCTTCAATAAAAGCCTCCCCCAACTTTAAAGCAGAAAGGGGAGTGACGGTGGCAGGCTTTAGAACTACTGAATTTCCACCGGCAATTGCTGGCCCAACCTTATGGGCTACAAGGTTCAAGGGATCATTAAAAGGAGTAATGGCTGCGATTATTCCGATTGGAAAGCGAAGGTAGTAGCCTACCCTGTTCTCCGAACCTTCGCGACTGTCGAAGGGAATGGTCTCTCCAACAACCCTCCGGGCTTCTTCAGCAGAGATTGTAATTGTATCTATGCAGCGACTGGCCTCTTTTCTGGCTTCCCTAATGGTTTTACTCCCTTCGGAGGCGATCGTCCTGGCAAAATCTTCTTGATGGCCTCTAATTATTTCTGCGGTTTTATAAAGGATAGAAATGCGCTGATGAACAGGCAGATTTCGGTTTATTTTAAAGCCTTCTTCGGCCGCCCGAAGGGCAGCTTCCACATCATCCTTATCTCCTGAAGGAACTGTGTCGATAAGATCATTGTTATAGGGGTTGCGGACTTCAATCTTTTCATCCTTATCAACCCAGTTTTTACCGATTAGCATCTTCATTTGATCCCTCCATTTCAAAATTCAATTTAGTCAAATTTAATTATCAAGACCATATAAAGTGTGCCGTGGCAGCATTTTTTACTATCTTTGAAATAATAAGTAATTGCAAGCCAAAAATTCTTAAAGTTGAATTTTAGACAGTAATATTTTAGAATGAATGCACATGGAAAGAATCAGAATCGTCGGAAATCCTAACCTCCAGTTAAAAGGAAAAGTCAAAATCAGCGGGGCAAAAAATGCAGTTCTCCCCGCTATTACGGCCTCCCTTTTGACCAAAGAAAAGGTGCGGCTCAAAAATGTCCCTCTTGTTAAAGATGTTTTTACGATTTTAACCGTCATGAAGGAGCTGGGTGCCAATTACAGCAAGAGAAAAAACACTTTATCCATTCAAGCAAAAAAGATTAACTCTGCTGAAGCTTCCTATGAGCTGATCAGTGCCATGAGGGCTTCCATTCTAGTCTTGGGCCCTCTCTTGGCTCGCTACGGAAAAGCGATAGTCGCCTTGCCGGGAGGTTGTGCCATCGGTTCGCGTCCCATAGACCTCCATATCCATGGATTAGAAAAATTAGGGGCCACGATAAGCCTCGAACATGGTTATATTAAAGCAGAAGCAAAAAGGCTCCATGGAGCAGCGATAGAATTCGAGAAAAAATCCGTAGGCGGAACAGAAAATCTTATAATGGCAGCTTCCCTGGCCCAGGGGGAGACTGTTTTAAAAAACTGTTCCTTGGAACCAGAGGTATCAGACCTGTGTGAGCTTCTGGTTAAGATGGGAGCTAAGGTTGATGGAATTGGCCAGGAGACCATCCGTATTAAGGGGGTAAAGGAGCTGGGCGGAGCTACTCATGACATAATTCCCGATCGGATAGAAGCAGGGACTTTCCTTGTAGCTGGCGCATTAACCCGAGGAAACATCGTGCTTACCCATTCCCGGCCGCACCATCTCGATACTATCATTGAAAAACTGAGATACTCTGGAGCAAAAATAGAACAACTCAATAATCACTCACTGCGTGTAATCGGAAGCGAAGATATCAAATCTCAAGATATCACAACTTCTCCCTATCCAGGATTTCCCACCGATATGCAAGCCCAGTTTACTATATTGATGACTCAGGCCTCCGGAACATCCATTATCACCGAGACAATCTTCGACAGAAGATTTACCCACATTAACGAATTGCTGCGTCTCGGAGCAAATATCGAAGTCTCTGGAGATAAAGCCACAGTTAGAGGAAAAACTCCACTCTCAGGAGCAGAGATCCTAGCATCGGATCTTAGGGCTTCCGCTTCTCTTGTTCTGGCTGGGTTGATTGCAAGCGGAGAAACCATTGTCAACGAAGTCGAACATCTGGATCGAGGCTATGAGAAACTGGAAGCAAAGCTTAAGTCTCTCGGAGCCCATATTGAAAGAATAAAGGAATAGTAGAAGAAGGCCTAAGATGGAAAACTGTATTTTCTGTAAGATCATAAACAAAGAAATCCCGGCCAGCATGGTCTTTGAAGACGAGAAAATGATCGCGTTCAATGATATAAACCCCCAAGCTCCGATTCATGTTCTTCTCATTCCCAGAGAACACTTCGCTTCACTAAATGATATCCCCGAGGAAAAAAAGAACATCTTAAGCCACCTACTCCTCAAAGCACGCCAGATTGCGCAAGAAAAAGGAATCGCTGAAAAAGGTTATAGAATCGTGCTCAACACAGAAAAGGACTCAGGCCAGGAAGTCTTTCACATCCACTTTCATCTCCTGGGGGGAAGGCGGATGCACTGGCCTCCAGGATAATAGGCGAATAATGGGGTCAGACCTTTCAAACTTTTATAAATTGAACTTTTTTTCTAAAACGAAATGACCGGGCTTTTGATTAAAATATAAATAAACTCAAAACTATGAAAGTTTGAAAGGTCTGACCCCAATTAAAAAAGGAGGTAAGGACAATGGAAATTACCTGGTTAGGACATTCTGGAATAAAATTACAGGGCTCAAAAACTGTATACATTGACCCCTTTTTAACAGGTAATCCCGTTGCTTCCGCCACTTGTGACGAGATTTCAGATGCAGATGTTGTCGTTGTCACCCATTATCACGGTGATCATTTAGGTGACTCCTTTGCTATTTGTAAAAAAACAGGCGCTACCCTCGTTGGCATCCATGAGATAGCAGTAGATGGTGAAGCAGAAGGTATAACTACTGAGGGAATGAATATCGGAGGCACAGTGGAAGCAAAAGGAGTGAAAATTCACATGGTTCAAGCTCTCCACTCTGCTGAAAAAGGTGATCCGGCGGGAGTCGTTATCGAGATGGACGGCAAGACAATTTACCATGCCGGCGATACAGGATTAACCTATGATATGAAACTTATCGGTGAATTCTTTAATCCAGACTTGAGTTTTATTCCTATCGGAGACAGATACACAATGGGCATTCCATCCGCGGCCAAGGCAGTGGAGTTCACCCAGACAAAAAAAGTGATTCCCATCCATTATAATACTTTTCCTTTTGTCAGCGCTGATCCTGAAGAATTCAAAAAAAGAGTAGGAGACAAAGCAGAAGTTATCATCCTCAAGCCAGGAGAATCTTACACCCTGTAGCTTCTTAGGCCTTCTGCCTTCTAATTCACACTTTCTCAAATGGCCTATTTAATCGATGGAAACAATTTTATCGGATATTCTTCGTCCCGCAGTTTCAAGGATCCCCAGGCTAAATACAGCCTGGTCTCTCGGCTTTTGATTTTCCAGAGCCTGAAAAAAACAAGAGTGCTCCTGGTTTTCGACGGAACTCCAGACTTAAATTTAATAGGCGAAACGTTCCAGAAACAAAAGTTCTCCGTAATTTTTCCTCCTTTTGGCACGAATGCCGACGAAATCATTAAAAAAATAATTTCAAAACAAACAGATTTAAGAAGATTCTTTGTGGTAAGTTCAGACCGTGAGATAAAAAGATTTGCCAAATCAAAAAGAGCTACCCCCTTGAGCTCTAAAGAGTTTAACCGTGAGCTTCAAACAGCGCTTAAGAAACACAGGAAATCTTTAGAAATAGAGAAAAAAGTCACCTCCCTCTCTCCCTTAGAGATAAATCAATGGCTCAAGATTTTTAAGGATGAAAAATGACTGATGTTTCAATAATCGGTGCAGGAAGACTCGGAACTTCGCTGGGACACGCTCTCTTAAAGAAAGGGTACAAGATAAAGGCACTGTCTTGCAGGACGATCTCTTCTGCTGAAGAAAGCAGAAAAATCATAGGAGAAGGAATAGCTTCTATTGATAATATCCAGACAGCAAGAGTTGGAGAGATCGTTTTTTTATGTTTACCTGATGAAGAAATTTCGAAGGTTACGAGAGTGCTTGCTGACTCGGACATTAATTGGGCAAAAAAATTTGTTTTTCATTGCTCAGGTCTCATCCCCTCTGAAGTCCTTAACCCTTTAAGAGACAAAGGCGCTTTGACTGCCTCCCTCCATCCCATCCAAGCCTTTGCCCAAAAGAAAACTCCCCAAGCACAATTTGAAAACATTTATTTTGGACTCGAAGGATGCACTGAGGCTTTAGCTTTATCTCAAAAAATAGTTCGACAACTCGGAGGCCATCCCCTTATCCTTCAGCCAGAAGACAAAGCTCTTTACCATGCAGCCTGCAGCACAGCTTCTAACTTTTTTGTAGTTCTTTTAGAAATGGCAGTATCTCTTCTCAAGCAGATAGATCTTCAAGAAGAAAAGGCTCTCCAAATTCTTCTCCCTTTAGTGAAAGGTACTTTACACAATGTAAAAAAATTTAACATCCGAGCCTCTTTAACCGGTCCTGTTATAAGAGGGAATCAGAAATCCATACAAAAGCATCTTGAGGCTTTGCGAAATTTCCCCCCTTATTATGAAACATACACGAAGTTGGCTGCCCTGGCACTGGAAATGGCCAAAGGAGAAGGAAAGGTTTCTCCACAAAAAATTAAGGCGTTGAAGAACCTGCTGGAAGGAAAATAACCTCTTCTTCAAGCTCGACACCAAATCTCTCTCTCACTCGCCCTTTGAGTTCCTGGGCTAGACGAAGAACATCCTGGGCTGATGCCTTCTCCTTGTTAATGATAAAATTCGCATGGCCCCTATAAACAGCTGCTCCACCTACACTCATATCCTTAGCTCCGACTTTATCTAAAAAATGGGCAGCAGAGACTCTTCTCCCATCAGGAAGAACAGGATTTTTAAAATAGCTGCCAGCACAAGCTACTTCCTCTGGAGGATGATTGCTCCTCCTTTTTTCTAAATTTTCTTCAATGTGTGCTTTTATCTCTTCTTTATCTCCTTGATGAAGCTCAAAAACAGCTCTTAAAAAAACATCATATTTTTTACTTAGCACACTATGGCGGTATCTAAACTCAAAATAATCCCTTTTGACCTTAACTCTTTTTCCTTTACTGTTGAGGATTTCAGCATCCTTTAAAATTTTTCCGATGCTATTACCGAAGGCACCAGCGTTGCTAAAAACAGCCCCGCCTACTGTTCCTGGAATGCCTGCTAAAAATTCAAAGCCACTCAAACCTTTATCTATCGAGAATTGAATCAAGCCCCTCAAAGGAGTACCAGCTAATGCTTCTATCTCTTCTTTTTTTCCCCGCTGCGTTATCCCTTTCACATTGTTTTTTATAATGAGACCGCGAAATCCGTCATCATCAAAAAGAAGGTTATATCCCGCTCCAATAATAAAGTAAGGAAAGGAATGTTCCCGGGCTAAAAGAATCGATTTTATAAGTTCCGGGATGGAAGTCGCTTCAAAAAAATAATCCGCTTTTCCGCCAATTTTAAAGTTTGAATATCCATTGAGGAGTACAGACTTTTTTAATGGCTTTCCCACATTATCCAAAAAATGCCCCTGGAAATCCGGCTTTTTTTCTCCCATTTTTATTTTATTCTATACCACACCTCTTAAAATGTCCAAAAACATAATTCCAAAGCACGCCTCCTATAATGGGGTCAGGTCTTGCTTTTTGCTTGTCTTAAAAATCTCATACAAACGCTTTAAAATTTCATTGCAAGGATGAAAGCAACATAGATATTTCCTATCCTCAGTATGAGATTCTGCCACGCTCCCCTTCCCATTTATAAAAAGAGCTGGATCGTACGCAATATAATGCATTAGTATAAATCGCGTTTGTATGAGTAAAGGCAAAAAGCAAGACCTGACCCCATGACTTAACAATCACGGATTTGAAGATGCTTTTATCTTCGAATCCACTCATTTTCTTTAAATTTGGCATGTATTTTGCTATCATATTAATGTTTTCATAAACTATAATAATTATATAATTTATTGACATTTTAATCCGTGCGCGCTATTATGCATAAAATTTTTATTAGAGGTCCAAAAATGAAAAAAACAGCCTTGACGACATTAATCATGATTCTTTTTATCTCTTCTTCTCTGCCAGCTCAAATTGATGCTAACCAGGACTATATCAAAGCTATGACCACTTCTAATGCCTCCCAAAAGGTCAAGCTCCTCAAAGAATACCTGGCAAAATATGCGGGCAAAGGAACTCAATACGAAAATTTTGTCTACGCCGCACTCTGTGTGCAAAATTATGCAGACAAGACAGCCAGGGAAACAATAGAATATGGTGAGAAAGCTCTGGCATTGGGTGACCTGGATGACCTCACCAAATGTAGGGTTTTAATAACAGTCTCAGGAATATACAGCCAACGCGGTCAGAATCTGGAAAAGGCCAAAAATTACGCTTCCCAAGTCGTCCAAATTGCTAAAACCAATATGAATAAACAGTCTACAGAAGCAACTCCAGAGCAATGGAATAAATTTATAGGAGCCGGTTACTTTACCGATGGACAAGCCCTGGAAAAGTCAAAATACCTCAAAGAAGCTGTCGATTCTTATATAAATTCCTATCGGATATTAAAGGATCCCCAAATCGCGGACAGCCTGAAGAAGGTAGGAAAGTCCCTTTATGATATCAGGTTTTATAAGGATGCAGAGAAGGCTTTTGAAATTCCCGTTTCGGTTCTAAAAGACTTCGCAAGCTATGCTTTCTATGCTAAAACCCTCTACAAAAACAAGAAAAAAGAAGAAGCATTGAAATACTTTAAATTGGCCTATGGAAAACAGAGAAGTGGCGAAATGGCTTTTTATGTCGGAATTATCCTAGCTGATAAGACCAAGTCAAATCCCTCAGTCTCCCAGGAAGCGATACGTTACTTGCTCGAGGCCAGCTTCCTCTCTGCTGCAAATTCAAAAAAAGCCATGGAATTAGCTGAAAGTATTTTCTTCACCTCGGATAGAAACACCAAATACAACCAGAACGTCCAAGCGCTTCAAGAGAAAAATAAAAAATTGGAAAACCTTACTAAGACATTCAATAAAAAATTCGGAGAAAAAGACGAAGAAGACTTATCCGATGCAGAGACAAAAGAGATGGATAATATGCTGGATGAAATCGAAGCAGAGGAAAAGGCCATTCAAAAGCTTAAAGCTGAGCAGAAAATCGTCTTAGAAAATTTCAATAAACTTATCGAAGAAACCAAGCAAAGATTAGGTGTCAGATAGAATTAATCAATTCTTGGCCTAATTTTTGAGGTAATCTGCAAACCTTTTCTCATAACGGAAATGAAGATGCTTGCTTTATTAATCCTAATTTGAACTTTTCCCTATTCTATTATATTATTCATCTACCCACACACATGCAGAAAAACCTATCAGTCCATATAATCAAATATAGTGACTAAAAATGGCAACTAAATCTCTCTCCCTCAAACAGGCTGCTCAAAAAATCCAAAAATTAAGAACAAGTATAAAACATCACGAAATAAAATATTATGTAGACAACGACCCTCAGATTTCCGACTATGAATTTGACATGCTCGTTAAAGAGCTAGGAAAACTTGAAAAGCAGTTCCCTGAACTGATCACTCCAGAATCTCCCACTCAGAGAGTAGGAGAACAACCAATCACTGGATTCGCATCTATTGAGCACCGTACACGTATGCTCAGCCTGGATAACTGCTACAGTATTGAAGAATTAAGAGAATTCGAAGAGAGAATTAAAAGAATCATTCCCGGAGAAAAAATAGAATATGTGGCTGAGTTGAAAATAGACGGCCTAGGGATTTCAACCATATACCGCGATGGCAAGTATTTTCAGGCTGTAAGCCGGGGAGACGGCTCCAGAGGAGATGATGTCTCTCTGAACGTTAAAACAATCAGGAGTTTTCCCCTTATAATCAACGATCCCCTTGGAATAGAAGTCAGAGGAGAAGTCTATTTGCCCTTTAAATCTTTCCAAAAAATAAACGAGGAAAGGTCAAAAATGGAAGAGCCTCTTTTTGCCAACCCCAGGAATGCAGCAGCCGGCTCTCTCCGCCTTCTCGATCCTAAAGAAGTAGCTTCGCGCCACCTGGATGTATTCCTCTACTCCATTTTCATCGAAGGAAAAGAGCAAGCAAGCCAGTGGAAAAATTTGAAGGCATTGAGAGAGCTGGGCTTCAAAACCAATCCTTCCTCTCGCCACTGCTCTAATCTAGAGGAAGTCATTTCCTTCTGGGAGGAATGGCGGGAGAAAAGAGAGAGTTTGGATTATGATGTTGACGGAGTCGTGGTCAAGGTCGACTCGACCGAACAGCAAAAGCTTCTAGGGAGCACAGCTAAGTTTCCCCGATGGTCTATCTCATTCAAATTTCCTGCCAGACAGGCTACGACAAAGATAAAAGATATCGTTGTTCAGGTAGGGAGAACAGGTGCCTTAACCCCCGTAGCCATTTTAGAACCAGTTAAGTTATCTGGAATCACTATAAGCCGCTCTACTCTCCATAATGAGGATGAAATAAAAAGAAAAGACATAAGAGTGGGCGATTATGTTCTCATCGAGAGGAGCGGAGATGTCATCCCGAAAGTTGTCTCAGTTATGAAAGAAAAACGAACAAGAAAAGAAAAAAAATTCGCCTTCCCTTCCAACTGTCCTGTTTGTTATTCTTCAACTTTCAGGCCAGAAGGGGAAGCGATTTCCCGCTGTGAAAATCCTTCCTGTCCCGCCAAATTGAAGGAATCTCTTCTCCATTTTGCTTCGCGGAGGGCTATGAATATAGAAGGATTAGGAGTAGCGCTGGTCGCTCAGCTTTTAGAGAAAAAATTAGTTAGAAATATACCAGGCCTCTATTCTCTGAACCTTGAGGACCTGGCGAATCTCGAAAGGATGGGACCAAAAAGCTCTCAGAATTTATTGGATGAAATTGAAAAATCAAAACAAAGAGATGTTAGCCGGCTGATTTATGCCCTTGGGATAAGATATGTGGGAGAACGAACCGCCCAGGCACTGGCTGATTATTTCAAACGTATTGACTCTTTAGCCAAGGTGTCTTTAGATGAGCTTATCCGGATAGAGGATGTCGGACCCAAGGTGGGCGAAAGCATTGTTTTCTTTTTTAAACAGCCTGAAAATATCAAACTTATAAATAAACTGAAAGAAGCCGGACTGAACTTTTCTTCCATAAAAAAAGAGAAAAAAGGCGAGCGTCTTCTTGCCGGACAAATTTTTGTTCTGACAGGAAAGCTCTCAGACCTGAGCAGGGAGGAAGCCACAGAAATTATCGAAAGCTTAGGAGGGACTGTCTCTTCCTCAATCAGCAGCAAAACGACTTATGTTGTGGTGGGAGATTCCCCTGGATTAAAACTCGAACGGGCTCTGAAACTGGGTATTCTAACTCTCGAGGAAAAAGAATTCTTAAAGCTTGTCAAGAAAGATTAACCCTATTTCTTCTTTTTCTTTTTTCCCAACTGTTTAAATATTCCCATGAGGCCCTTTTTCCTAAGTTTCTCTGTTAAACCTAATTCCTTGAGGGCAATTTTATTTTCAGGATCAATCTCCAAAGTCTTCTTGAATTGCTTTTTGGCTTTATCAAAAAATCCCTCTTCTTTATAATATGTTCCTAACCCCACATAAAATTCTGGATTCGAAGGTTCTAGTTTAATAGCTTTCTGGAAGTCCTCTTCAGCCTTCTTGTGAAACGGGGGAACTTTCGACTTTGCCATAGCAAGCATAAGAAAATAGATCCCTTTGTTCTTCTGCAGCCTTACAGCTTCTTCTAAAAGTTTTAAAGCCTCATCATATCTTTCCTGATTATACAGCGTCCTACCCTGACGGTACTTAATATCTGCTTTCTTTTCCAACTCCTTTCCACCCAGTACTGGGGAGGATTCTCTCTTGGAGTCGTATTCCTGCTTCTTTTTTTCATCGCCGAGCGTATCGTAGGCTCTTGTAATATGACCGAATACATCCTCAATTTTATCCTTTATATCTGAAGGAAGATCTTTACTAAAGCAGCCAGGATGATATTCGCGAGACAAACGAAAATAGGATGATTTTATATGGTATGGAGAAGAACCTTCGGGAATATTTAATATCTGATAATAATCCATGGTCGAAAGCTGCTCACTAATTGCTATCACCTCAGCTAGCTTCTTATCCTTAACCTCAAAAGTAGCTTTTTCAGCCTTCTCCTTTTTCACTGGAACTTTTTCTGGATCCATAATGTCTATTATGTTCAAGCAATAAGAGAGATAGAGGCTCTTCCAAAAAAACTTAGGTTCGAAATCTCCGGAATGAAAAAGATCTTCTGCTGAAGAACTTCCATCAATTGTGTCAATTATTTTCCTCTCTTCCCCTGTTAAGCGGTCAATGAAATCCTCACTCTTAGGAAAAGGCACTTTTTTCACCATGAATTTTTCCAACTTAGGATGGTACTTCATCCGCCTTATTCCCTCCTCAATCAAATCAGGAATAGTTATTTCAGATTTGAATTCCTCCTCGGCGAATTTACCTCTCTCTTGAAATCTAAATTTTCCATCAAAAAAGGGAAAAATATTCAAAGTTATTTCTCTCATTTGATACCGCAAGCCAGCATACAAATCGTCCTCAGAGAGAAGGCCTTCTTTCATCAAACTTTCCCCTAATCTAAGCGTCGGATCGATGTACGAGTCAATTTTAGAATAGGTCGACCTTGAAATTTTTCCCAGCTTAAACAAAACTTCTCCCAGTAATTCTTGAGGTTGGGTTATTCTGGCAAAAACTAAAAATCCATCATGAAAGAAAAGGTATCTTTGGAGCCCTTCGTAGTTGAAAATAAGAGGACCACTCTTCTTGTGAAAATATATATCCCTTAAGTAAAAGCCGATGTGTTTCATTGGACTCAGATCTTTAATACTAAAATTTTTATATGCCTCATCATCAAATACTTCCTTTCCATCTTTATATATTAATTATATCCTAAAAAAATTCAAGTTTAAAAAGGGGACAGGCTACTTTTTCTATATGAACTGTCCACAAGTAGAGACATTCCTCTCCCTTCCAGAAAAAGTAGCCTGTCCCCTTTTTTCCGCGACACTTCTATCCAAAGTCAAAACCTGACCCCTACATTGTAAATAATTACATGTATTGTAAAAGGTGGGTTTGATAAATCAAAACCCTACAAAGGTCTGACCTCGATTGAAAAGGAGGCTAAATTATGATAACTTTTGCATCATGAAAGTTGCCTTAGCTCAGATTTCTCCCCGCTTGGGAGATGTGGAAAAAAATTTCGATCTACATCTCAAGTACATAGAAAAAGCAAAAAAGAAAAATGTTGATCTTCTGATCTTCCCCGAACTCAGCCTCACCGGTTACACCCTTAAAGATTTAGTAGCAGAAGTGGCTCTTTCCCCAGATTCAAATCCTATCTTCGACGAACTCAAGACTGCAAGCCGTGATGTCTCCCTTGTTTTTGGTTTTGTGGAAGAGAAAGAAAGAGGACTTTTTTATAATTCCGCCGCTTTTTTATCAGAAGGAAAAATTGTGCATATCCATCGTAAGGTTTTTCTTCCTACCTACGGAATGTTCGAAGAAGGTAAGTTTTTTGCCCAAGGCAAAAATTTTCACACTTTTTCCACTCCCTATGGAAATGCAGGAATGATGATTTGTCGGGACTTTCTTCATTATGGTGCATGTTATCTTCTATTTGCTGGCGGCTCAGATATTATCATCGTCATTAGTGCGGCTCCTGGCCGAGGAATTCAAGGCAAGGAAGCCTACGAGACGAGCCGAATGTGGGAGTCGATGGGGGAAACCATTTCGCTCTTTTCCAGCGCTTTCCTCATCTACTGTAACAGGGTGGGGTTTGAAGATGGAAAGCACTTTGCGGGTGGCTCATTTATATACAATCCCATGGGGAAACTGGTGGCCAAGGCATCCTATCTTGACAATGAATTTCTGCTTCAAGAAATAAATCTGAATGATATTCGTGAAGTGCGCAAAAAATGGCCTTACAAAAGAGATGACAGGCCTGAGATCATCCTTGAAGCTCTAAAGAGGATCATCAGCAAGTATGAAGATTAACGAACCTTTTGTGGAAAAAATTCTCACTGCATTTATCAGGGAAGAATTATCCAAGTTCAATTATAAAAAAGGAATCTTGGGCCTCTCAGGCGGGCTGGACTCGGCAGTTTGTGCTTTCCTCGCTGCAAAAGCACTTAAACCAAGCAACGTTATCGGTCTCATCATACCTTATGGGGAAACCTTCAGCAAGGATGTAAAGGATGCTCAAGAATTCTCTCGGCTATTAAAGATAAAATCAAGAATTATTAACATTTCTCCGATGGTTGACTCTTATTTCTCAAGCTATCCGATTGAGAACAGGGTCCTAAAAGGAAACAAAATGGCCAGAGAAAGGATGTCCATCCTTTACGACTTTTCTGCCCGGGAGAAGGCCTTAATATTAGGGACGAGCAACAAAACAGAGCTGCTTTTAGGGTACGGCACAATCCACGGTGATATGGCCTGCGGGATAAATCCTTTAGGTGACCTCTACAAGACTCAAATCAGGCAGCTTGCGGAATACCTCGGAATTCCTGAGAAAATCCGGAAAAAAATACCATCAGCGGGTTTATGGGTTGGACAAACAGATGAGGACGAAATCGGTCTCCCTTATGATGAAATCGATAAAATCCTCTATCAGCTGGTAGATAAAAGGACCTCAAAAAAAGATATCATTGCTTCGGGGTTCAAGAAAGAAACCGTCGAAAAAATTATCAGCCTTATTAAAAATTCTGAGTTCAAAAGAAAACTTCCGCTTATTCCCAAAATATCCTCCCGATCTGTCGGCCATGACTTTCTCTTCCCTTTTGATTGGGACAAATAGGTTATGCAGGGGGAAAACTCAGCACTTAAACCATCAGGCGACCTGTATGTTGTCGCAACCCCTATTGGAAACCTGGAAGACTTAACCTTTAGAGCATTGAGAACTCTTGGAGAAGTGTCCGTCATAGTTTGTGAAGACACGCGCCGGACAAGAAAGCTCTTGAATAAATACAGTATTAAAAAAAGGCTTATAAGCTACTACCATCCCAAGGAAAGCCAGAAAATCCCTCAAATTATTAGTCTCCTCAAACAGAGAAAAGATGTAGCTCTCGTGACGGATTCCGGAACCCCGGGTATCTCTGATCCTGGTTATCCTCTGATTAGAGAAGCCATTACGCAAGGAATAAAAATAATCCCTATTCCCGGGCCAGCGGCAATAACCGCAGCCCTCTCAGTAGCTGGCCTTCCTACCCATAGATTCCTCTTCCTCGGATTCCTTCCCCCTAAGAAAGAAGCAACAAAAAAATTGCTTGTTTCATTAAAAAATGAAAAGGCAACCCTTGTTTTTTACCTCCCTACCTGGAAGCTTCTTTCTTTTCTTGATCTCGCTCGGGAAACAATAGGAAATAGACAGATTGTCATTGCCAGAGAAATGACGAAGATCTATGAGGAATTCCTCAGGGGAACAACTGAGGAATTACTAAAAAAACTGGAAGAGAAGAAGCTCAAAGGCGAAGCCACGGTCCTGATCTCGGGTTCACAGTAAGCAAAAAATTATCTTTGTTGCCTTACTCCAGAGCGCACCCAAGATCTTCTGACCTGGGCGCTCTCTTTTTATTTTAACTGAAGATGAAAGGACTCAGGCTTGAGCTACAGTCAATGCCTTTACTTCTTTCACACCGGCCTTCCTTAACACGGAGCTGCACTCTCGAATCGTCGACCCTGTCGTGTAGACATCATCCACAAGGAGCACAACTTTCCCCTTTATCTTGCCTACCTCTGCTACACCGAATGCTCCTGAAACATTTTCCGCTCTTTCTTCGGCCCTCAAGGAGGTCTGGGGAGGAACATTTTTAATTTTCAGCAACATTTGATCCCTAAGTTCAATTCCCTTAATCCTGGCTAATTCTTTGGCGATGATTTGAGCCTGGTTAAAGCCTCGCTTTTTTTTCCTTTTTGGATGAAGGGGAACGGGTATGATGGCGTCTACTTTCCACCATATCTCCTCCTCTCTACCCAAAGCACGATAAACAAAATTGGCCAGATCTTTTCCTAGAACCTGGAGATGGCGATATTTATACAGAAGGATGATGTCTTTCAATTTCCCCTTGTACTTGCCGCAAGAACGATGATGCGAAAAAGGAGGGCGTTTCTCTAAGCAAACTTGACAGTGGTGAGGCTCTTCTAAAGCTTCAAAAAACCGGCCACAGCATAAACAATAAGAAGGATAGGAAGCTCTTATGCTCTTCCAACATGCGTGGCAGATGACTCTTTCTTGGGGAAATTCAAGCAAAGAAGAACACAATTCGCAGAAAGAAGGGAAAAAAATAAGCTCGGCTAATTTAGAATAGGAGTAAATTTTCTTAGAGAGAGAAGAGATCAAGAAGATTCTTCCTCTTCTATTTTTTGACAATCAATGCAATAAGAAGTCCAAGGAACAATATCAAGCCTTTTTTTGTTTATATCTTTTCCGCACCTCTGACAAATACCTAACTCTTTTTTATCAATTCTTTTAAGAGCCTCATCAACCAGAAGCAGCTGTTCTCGTTCTGCATTAGAAAGGCTTAAGAGGAATTCTTTGGTATAAGAACTTTCTGCTTTATCTGCAACATCCTGAGCTATTCCAGACTCCACTTCTTTACTTTCGTTGTACGTTTCTCTTATCTTATTAACAATCTCGTCCTTTTTTTTCAAAAGCTCATTTCTGTATCTTTCTCTTTCCTTTTTGTTCAAAATTATCCCCCTTATTTCGCGTATTGTCTTCGTTTTATGGTCGCTAAGGACCGATATATCTGTTCTAAAATCATGATTCGACTTAACTCATGAGAGAAGGTCATACGAGAAAGAGAGAGAATAAAATCCGCCCTCTTTAAAATTCTCTCATCCAAACCCAAAAATCCCCCGACAACAAAGGTCATGGCCCGAGAGGAATTTGAAGCAATCTTCTCTAAAAAGCGAGCAAAATCAATAGAACTCATTTCTTTACCTTCATCGAAGAGGCAGATAATATAATCATCTTTAAAGTTTTTTTCAAGCCCAGAAGCCTCAATTTCTTTAATTCTGTTGGTAAATTTTTCTGGAATACCTTTTGTCTCCTTTGTTTGGATGAGTTCGCATGGAGCTAACTGATTGATTTTCCTTAAATAAAATTCTTGTAAGCTTCTTATTTCTCTGTTGCGAGTTTTTCCGGGCCATAAAATTTTTAACTTCATAAAAAATCAATTTTAGATTGTTTGTCTTTAAGAATCTCTCTCCTCTTACCTAAAATTTTCAATAAACAATAATGATTAAAACAGAAAATGTCAATATTTTTTTACTGTAGGGGTTTGATTCATCAAGCCCGCACTTTTTTTGACGTAAGGACTTGTTTTATTTGTAGGGGCTTGATTTATCAAGCCCGCATTTTTGTCTGTGAGAATATAGATATGTGTTTGATAAATCGAACACCTACATAATAAAATGGGGGCAGGCTGCTTTTTTGATATAAAAAAAGAATAATCCCTTATTTTCTAATAACAGCTTGGGATTGCCGCGTCGCTACGCTCCTCGCAATGACATTATAAAACTGTTACCGAATTATTGAGCAAGGACAACAGGCCCCTTTTAAAAGGAATCAATAAGAGAATTTATGGGCATCTCCCCACAATTTTTCAAGAGAATAATATTCTCGTGCTTTCTCAGAAAAAACATGAATAATGAAACTCCCATAATCCATTAATATCCACTCAGCAAGTTTTCTGCCTTCTACGCTCAAGGGCATAATCTTTTCCTTTTTTAATTCTTTCTCAATATTCTCGTTAAGGGCAAGGTTCTGCCTGGCGGAGTTTCCATGCATAATAACGAAATAATCTGTAAAAGAAGATATCCCTCTTAAATCAAGAACTACAAGGTTCTCTCCCTTTTTTGCCTTGCTGGCTTTTATTGAAATCTTCACCTCATGTGGAAGACTCCTTTTAGAAATTGCTTTTCCGGTTCTTTCTTCAGCCATTTTTATACCTTATAAAGCCTATTCTCTCTTATATAATCTTCGACTCTCTCTGAAACCATATCCTTTATAGAATCACCTCTCTTTATTATTCCCCTGATCTCAGTAGAAGCTATATCTAAAGCATCTATCGGCAGGAGGAATATCCTGAAGGAGAGAAGCATCTCATCTTTTATGACTTCGGATTTTGAAAGCTTATGCATTTTTTCTCTGTATTTTCCCTCTAAAGTTTTCTTCGCTTCATCTAAAAGATAACCTGGCCGGCTTATAACTACAAAAAAGCACTGCTGTAGCAATTGTTCGTAATCCTTCCAGGTGTCGACTTCTAAAAAACCATCGACCCCAAGGATGAAGAAAACCCAGGATTTTGGATAGAGCTTTTTTATCCTGTTTATCGTTATGATTGAATAGGATTTTTCTTCAGCATCGATCTCTATGGAGCATGGAATGAAATGAGAAAAGCCGCGGAGGGCGATTTCGACCATTTTCAAGCGATGGGAAGGAGAGGCGATTTCGGCCGTGTCTTTATGAGGGGGGATATAACAAGGAATAAAGAGTATTTTATCCAGGAGAAACCTTTTTTGAACAACCTCTGCAGCCTTTAAATGCCCAGAGTGAACAGGGTTGAATGTGCCTCCAAAAAGTCCTATTCTCTCTTTCTTCATGAATCTATTCTTTATTTTCTCCCAAAAGGTCTAAAGCCTTAGACGTCGAATTCACCAATTTCTTAAGCCCTTCTTCTTTTAGCGCAGATATGGCAAAAAATGGAAGCCCTTCTCTGCGCGCCAATTTCCTCACCTCACTCAACCCACGCTCCTTCTCTCCAAGAAGATCTATCTTGTTCGCTGCTAAAATTTGATGCCTTTTAGCCAATCGAGGGCTGAAAGCCTCGAGTTCTTTCATAACGGCTCTGAAATCTTGGACAGGATCCCTTTCCGTATAAGGTGAGACATCAATAAGATGGAGCAAGATTTTTGTCCTTTCCACATGCCTCAGGAATTTTATGCCCAGGCCATGGCCAAGGTGAGCTCCCTCTATCAAGCCTGGTATATCCGCAATGACAAAACTCCGGAATTCATCAACATCCACTACACCTAAATTCGGAATAAGTGTTGTGAAGGGATAATCGGCGATAACAGGTTTTGCTGCTGAGATTTTTGATATCAGGGTGGACTTTCCTACATTAGGAAAACCAATCAAGCCAACATCGGCAACGAGCTTAAGCTCAAGGATAAAATCTTTCTCTTCTCCCGGTTGACCTTCCTCCCGCTCTCTAGGCGCTTGATGAGTTGAAGAGGCATAAGAAGCATTGCCCCTGCCACCCTTTCCTCCTTTTGCAGCCAAATACTTCTGTCCAGGAGAAGTAAAATCAAAAAGAACCTCTTCCTTATTTTTTTCTCTGACAATGGTCCCTACAGGAACTCTGAGATGGAGATCTTCTCCTTTTTTTCCCTGGCGATTTCCTCCCTCGCCGTGTGCACCCTTTTTTGCTTTGTTTATTGGATGAAAACGAAAAGAGACTAGGGAATTGATGTTTTCATCGGAAACTAAATAAATGCTCCCTCCAGCTCCTCCCCGGCCGCCATTTGGCCCCCCTCGAGGGACTCTCCATTCCCTCCGGAAACTTACACAGCCGTTGCCTCCTTTTCCTGCGCGGAAGGCTGCCTTGACCTGATCAACAAACATATTTAGCGGAGTCGGAACCTCCTAGGAAGGGACGACGGAGACAAATTTTCCCTTTTTGCCTTTTGTATCAAAACGAACAATTCCGGTAATCGTAGCAAAGAGAGTATCGTCTTTTCCTCTTCCGACATTTAATCCAGGTTTAAACGGTGTGCCTCTTTGACGCACAATGATGGAACCAGCAGGAACAAATTGTCCACCTGACCGTTTCACACCTAGCCTTTTTGAACGGCTTTCTCTTCCATTTTTTGCACTTCCAGCAGATTTTTTGTGAGCCATTCTATTTCTCCTTTTTTAAGGCTGTTTTCTTAGTTTTGGCGGCAGTTTTAGCTGCGGTTTTCTTTTTAGAAGGTGCCTTGCTTTTAGGCTTTTTCGGTTTCGCTTCACTTACTACAACTGGCTTCTTGGGAATTACCTTTTCCTTTTTAGCAATTTCGGGAACTTTTTTCTCGGGAGCTACTTCCTCTTTTTCCTTTTTCACCACTTCAGCTGGCTTTTTCTTGGGAGCAACTTTTATCCCGTGGATAATTTCTTCAATTTTTATCCGAGTGAGCTCCTGGCGATGACCTCTTGTTCTCCTGTACTGTTTCCTTCTCTTCTTCTTGAAGACAAGGACCTTCTTATCCTTAAAATTCTCAATAACCTCTGCCCTCACCAGGGCATTTTCAACAAAAGGAGTTCCGATCAGAGTTTTTCCCTCATCCTCGATAAGAAGAACATTGTCAAAAGTGACTTTTTTTTCCTTCTCCATGTTGAGTTTTTCAACATTAAGAACATCGCCTTCTTGAACCCTATATTGTTTTCCACCAGTTTTAATAACAGCAAACATACTTTCTACCTCAATCTTTTATAAAGATAATGGAATCCAAATTTAACATATGGCTAATTTTATGTCAACATGGGGTCAGGCTTGCAAAACTTGCAAAACTTTTATAATTTACATTTTCTGCTTATTCCTTTACAAATAAGCTTCTTATTTTAATTTTTCGATGAATATTCAAATTATAAAAGTTTGAAAGGTCTGACCCCATTGACAAAAATGAATGTTTTCTCTACTTTAATTATGACCTTACGAGAGAAAGAGCGGAAAATAGTGGGCGGTTAGCTCAGCGGTAGAGTACCGGTTTTACACGCCGGGTGTCACTGGTTCGAATCCAGTACCGCCCACCAGATATCCTCAGTTGATGTCCAGGGAAAAGAAGCTTTTCTGGTTATATCAATAAATGAGATTAATCAAGAAATCATTTATTCCTACTGCAAGATGAAGCCGGCTGATTACAGGATAAATATCGGAGGCTTTGAGGCTGGAATCGGAATAGGCTATGAATTTTAAGAAAAAAGATTACTCCGACGTCCTTCTTATCGCTTCCATATCAGCCTCCCTGGTTGGTATTATAGCCTTTGTTTATCTCTTCGTCCTTGACTTCAATATCTACTGGTTCATCTTCTGGCCCATGATTTTCGCTCTTTATCAGAGCCCAGCAGTCTATTTATTCTGGCTCTGGAAAAAACAGAAACGCAAATAAAGATTCTTTCATCATGCAGCTAAGCTGACTGGACAGCAGTCTCCTCTTAACCCTAGAATTTGTTTATTAAATAATAAGTTTTCGCTCGTCTTTTACGACGTTTAGCACAATATGGGTAACTGTCCTATCCACATATTTCTGAGAAAGAACATTCTTTATAAAACTGTTTAATTCTTCCCTGCCTTTAAAATGCGCGATCACAATCGAATCCCATTCTCCGGTTACATCATAAATCGCAAAGACATGGGGATCTTCTGCGATTTTCTCTTGAGTCTCGATGAGTTTACCATGGGAAATTCGTATACCCACAACAGCGATTAAATTAAATCCGAAGTATTCCAGGTCCAGGAGAGGAATATACCCCTTTATTGCTCCCAGTTTTTCGAGCCTTTTTATTTTATTAATCACCACTGGAGCAGAGGTTCCGATTTCTTTGGCTATTTCTCGAAAGCTTTTTCTTGAATTCTGATTAAGAGACCTAACAATTTTTAATTCCAGCTCCTCAATCATCTTTCCTCCTTTTTACATATGTAAGTAAAATTATATAAAATATATATATTTGTTAATGAATTATAAAATAATTATTGACATTTGACAATATTTCTGTAAAATATTTGCCTAAATGATACTAGATTCTTCTCTCGAAGTCAAATTATACACAAAGGAGTCTGTCGAACTCCCCAGTATTTTAAAAGATAGGCTCCCCAGAATTCAATTTATTTCTCAGCCCGAAAGCATTGATGATATCCAGGAAATGTTTTCTTATGCAAGAAAAAATAAACTCTCGATAATACCCCGGGGAGCAGCCACTTATGGGATGGGTGGCATTGCTCCGCTCAGGCGGTCAATAATGGCCGACCTAACCCATTTAAACAGAATCTTAGATTTTAATGAAAAAGAAAAAACTATCTATTTCGAAGCAGGTCTAAGGTGGTGGGATCTTAAGAATTTCTTGAAGAATTATTCTCTCGATCTCTATACGTACCCCACTAGCTTATTTTCCACTGTTGGTGGCTGGTTGTCTACAGGAGGTTATGGGGTTAACAGCTTCAGGTATGGACACATATCAAATCTTGTTGATTCAATCGAAATTGTTGTACCCCAAAAGAAAAAAAGGATTAATCGCAAAGATCGTGAATTCAAATATTTCATGGAAACTGAGGGTCAAATGGGGATTATAAGCAAGGTGAAGCTCAGAATTCGAGAAGCTAAACCATCCAAGCCCTATCTCGTCTTCTTCAACAAAGCATCAGAGGCTGCCGAGTTTTTATCTGAGGTTTCAAAATCATTAAAAACGCCGCCCGTCCATATATCTTTCTTTGACCGGCATCGATTAGAGCATAAAAATTTATTGCTTGACGGCAAAGTCTCATTTCCAAACATGGAAGGTATTTTGGTAGTCTTTGAAGATCTCTCCTCCAAGGCAGCATTTTTGAGCCTGGTAGAGAGAAAAAAGGGAATATTAGCCGAAAATTATTTAACAGCGTTCTTATGGAATGAAAGATACTTCCCATTTTCCGTAAAACATTTCCACCCCTCTATCCTCGGTTGTGAAACAATCCTTCCCATCGAAAATCTTGATCATTACGTTAGAAAGACAAGAAAATTCGGGAAAAATTATGGGATTCCGCTCTCGACCGAAGCCACATTAATAAACGGAAATGAGGCTGTCGTTTTTACAATTTTCCCTTCTGACACGAAAAAACTTATTCACTTTGTACATCTTTTCTTAACATATTCATTAACCCATATCGCCTCGAAGTGTGGCGGAAAGCCTTACGGAATAGGAACATGGAACCTCCCCCTGCTCAAGAAAAAATTCTCTGATAAAGACATAAAAGAATACTTACGTTTAAAAAAAGAATTAGACCCGCTTAATTTATTAAATCCAGCTAAATCGTTCTCTCCAGACTGGAGAATCGCCTACTTTTTAAAAATGGCATATTCAATGAGCGCGTTATTTTCAAACGGAAATCCTTTTTTTAAACCATTCCTAAAAATACTGAGCGCTAACCTAGAGAAGCACAAAAGGAGCTTGCTTGACCCAGAAGCCTGCGCAAACTGTGGAGCCTGTATTGCTGTCTGTCCCGCCTATTTCACGAACAGATCGGAAATCGTCACCGCAAAAGGAAAGCTCTTTCTCCTGAAACGCCTGCTTAACGGCTCATCTATTCCTGAGCCTGTTGCTGAGAATATATTTCTCTGTTTGCACTGTCATCTCTGTGAATATGTATGCCAGAGTAAGCTAAAATTAATGCCAGTATGGGACAAGCTTGAAGCAATCGCAGAAAAAACATCTGGACGCCCTGAAGAAAAAATAGACGAATTCATAAAAAAAGCGGAATCTCACCCGGCTTATACCAAGCTTTTAGATTTCTTGAGTAATTCATCAAATAATAATCACCAGGAAATAAAGAATGTATAAAAGATACCGCATTGAAACATCTCCAGTTGAATTATCCACAACCAAAATAGGGAAGTTCGAGATCATACGCAACGATTCATGTTTGAACTGTGGTCGATGTATGACTCATTGCATTTATGATGTCCACAAACGAGATTCTGATGACCCTCGTCTTATGTCTGACCCGGTCAATCATCTCTGCAAGAATTGTTTCTCCTGCATTCAAAACTGCCCTTATCAAGCCCTCGAAATGATTAAGAACAAAGAGTTTGAAAAACTGGGAAACACTTATTGGACTCCTCAAATTATCCATACTATCTGGAATGAAGCAGAGGAAGGAAAGATCCCTGTCTTTGGTGCAGGTTACCGTGGCCCGTTTAGAGGCTCGGGCTTTGATGACATATGGACAGATATGTCAGAAATAGTCCGCCCCACAAGAGACGGGATCCATGGAAGAGAATACATTGCCACCTCAGTTGATCTGGGGAGAAAGTTACCCTGGATACCTGATTTTGCCAGACTCGATCTCCCAAATTCCTATGAAATACAGATTCCTATGTTGCTTGATACAAGTCCTTTGGGGCTCAATTCAAGACGTATCATTCTATCTATCATAAAAGCTGCCCATAAGCTCGGGACTTTAGCCTTTTTAGACATCAAAAATTATTTTGATGAGTTAAAACCTTACCTTAAATCGATAGCTTTACGCTGTTCGCTCGATAAAATTACGCACCTGGATCGAGCTCCCTGGAGAAAGGTGAATTTTATAGAGATCGCCTTACCACGAAAATTTTCAATTTCAGAACTTGAACGAGTTCTGAAGAAATTGAAAAGCGAGAATCAAACTGCCTTGATTTCTCTCGGATTGACCAATCCCTCTCTCTCAGCGGGAATTTTTAAACAATTTAAAGAAGCAAGGGCAGATATATTGAATTTTTATGCTGATAACGACGGCCTAAGCTTTGAGGGCAATATTTTTATCTGTGAGTCAACGAGAAAATTACAGCTTGATTTAGTTAAAGAGCGTATGCGGGATGAGGTCACGATACTGGGGAAAGGAGGGATTGCTGCTGCTGAACACGTGCCAAAAATAATCATCTGTGGTGCGGATGCCGCAGTCCTGGATCTCTCTCTACTTGTGGCTGCAGGATGTCGAGTATGTAAAATCTGCAAAATAGATGACTGTCCTGTAGAACTCGCCAAGCTGGATCCGGATATTGTCGAGCAGCGTATCATAAACATGATATGCGCCTGGAGGGACCAGCTTTTAGAAATACTGAGCGCTATGGGAATCAGAGATGTGAGAAGATTGCGCGGTGAGAAAGGAAGGGCAATATTTTATGAAGAAATAGAGAGAGAATCCTTTGAATTTATCTTTAAAGAAAATGGTCCGGTCAAATGAAAAGTGTCGAAATAAGAAACTGTAACTCAAGATTTCATAAGAATATAGGCAAATACACAGTCTCTCTTGATGATAAATGTTTCCATTGCGGGCTTTGTGTTGAGATATGTCCTTATTGTGTTTTCGATAGGATAGACGGTTTCAATCATGTCTCGACCCCTAATTCTGCTGGCTGCTTGGGCCCGGATTGCAAGGAAGGGCCGTATTATTGTACGACAAAATGTCCAGTAGATGCCATAAAGATTGAATTAGACCCTCAATGGAAAACTCTTGGAGATTTCCGCTGGACACCGGATCTGATAATCACCACCTGGCAGCAGGCGGAAACAGGAGAAATCCCGCGCGGCAATCTTGAATACAGAATTGGCGCTTCTGGAGGCGGCTTTGATGTTTTCGATTTTACGATTGACGACTTTACTGCTGTTTCATCTGAAGAAATCGATAAGATCATTACTTCCGATAAGATCAGTACCTCTATCTGTTTAAACCGCCGAGGAGAGGGCCCCTCGATAGAAATCCCTGTGCCCTGGTACGGAGCAGGTATGTCCTTCGGCTCTATAAGTCTTCCTTCAATGTTAGCTCGCGCTCACTCTGCAAAAGCATGGAAAACTTTCACATCGACTGGAGAAGGCGGCTATCCGGATGAACTCATTCCCTACAGCAACCATGTCATAACCCAGATAGCCACTGGATTGTTTGGAGTAAGTGAAGAGACAATAAAAAGAACACCGATCATCGAATTTAAATATGCCCAGGGTGCAAAACCCGGTCTTGGAGGACATCTACTGGGAGACAAAAACACACCACCTGTGGCGGAAATGAGAGAAGCTGTTCCCTGGAATTCTCTTTTCTCTCCTTTTCCTTTCCACAGCGTCTATTCAGTCGAAGACCATAAGAAGCACATTGATTGGGTAAAAACCATAAATCCCGATGCTCTCATTTCGGTTAAGGTCTCAACTCCCTCGGATGTGGATATGGTCGCCGTAGGAAGCTACTATGCAGGAGCGAATATTATCCATCTGGACGGAGGCTACGGTGGAACAGGTGCTGCCCCCGAGATTGCCAAGAAAAACATTGCCATGCCCATAGAATATGCGATAACCAAAGTCCATAAATTTCTTGTCGAGGAAGGCGTTCGCGAGGAAATCGTCCTCCTGGCAAGCGGGGGAATCAGAACTGCCTTTGACATCGCAAAATCAATTGCCCTTGGAGCAGATGGCGCCGTCATAGGAACGTCGGATTTGGTTGCCCTGGGATGTGTAAGATGCGGCAACTGTGAGAGCGGAAGAGGATGCCCTCGTGGTATTGCGACAACTGATCCTGAGCTTGAAAAACAGATCGACCGGTCTTGGGGAGCTCAAAGGATAATAAATCTCTACGCTTCCTGGCAAAAACAACTGATATTACTTCTCTACAAGCTTGGCCTCAAAGACATAAAGGAGCTGAGAGGCCGAACAGATTTTTTAAAGCACATCGATGAAAAATAAAGACGTAATTCGATTAATCGAGTCAAGACGTAAGCTTTCTTCTCCAGGCAGCCTTAAAAAATTGGAAATGGAAGGAGGCTGTGGAGTTGTTGGCTTAGCCTGCAATGAAAAAATCTCAGGAAAGCACATCATGCAGTCTCTAATTCAGATGCATAACAGGGGAAACAGCAAAGGCGGAGGGATTGCGGCCCTTGGACTAAACTCCTCCCAATGCGGTGTCAGCCAAAAAATACTTGAAGAAGATTATTTGATCCAGGTAGCTTATCTTGACCCAAGCGTAAGACATCAGGTGGAAAAGGAATTCATAATCTCAAACCTGGATGTTCATACATCCTATCCACTTCCCACTCTAAAAGATTATAGAGCTGTCGATGGTTTAGATATGAAACCACCTGAAGTATGGAGATATTTCTGTCGGGTTAAAGACAAAGCCCTGAGCCAGTTTATTCTTAAAAATAATTTAGATGCTCTTGAAAGACAAAAAGCTGAAGATGAATTCATCTATCAAAACACCTACAAACTGAATAATAAATTTTATACATCTCTCGGGGAAAAAAGGGCATTTGTCCTCTCGCACGGGCGTAATATGATCATTCTTAAAATCGTAGGTTATGCGGAACAGTTAATAGAGTACTATCAAATTGAAAATTTAGAAGCTCATATTTGGGTCGGACATCAAAGATATCCCACCAAAGGAAAAGTCTGGCATCCCGGAGGGGCCCATCCCTTTATGGGAATGAACGAAGCACTGATCCATAACGGAGATTTTGCAAACTATTATTCCATAGCCGAGTATCTCAGTCAGCGAAACATCTACCCTCTTTTTCTAACTGATACAGAAGTAGCTGTGCTTCTTTTTGACCTGCTCAACAGAGTATACGAGTACCCTCTTGAGTACATAATCGAAGCCATCGCTCCCACAACGGAAAGGGACTTTTATTTATTGCCCGAGGAAAAAAGAAAGATATACCGCGCCATTCAGACATCTCATATCCACAGCTCTCCTGATGGACCCTGGTTTTTTATAATCGGACAAACAAATACCAAACAAAAGAGTTTTCAACTCCTGGGAATAACGGATACATCGATGCTCAGACCCCAGGTCTTTGCCTTCCAGGAGAATGGCGTGAGTATTGGACTCGTGGCCAGCGAAAAGCAAGCTATAGATGCAACACTGCGAAGCTTGCACCAGGAAGACAAAAGATTCTTACCCTATGCTGATTTTTACTGGAATGCACGAGGCGGAAGTTATACAGATGGAGGAGCATTTATCTTTACTGTAAAAGGAAAAAATCTGGTAATAACCGATAAATTTGGGAGACGAATCTCAGTAAATAAAGAACATGACTGTCCACCTATTAATATATCAGCCGGAAGATCTGAGGATGTAGATCCTACAGAAAAAATAAAAGAATTCACTAAAACAATCGACCAGAGATGGAGAATCCCGATCAAAAACAGAGCATGTGCATTATCAAATACTGAGGAATATCTCAATGAAATATTCCTATCAATGCCTGCCCAAAAACAAGCAGAAAATCTATATCGCTACACAGACTGGGAAAAAATAGATTCACTATCCCCGCCAAAAAGTCAGAAAGAAGTTCTGGTGATAAACTGTGAAAAATTCCCTGCAGAAGGGAGTGAATCAATTTCCAGGTTTATGGTGGAGGCTTACCAGCTAGGCTGGAAAAATTTCATAACTTTTAACTGGAGAGGTCAGAGGTTTTGCGGGTGCGGGTTGGGTTCAGAATCTAACGATGTCCGAATAGACGTCTTCGGGAGTTCAGGCGATTATCTTGCCTCGGGTCTTGACGGAGCAGAAATTGTTGTCCACGAGAGCGCTCAGGACCAAGTAGCTCAGATCATGAAAAGCGGAAAACTTGTGGTCTACGGGGATGTCGGACAGACCTTTATGTATGGAGCTAAAGGTGGCGAAGTCTATGTCCTTGGAAATGCAGCCGGAAGACCTCTTATTAATGCTGTAGGAGCACCAAGAGTCGTCATAAACGGAACATGCCTAGACTATCTGGCAGAATCCTTTATGGCAGGCAATCCCTTGGAAGGGGGAGGATTTGTCATTCTTAACGGACTTAAATTCAGTGAGAAAGGAGAAATCATTGAATTAGAAGCTCCGTATCCTGGAGGGAATCTTTTTTCTCTTGCCTCTGGTGGGGCCATTTACATCAGGGATCCATTTTTAAAAGTTGAAGAGGGCCAGCTAAACGGAGGAAGGTTTGTCGAATTAACTGAAAAGGACTGGGAGCTTATTCTTCCTTACTTAAAAGAAAATGAAAGACTCTTCAAGATTCCTGTAAAACGTTTATTAAGTCCGAATGGTGAACTCCGCTCATTCAATCAGGTTTACCGAAAAGTTGAAGCTACTGAATTGAAAGTCCTCCAAAAAGGCCACCGTTAAAAAAATGTTAAAAATATCTAGTAATGAAAATAGCCAAGGCAAAAAAGGGGACAGGCTACTTTTTCTTTGCGATTTTTCCCTTTATAAAGTGTTTGATTTACCAAGTTTTAGCAGGAAAGAGAAATACTGTCTCTTTTTTTCCGGAAAAAGTAGCCTGTCCCCTTTTTACTTGTTTTTCCTTGGGAGGAGGAAAAAATGAATGAATTGCAAGTAAATATTAGATGTCCCTACTGTAAGCAAAGTCTAATGTATGATGGCCAAATAATAGACGGCTACCCGAGTATAAAAGTGGTTATTCAAAATTCTAATAAGCGTGGGATGCTCTACCTGAGCTCTATTTATGGGAGCTATAACATTATCTCAGAATTTAATATCCCCCTGGATGAAATAGTCCTGTTTTTTTGCCCCGATTGTCAATCTTCTCTTTTAATTAAAGATTTATGCGATGAATGTAGTGCCCCGATGACATTTTTTGAATTATTACAAGGTGGTAAGGTCCAGATTTGTTCGCGACGTGGGTGTAAGAAGCACTTGATAGAATTTTCAGACCTATCCCAGGAAATATCTACACTCTACAATACCTATGAGGTATTCGCTGATCCGTCTAGGAAAAAGTAAAAAGCTGTTTTATTTAACTCTGAAGTAGTAAAATTAAGAAAAAAGGAGATGAAAGGTGAAAATAGTTAGCATCTTAGGAATTCTTCTTGTTTTAATCTTTGTCTTTTCCAGTTGTGTCGCAGGTCCGAATGAGCTTGAGAAAAAACCAAATAAGGAAGGAAAGATCGCTGGATTCTGGAAGGGTTTGTGGCACGGTCTTATCGCACCTGTAACATTTATTATCTCTATATTTACAAAGAATGTACGTTTCTATGAGGTCTACAATAGTGGATTTTGGTATAATTTTGGCTTTGTTCTAGGCGCTGGACTTTTTTTATCAGGTGGCATCCTCGGTAAAGGAAGGGCAAGAAGACGAAAGCGCTAGAATAAGTAAATCTAAGAATTCAATAATATTTAATATATAAATTTTAGTTTACTTCAGTAAGTTTTGGGGAGATTTTAAGAAATTAAGGAAAATTACTGACTGGACTTAAAAACCAGTAATTTCCAGTATAACTTGATTATCCAATCTTCAAGACTAAGCACCGCTTATTCATTATAAAAAGCATAGTGTCGCATAGATCAACCATTTTACAAAACAATGCATCTCTCGAAAATCTTAAGATTTAAAAGCAAAGAGGAAATTTAAATATAGATTAATATAAGTTATTGATAATAAATAAGATATTGTTGCGCCCCCGACGGGATTTGAACCCGTGTCGTCGCCTTGAAAGGGCGATGTCCTAGACCAGGCTAGACGACAGGGGCGCTTATGGTTGGTGAGCCGTGCTGGACTCGAACCAGCGACACCCGGCTTAAAAGGCCGGTGCTCTCCCTCTGAGCTAACGGCCCAAAAAGAGCAAAAACGTACTGACAATTGTAAGAAATAAAAGAGTTAATATCAGCTGATGAGTTCAAACTTAATGATTTTCCACTGCCCCCGACGGTTCACATTCAAAACTTCGTCTTTGAGATTAAACATCCTCAAATAAAGCTTGTAATTTTTCGTGGCTTCTTTTCCTACTACTTTTATGTGGACTTCGGTAGAGTGAACCTGTCCGGTTAGATCTCTTATATTAGTAATATCGCCAGCCCCGAGAGAAAAACTGGCAATCTGTTCCTCTCTTGCCGTAGCTGCTTTAGCTTCATTATAATCTGTTTGTAACTGCTGGTGTGTTGCATATATTTCATCGTAGGTGGCCTGAAGCTCCTTGACTTTATTCTGAGCCGCTCTTCTTGCCGCCCCTGTTCGAGCTTGGTCCCGTTCATACTCAGCATCAAGCAGTTCATCTTTCGCATCAAGGGTTATCCCGACAGATTCTTCTACTTTCTTCTTTAACTCCAGCTCCAATTTGTTCATTTCAGGCAATGAAGCTGGCTCAATATTCTCTTCACTTATACTTACTATCTCCCAGCTTTCTACATCCATCGAAATCGGCTCCAAGGCCATGGTCGACATTGTTGTCACATCATTCAAGCTTATTGCGCTAAAATATCTTTTCAAAAGGCCTTCTTCAGGGCGCGATGTGCAGCTTTGCAAGACAAATAAAAGGAGAATAACACCGATTGCAGAAAGGCTCTCTCTTTTCATCATTCCTCCTTCCTATGTAAAATTAATTTACTTGTTCTAAATATTACTTTTTTTTCAAGTAAAAAAGCAAGTATAAATAATGGAGATTCTTAAAAAAAATTCCCCATAACCTTAATTCGCAAGGACAGCTTTTGTTGACTTAAGCCAACGGGGATAGAAATTGCAGGAATTCCAGCAAGATCGGCCGTTACTGGAAATATATCAGAGAGGTACATGGCAATTGGACCTTTTTTCTCCCCAATCAAAAAAGCGGGCTCAGTTGGAAAGAATGACTTGGTCTCATCCTCTCGAAAAGGGATGGAGAAAGAAACAGCAGAATACACTTCTCTTTTTGAGAAATCGAGCTCCAATTCTTCCTGCCTACCCACCCACTCCATAATCTTTATCATTTGGGGCTCTAGAAGCGATCTCGCCTCTTTCGTCAATTTTAAATAGGCAAGTGCGCTAATATGCTAAACATCTATTTTCGGCTCCATTTTTCGAGAATTATCTAGGATATCAGCTAAAAAATCAATTTTGGGAAATTTTTCATTTTTCTGTTGACAATGGGAAGTTTTCCTAATAAAATTCAGGGTAATTATAAGAAATTCAATACTTTATCTATAATTACACTAATCTTTATAGTTATATTAGGTTTTTGCTTCAATGCAAGAATGCATTCATAACAGGATACTCAGCTGAAATCCTCTCAAACGTCTTATAATTACAATCTAAATTTCATTAATTACTTAAAAGAAGTGATTAACGGATCTTTGTCTGAGTTTTTGTCTTTAAATTTAATAAGGAGGTGAAAGATGGCAGTCAGAGTAGCAGAAGAGTGGTTCGCCATCTGTGCAGGATGTGAAGTAACCATCCTCGATATTGGAGAGCCACTTCTTGACATTTTGCCTAAACTTGAGTTTGTCCATATGCCGGTCTTAATGGACCATAAGTTATTTGGACAGACAGGCGATCAGCCAGGCCCAGAAATACCTGAAGCTGATGTTGGAATTATCACTGGATCAATACGGAACGAAGAAAACAAAAAATTAGCTGAAGAAATGAGAAAAAAGTGCAAAACGCTTATTGCTTTGGGGTCCTGTGCCTGTTTTGGTGGTTTACCAGCCCTTGCTAATCAATTTATGGTTGATGAAATTTATGAAAAAGTTTATCGAGGTTCTATTTCCACTGATTCGGCAGATACGCCCTCTCAAGAAGTGCCACCCCTAACTGATAGAGTCTATGCCCTTCATGAAGTTATAAATGTTGATCTCAAACTTCCCGGTTGTCCGACAACGCCTGAATTAGTCGTTGAAGCGCTTACTGCACTTTTGGAAGGAAGAGAAATCAAACTTCCTGGAAAGAGCGTGTGTGATGAATGTCCGACTATCAGAAAAGAGAAAGCTGTGACAAATTTGAAAAGACCACTTGAATCCGTCGAATTTGAACCCGGGAAGCCTCTGGATACTGTTCGCTGTTTCATGGAACAGGGTTTCCTGTGCAATGGCCCTGCTACAAGATCAGGCTGTGGGGGAGCAGAGAAAACACCGAGATGCATAAAAGCCTACATGCCTTGTCGAGGATGTTTTGGCCCTCTCTCAGATGATGCCAATCCGATGGTTGATATGATGGGGGCTCTGTCCTCTATTGGCCTTGATGTCAAACAAATACCAGATCGTGCTGCAACATTTAACAGGTTTTCTGGGGCAGGTCGTTTAAGACCTATCCCAAAGAGGAGTTAAATCATGGGAAAAACATTAACTATTCAACCCGTCACAAGAATCGAAGGGCATGCTAAGATCACTATCCAGCTCGATGATGCTGGAAATGTAAGCGACACTCAAGTCAATGTCCTTGAATTAAGGGGCTTTGAGAAATTCTGTATTGGAAAACCAGTCGAAGAGATGCCGAGGATTACCACCCGGATATGCGGGGTTTGTCCCTGGTCTCATCATAATGCTTCTGCCAAAGCGACTGATGCAGTTTTTGGAGTTGATCCACCTCCTGCTGGGAAAAAACTGAGAGAATTGTGTAACAGCATTGCTTTCATGGAAGAACACATACTCCACTTCTATTTTTTAGCTGGGGCAGATTTCGTGCTTGGGCCAGATGCGGATTATTCAGTCAGGAATGTTATTGGCATTATAGGTGCAGCTCCTGATATCGCTAAAAGAGTGGTTAGAGTCAGACACATGGCAGGCCGTATGTTAGAGATGATCGCTGGAAAAGCCATCCATCCTGCTGCTGCTGTTCCAGGCGGATTTAGCCGTCCTTTACTAGAAGAAGAGAGAAAAGAGCTGAGGAAGATGGCAGATGAATGTCTTGAGCTGGCGAAATTCTCAATGTCCTTTGCCAAAGATAGCATCTTTCCTAAATATCTGGATGTCGTTAAATCTCTGGGTGTTATAAACACAGGATTTCTAGGCACTGTGAAGGAAGATGGTTCTATGGATCTTTATGATGGAAAGCTGAGAATGATGTCTGCCGACGGTTCTTATGAAGATTTCAAATGCGAGGACTACACCGATTATATCAGTGAGCATGTTGAACCCTGGAGCTATTTGAAGTTCCCCTACATGAAGAAAGCAGGCGAGTTTTCAATGGACCTGGATAATCCAAACGGTATTTATCGAACCAATACACTGGCTAGAATGAATGTCTGTGATAAAATCGATACTCCTTTAGCTCAAGCTGAATTTGAAGAATTCAGAGAGAAATTCGGCCGACCTGCCCAACAGACTCTACTCTATCACTGGGCAAGGTTAATTGAATTGCTCTATAATGCAGAAAATACTATCCGACTTCTTGACGACTCAGAAATCACCAGCACTGATATCAGAAAAAAGGTGGAGCCAAGAGCTGCCAGAGGAGTTGGTTGTGTAGAAGCTCCCAGAGGGACTCTGATTCATGACTATGAAACAGATGAGAATGGGCTCATAACAAATGTTAACCTGATTGTAGGCACCACGCACAATAATGCTCCCATCAATATGTCTGTTAAAAGTGCAGCAAAAGACTTGATCAAAGATGGCAAATATGACCAGGGAATCCTGAATACGATCGAGATGATGATCAGAGCTCATGATCCCTGTTTGTCCTGCGCAACACACAGGTTGGATGGTAAAATTGGCGTGAAGATTGATGTTGTTGATCCTGAAGGCAATACTTTAGCTACGTTTTCCAATTGATATCCAAGGATAGACTTAATATTCTCTAATATTTGGGGTCAGGTCTTGTTTTTTGCCTTTACTCATACAAACGGAATTAATACTGATGCATTGTCATTGCGGGCGACTGAAATGTGCACGGCAATTTTATCCTGGAGATACGAAATTTCTACATCGCTTCCTTCCTCGTAAAGAAATTTAAATGCACTTGTATAAGATTCATTTTGAGACAGGCAAAAAACAAGACCTGACCCCACTTGTCCTTTTCATGTCCCCACTTTTTGATATAAGCTCTGACTAAAAGATGGAACGACTCCCTGTCTACTGTCGAAAAGAAATCTTAATCGCCGGGGTTGGAAATAAGCTCTTCGGTGATGACGGATTCGGACCCGAAGTCGTTGAATATTTGATTAATCACTACAGCATTCCAGAAAACATATGCTTATTAGACGTGGGAACAGGCGCAAGAAAAATCCTGTTTACTATTTCTTTAAGTGAAGCTCGACCGGAAGTTATAGTTATCATTGATGCTGTGGATAAAAGTAGAAAGCCAGGGGAGATTTTTGATATCTCTCTTGATGAAATCCCAAAAGAAAAAATCGACGATTTCTCGATCCATCAAGTCCCTTCTTCAAATCTCTTAAAGGAATTACAGGATTTATGTTCGGTTAAAGTAAGAATAATGGTCTGCCAAATTAAAACAATACCAGAGACAATACAATCTGGATTATCTAAACCAGTTAAAAAAGCCGTTCGTCTAATGGCTAAAAAAATTGCGGAGGAATACTTCTAGGGGTCAGGTCTTGTTTTTTGCCTTTACTCATACAAACGGAATTAATACTGATGCATTGTCATTGCGGGCGACTGAAATGTGCACGGCAATTTTATCCTGGAGATACGAAATTTCTACATCGTTTCCTTCCTCGTAAAGAAATTTAAATGCACTTGTATAAGATTCATTTTGAGACAGGCAAAAAGCAAGACCTGACCCCACTTTTTTTTTATGTTAAAATAACCGATGTCATATATACACTAAAAAGAAATGCCAAAAAAAACTAAAATGACTTTAAAAGAAATCAAGGAGCTCCTTCAGGCAGAGGTCATCATCGGGATTGACAGTCTTGACCTAGAAATCGAATTTGCAGGAGGATCTGACCTCATGAGTGATGTCTTAGCCTTTGGCAAACCAGGAATCCTTCTTTTGACTGGTCTATCCAATGCTCAATCGGTCCGGACAGCGAATATAATCGATGCCAAGGCCATCGTGTATGTTCGGGGCAAAAAACCAGATAAAATGGGAATCGAGCTAGCCAGGGAAAAAGGAATTCCTCTTCTATCAACCAAGTACATGATGTACACAGCCTGTGGCCTCCTCTTCAGTCACGGCCTTCCAGGAGTAAGTGTCCTCTCGCTAAAAAAAAGATGATGAGCAACGAGAATGAATTATCTCATCGCTTCGAAATCAAGGGTGGGGATTTCAGCAATGCAGGAAGGATATCTACAGGTATCAAAGAAATTCTCCAGGAGATCGGCATCGATTCCTCGATCATCGTCCGCACAGCCATCGCCTCCTATGAGGCAGAAATGAATGTTGTTATGTATGCGCACCGAGCTGTTCTCACTCTAAACGTTACTCCTGAGAAACTTCATCTTAAGCTCGAGGACGAAGGTCCTGGGATTGAGAATGTAGATTTGGCCATGAAGGAAGGTTTTTCGACCGCCACTGATGAAATGCGAGAGATGGGATTTGGCGCAGGCATGGGACTTCCCAATATAAAAAAAAATGCTGATAAATTTGAGATTTCCTCAATCCCGGGCAAAGGAACGTCAATAGACATAACAATTTGTTTGGATAAAACAGAAGAAAAATGAATCAATACTTTCATTCCATCCGGATTGATACAGAAAAGTGTGATGGCCGGATGAAATGCATGAGGGTGTGTCCCACTCAAGCCATCAGGATCAGAAATGGAAAAGCCTTTCTAATCGAAGAAAAATGCATCGATTGTGGAGAATGTATCACAGCTTGTCCTCATGATGCCATCGTCCCTTTAACAGATCCCTTTGGAGAACTCACTAAATTCCGCCATACAGTCGCCATACCCTCTCCTGCTCTCTATGCTCAATTCGGAAGAGAAATTTTGCCAGAGAAAATCCTCTCCGGGATAAAAATTCTGGGGTTCGATGATGCTTTTGACCTGGCACTTACCTGCGGAGAAGTCAGCTTCGCCACCCAGGAATATCTCCGAGAATACAGGGGGCCCAAACCGCTCATCTCCAATGCTTGCCCGACTGTAGTGCGTTTGATCCAGGTCAAATACCCTGAACTCATTGACCAAATAATTCCTATTGAACTTCCAAGAGAATTGGCGGCTCGTGAAATTAAAAAGAAAAAATCAAAACAACTAAAACTTAAAGAGAAAGAGATCGGCACTTTTTATCTCACACCATGCCCTGTAAAAATGATTTCTATAAAACAACCTGCAGAAAAAGGGAAATCTTTTTTAGATGGAGCCATTTCCATCTCAGATATTTACGGACCTCTCCTCTCCGCCATGGAAGGTATCGAAAAAGGCAGTTACAGGAAAGCTCTGGAAAATATCTGTATTCTTGGGGTAGGATGGGCAATGGTTGGCGGTATCTGCCGAACTCTGCGGCTGAAAAATTCCCTGGCTGTTTCGGGACTAACTGAAATCTTAAAAGTCTTTGATGATATTGAAAGAGGAAAGCTGAGAAACATTGACTTTGTCGAAGCCTATTCATGCACCCAGGGATGCGTGGGAGGCTCTCTAACAGTAGAAAACGTGTATATTTCTTACAACAAAATCCTTAAATTGATCGAAACCTTAGAGTTCGAACAAATAAAAGCCTGTCCAGACATCAGGGAGGTCCGAAAGCTCTATAGCCAGAAATACTTTTTTATTAAAGGAAAATTTGAACCCCGCCCCCTCAAACCTCTCGATAAAGACTTAGCCAAAGCCATAAAAAAAAGAAAAGAAAAAGAGCTTATCAACGAATCACTGCCCAAAATAGACTGCGGGGCATGTGGTGCTCCCACCTGCTTAACATTTGCTGAAGATGTCGTTAAAGGAGAAGCAAAGCTCACCGACTGTATTTTCAATCTCCCCCAAAGATTTAAAGAGCCCTCCCAGGATTTTTCAGAATTGTTTAATAAATATTCTTTCCGAAGTCAAACCAAATCTAGCCCCAAAAAACAAGCAAAAAAGGAAGGACAATAAAATGAAACTTAAAGAAATCATTGAAAAATTACAGTTAAAAGTTTTAGCGGGCCAAGATAAATTAGATATGGAGGTTACAGGAGGATACACAAGCGACCTGCTCAGCGATGTGATTGCCAACAGTAAAGAAGGTAACCTCTGGATCACTCTGCAGACCCATCAGAATATTATCGCTGTGGCCAAATTGAAAGACCTGTCTGGGATAATCATCGTCAATAACCGTGAACTTGATGAAGACACACTTCAAAAAGCAAAGGAGGAAAATATACCCCTCCTTGGCAGTGAAGAAACGGCCTTTGAAGTATCAGGCAAATTGTATGAATTGATAAGTTCATAAGATTAATTTATGCTCAGACCTTTCAAAGCGGATTTGCATATCCACACCTGCCTCTCTCCCTGCACCGAACTAGATATGTCTCCAATGCGAATACTCACAGCGGCAAAGAAAAAAGAAATAGATATCATAGGCATCTGTGATCATAATTCATCAGAAAATTCTCTAGCCGTAATGAATGCTGCCAAGAAGATGAATATTAATGTCTTACCTGGCATGGAAGTGACTTCTCAAGAGGAAGTCCATGTCTTGGCCCTTTTTGACGAGATAGAAAACGCTCTAAAACTCCAGGAGCATGTCTACGAAAATTTGCCTGGAGAAAATGACGAAGATGCCTTTGGGATGCAAGTCATCGTGAATGAAAAAGAGGAAGTGCTGGGTCTTAATAATAAACTCTTGATCGGAGCCACGACTATTTCTCTTGAAAAAATCATTAAAACCATTCACTCTTTAAACGGGATAGCCATCGCCTCCCATATAGATCGAGAATCCTTCAGCATTATCGGCCAACTAGGATTCATCCCCGATAATTTGGAATTGGATGCTTTAGAAATCTCTCGTGCAATCACTCCCGAAGAGGCAAAGAAAAGGTATTCAAATGATTATCCGATCACCTGCTCTTCTGATGCCCATTATCCCGATGACATAGGCAAAGCTTTTACATCTTTCCTGCTCAAAGACGGCACCTTAGCCGAGGTAAAAAAAGCCTTTAAAAATGAAGACGGGAGAAAATTGATTCAATGAGGCCTGGATGAAAGATCTTTCTTTACACATTTTAGATATCGTCGAAAATTCTGTGGCCGCCAGCGCCAATAAGATTGAAATAAGAATATCAGAGGATAAAAAGAAGAATTTGCTGTCTGTAGAAGTCATCGACAATGGTACAGGCATGGACGAAGAAACTCGGAAAAAGGCACTCGATCCCTTTTACACTTCTAAAACGGTTCGCCGCTTTGGTTTTGGATTGTCTCTTTTATCAGAAGCCGCCAAAGCAGGGAACGGCCACTTTTCCATACAATCTGAAAAGGGAGAAGGGACCAGGATCAAAGCTGATTTCCAGTACAGTCATATCGACCGGAAGCCTTTGGGCGATATGGGTCAAACGATCATCACCATCGTTATAGGAAATCCTGAAATAGATTTAATCTATGTGCATAAAAAGAATAGTCACAAATACAGTCTAGACACGAGAAAAATAAAAGCTCGACTCAAGGAGGCGCCGATAAATTCTCCTGCTGGGATAAGAATGATCAGGGAAGATTTAAAAAAAGATACAAAATAAATACAAAAGCAAAAAGGGGACAGGCTACTTTTTCTTGAAGGAAGAAGATTTTCTCTCCTCGTGGACTATTTATACAAAAAAAGTAGCCTGTCCCTTTTTTACCCGCTTTTACCTCCACTCCGCAGTCAACCGAGAAGCGATTGATTTAAATCGGGTCAGATCCTTGAAGTGGATCGGATTTAGTGGTCCTTCCGGACCGAATTATGCATCGTTGCCACTCTGTCGGTTTTCTTAGAGCGTATCCTTTTTTGGCGCGCGTCCCTAACGGCAAGCTGGCGGCCTACTTCATCCTCGATTGTTTGGTGAAATTCGCAGCTTTCGCATTTATAAAGTCTGTCGCAGGATCGGATAGAAACCTCTCCACTCATAGCGTATCTGCACTGTTTTTTTCCTAATTGAGAGCAGAGTTTGTCGAGGAAAGGTTGAATCCTCGGATCATCTCTAAATTTCTCTTTTTTCATCATCGATACATGAAACTTACAGGCATTATTACATTGATAGCCGAGGGTACACATCCTTTTATTTACTATGCCTGCTTGCATCCAGATGCACGGGGTGACAATTTCCTCTTCAACGATAGGCTCTTCAACAGGTGGTTCTTCAACAGGCAGAACAGGGACCTCTTCAATTTCGTAAGATTGCCTGATTATGGTTTCAAGATAGTCTAGCTCAAAAGGTTTCGGCAAGTAATCAGTAGCACCACCACGTATAGCCTCCTTTGCAGTTTCAATCGAGGGATAAGCCGTGATGATAATAACTTTGGCTTTCGAGTTCTTCGCTCTTATATCTTTTAGGACCGAAAGCCCATCGCGCCCTGGTAACTTAAGATCGACTATCATGACGTTGTAATCTGTTAAATTCAAACTTTCCAATGCCTTATCACCATTATTGGCAGTATCGACCTTGTGACCAACGTCAGAAAAGTAATCGGACAATGCCTCCCGCATAATATCCTCGTCTTCTACAACCAACATATTTTCTTTTTTCATGGCTAACCTCCAATTTTTTTTAACCTATCTCCACGAGGACTGCTTTGACGAGAGTAACTATCCTCTTGGAATCGGTCATTTCATTATGTTTATATAGCAAGTAGTGTGCCAAATAGGCATAATTCGAATATTATTTTAAGAACTGCGCTAAACCTATAAATATAAGTGAGTTACGAAAAAGAGCAGGATTGCCAAAAGATGACTTAAAAGGAAGGAGGTGTCAATTATATGGACATTATGCGTCTAATTTATTGACGGTGTAGTTATATTTTTTTAACTTATTATAAAGAGTCATCCGCCGAATACCGAGTATATTCGCTGCCTTGGTAATATTGCCTTTTGTTTCCTCAAGCACATTAATAATATGGTTTCTCGCCACCGCCTCGACGGTTTTGCCTTCTCCAGGAGTTGGATGAATAATGTCTTGTGGAAGTTCATCCAGAGTGATCGCAGTATTTTTCGAAAGAATTACACCGCGTTCGATCATGTTTTCTAACTCCCTAACATTACCGGGCCATGAATAATTCAGCATAAATTTAACTACATCATCAGAAAAAGTTTTGATCCTTTTACTGTTTTCCTCAGCATACTTTTTTAAGAAATGCTCAGCCAAGGGGAGGATATCCTCCATTCTATCCTTAAGCGGGGGAAGGTCTATAGTTACCACATTCAATCTGTAATACAGGTCCTCTCTGAACCTTCCTTGCTCAATACTAGCTTTCAAATTTCTGTTTGTAGCAGCTATGACACGTACATCAACATTAATCTCTTCATTGCCGCCAACTCTGGTAATCTTTTTTTCTTCGAGCACCCTAAGGAGATGAATCTGGATATTGGCATTTATTTCGCCTATCTCATCAAGAAATAAAGTGCCTTTGTCTCCCGCCTCGAACTTGCCTTTTTTTCTTTCTACAGCTCCTGTAAAAGATCCTCTTTCATGACCGAAAAACTCACTCTCCAGCAAGCTTTCTGGAAGAGCTGCGCAACTTGTGGCAATGAAAGGCCTGTTCCGACGCGGACTTTGATGGTGAATGGCCCGGGCGATAACCTCCTTGCCTGTACCAGTTTTTCCGATAATTAATATAGTAGCATTAGTCGGGGCTACGGTTTTAATAAGTTCGATTATCTTCAGCATCTTAGGGCTTTTGGCGATGATACCCTCAAAGTGGAATCTATCTTCGATCTTCCGCCGCAGTGAGATATTTTCCTCAACCAGATCCTGATGTTCCACTAAGTTTTTTATGAGAAGCTCAACTTTCTCCGGGCAGAACGGCTTTTCAACGTAATCGTAAGCGCCTTCTCTTATGGCGGTTATTGCTGTTTGAATTGTTCCGTGAGCCGTTATAATGACCGTTGAGATTGTAGGAACTATTTCTCTTGCTTTTTTCATTAGTTCGATACCGTTCATGCCTGGCATGATCAGGTCGGCAATCATAATCTTGATCTTCTTCTGTTTGATTATCCGGAGCGCTTTATCTGCAGATTCAGCAATATCCACTTTATAACCAACCCCGTCCAGCCAATCGCGGAGTGATTCTCTGACTATATCTTCATCGTCAACGACTAGTATTTTCGGCCTTTTTTTCATCCATAACCTCCAGGTATATCGAAAACGTTGTACCTACGTTTGGCTCACTTTCTACTTTTATCTTTCCCTTATGCTGCTCAATAATCCCATGAACAACCGGAAGTCCAAGTCCCACGCCTTTTCCTTTTTCTTTAGTAGTGAAGAAAGGTGTGAAAAGTTTATTCATATTTTCCTCTGTAATACCAACTCCTGTATCACTGATATCAATTCTTATGGTATCTTTGAGCGATTCACCGATTCTAATGCCTTTAGCAACCGATGTGGCGATCGTTAAGTTACCGCCACCAGGCATTGCCTGGATTGCATTCATGATGATATTTATCAATACCTGCTGTATTTTATCAAAGTCAGCAAGAATAAGAGGAAGCTGCGCATCTGATTTCTTCTCAAGGCTTATATTTTCAAGGTTAATTTGATGTCCGACTAATAATAAGGCTGCCTCTAATACTTTGTTTATATCGACTGGCCTTATGTTTGGTTCTGACTGGCGTGCGAAATCGAGAAGATTTCTGATTATCCGGGTAGTTCTGTCCAGTTCTTTATCCATCTTTAAGAGCTGCTTCTCAGTATTATCAGTCTGTAGTTTTTCTTCCTTATACTTCTTGAGAAAGAGTTTTACATAGATCATAATACCGGCTAATGGATTATTCACTTCGTGAGCAACGCTAGCGGCTAATTGACCTAAGGAGGCCAGCTTTTCAGATCTGATCAATTCTTCCTCAGTTTGCTTACGCAGGGTAATGTCTTCTCCTGAACTAAGAGTGCCAATGATACGGTCCTTATCATCTGTTAATGTAGTATTGTGCCAGGCGATAATCCTTTCCTCGCCAGATTTGGTCAAAATTGAGTTTTCATAGTCTTCAACTTCCTTTTTTTCTCCAGCCATCACTTTTTTTAAAGTATCTTTTCTTTCTTTCCTCATTCTTTCCGGGACACATAAATCAAACCAGTTTTTGCCGCGGATTTCTTCTTCTTTGTATCCTAAAACTTCGCACCCTTTTCTGTTGATAAGGGAGACTATTCCCTCATCATTAATGGCTACTATTATAACTCCCGCTATATTTAGGTACTGCTGCGCTTTGTTTCTTTCCTCCCGCAACTTCGCCCATAATCCCTTATGTTTGGTCAAATCCCTGAAGTTTTCTACAGCGCCGATTATCTCATTATTGCTGGATCGCAATGGTGAAGTCGCTATGTTTACAGGAACTTTTTTCCCCGTTTTACTGGTTATCATGATCTCATAACCGAAAAACGTTTTTCCGGTTTCTAAGGTATCTTTTAAAGGACATCTTTCTTGACAGAGATCACTCTTAAGAATATCACAGCATTCCTTATTCAACACCTCCCCCCTCTTGAAACCGGTAATCTCCTCAGCAGCACAGTTAAAAGAGGTGATCCTGGCATTTTTGTCTACAGTGAAGACCCCCCCTTCCATGCTTTCCAAGATATTTTCTAAGAATTCTTTTGTGATCTCATCTTCCTTGATCAAGACAATTTCTCCTTCAGATACTATTATATATAAAAACTAATTCTTATGTATAATTTTTTGACAGTTTTCTATTCAATGTAGTGTGACATATGCAAAAAATAAGGGGGGACAAGCTGCTTTATCTGCATGAACATCGGGGTCAGGCCTTATCATCGGAATGCCTAAATAATCAGAGGTAGAAAAGTTTCTCTTCTTATTGGCAAGGCCTGGCCCAAAGACAGTCCACTTCCGTCCAGAAAAAACAGTCTGTCCCTTTTTTATTTTTTATTTTCAGGTGATGAGATGGATCAGGCAAGCAGAATCAATCCAAGTTTAGGGCGGTGCTTCGCCTTCTACTACAATTTCTTTTACAACTCTCCTTGTGTACAGAAGATGCTTTTTTTCTTCTTCTATTAATTCAACTTCAAATTCATCGTTTTTGTATTTTTGCATCGTATCCTCGGCTTCTTTCTTAGATTCATAAACAGCACCATCCCACATGAATTTTTTTCCGTTTATTATTTTAGAAACATCAGGCATCTTTAAATCTCCTTCCAAATGAATTATATATCAGTTGTTTACTAATACAGATGCATTAAGTCAAGCGTCATTGCGAGCCCCAAAGGGGCGAAGCAATCCCTTGCGAAAAGATTGAGATTGCTAAGCCTGTTCCGAACAAAGCGAAGGAATCTTCTCCTTTCCTCGCAATGACAATTTATTGTATGAGATTGCCACGCTCCCTTCGCTCGCTCGCAATGACAATTAGAGTCATTTATTGCGTTCGTATTAGTTTCTGAATTCACCAGCACTTATGTTTTGTACGGACTGGGTCCCAATTTCTTAACCTGCTCTGTAAATTCTCTAGCCACCTCTGCAAATCTTGGGCCTTCGGATGCGGAAACCCATTCCAGTCGAAATCTTTCCTCTTCCAGGCCAAAATCCTCAAGCATGAGAATTATTGCCTCTGCTCTCTTCTCTGTTTTTAGATTTCCCTCTCCATAGTGACAGTCACCGGGATGACAACCGCAGATTAATACACCGTCCGCTCCTTTTGTTAAGGCATCGATCACTAAATTGGGATGAACCATACCAGAACACATCACTCTTATTATTCTGATATTAGGAGGATATTGTAATCTGGACACACCTGCCAGATCCGCTCCAGCATAGGAACACCAGTTGCAACAAAAACTTACAATCAATGGCTCAAATTCATCTGACATTATTGCACCTCTAAAGCAGAATTGACCTGTGCTCCGATCTGTTCCAGCTTAAAACCTCTCACAAATATTCCTTTCTTTGGACAGGTTGCCATACAAACCCCGCAACCCTTGCAGGCGGTTTCATCTACCTCAACCGTCTTTTTCACTGCACCTTCTCTCATATATTCGATTAATGTAATAGCTTGATAAAAGCAGGGTTCAACACAGTAGGCGCAACCATCGCAGCTTTCATCTATTACCTGAGATATGTTCGCTTCCAACTCTACACTGTCTTTTGAAAGTATAGTCGAAGCTCTTGAGGCTGTAGCTTGAGCTTGAATTATACTTTCTTCTACTGCTTTTGCCGAATGAGCTAAACCACATAAATATACTCCATCTGTGGCAAAATCAACCGGACGCAGTTTCATATGCGCTTCAAGAAAAAATCCCTCCTTGGTTAACGGAACTTTTAGGAATTTTGCAATTTCTTCGTTCCCTTCACCTGCAACTATTCCTGCTGACAATACCACTAAATCCGCAGATATCTCTATCGGCATTCTTAAAGTTTGATCAAAAACCTCTACTTGCAAACCATTCCCATTTTTTGAAACTTCTGGCTTCCGGTCTTCCTCATATCTTATGAACATAACACTCTGTTTTCTTGCCTTGGTGTAATAACTCTCTCTAAATCCATAAGTTCTTACATCTCTGAATAATATATATATATTTGTTTCAGGTGAAAGTTCTTTTATTTTTAAAGCGTTCTTAACGGCCTCTGAACAACAAACCCTTGAGCAATAAGGTCTTTCTTCATCCCGAGAACCAACGCATTGAATCATTACAATGTTCTTGGGTTGGTGATTTTTATCTGTTTCTAACCACTTACCATTTGTGCTAAGGCGCTTTTCGAGTTCAAATTGAGTTATGACTCTTTTATCCTGACCATATAAATACTCCTTTGGTTTATATTCCTGGGCGCCGGTGGCAACAATAACCACACCATGGTCAAGCTCTATTGATTTTCCATTTTTAGAAATCGTCGTCTTAAAACTTCCAATTGTACCTTCAATATTTTCTATTTTGGCTTCCGTGTATAAATGTATTTTCTCAGTCTTTTCTACCTGTTCAATAAGCCTTTTTAATTCATCTTGCGGATTTTCTCCGGTCAGTAAATAGTGAATATGTCTCAGATTACCACCAAGCTCTTTTTCTTTCTCGACTAAATAGACATCAAATCCCTGACTTGCAAGTTCAATCGCAGAGGTCAAACCGGAAAGTCCGCCACCGATAACCAGTGCAGATTTAATTATTGGAACCGACCTTTTCTGTAGAGGATTCAGCAAACGTGCCTTGGCCACGGCCATCCTTACTAAGTCTTTGGATTTCTCTGTTGCTTTTTCCGGTTTTGCCATATGAACCCATGAGCACTGATCTCTTATATTTGCCATTTCAAAAAGATAGGGATTAAGCCCTGCCTCCCGGACTGTATTTCTAAATAGAGGCTCGTGAGTCCGTGGTGTACAAGAGGCAACTACTACACGATTCAAGTTATGCTCTTTTATTTTCTCTTTTATCCTTTCTTGAGTATCGTTTGAACAGGTATACAGGTTATTTTCTGTATAAACAACATTGGGAAGTGTTTTTGTGTATTCAACCACATCAGGAACATTTACCACTCCGGCAATATTTGTTCCACAGTGGCAGACGAATACTCCAATTCTTGGTTCCTGCCCTTCTACATCCATTTCTGGCGGATATTCCTTGGGAATAATCAAGCTGCCTTTAACGTCTTTTAAAAGTGATAAAGCTTTTGATGACGCACCTGATGCTTGCATTATAGTCTCAGGTATATCTTTAGGTTCCGTGAATGGTCCAGATACATAAACCCCCTCACGTGTTGATTCAACCGGTTTAAATGTGGATGTTTTGCAGAAATTAAATTCATTCAATTCGATTCCAAATTTTTCAGAAATTTCTTTCACGGATTTTGGAGGCACCATGCCGACAGATAAGACAACCAGGTCATATTCATTAGTAACTTTGCTGTCATCTTCAGCCAGACACTCAATTAAAAGATTTTTTGTTTCAGGCACTTCTTTGACAGTAGGTGGACGACACCTTATATATTCTACGCCAATCTCCATTGCTCTCTGATAATACTCATCAAATCCTTTACCGAAGGCGCGCATGTCCATAATATATACATCGCACTGCAAATCTTCACCAACATGCTCTTTAGCGATGATTGCTTCTTTTGTTGCATACATGCAGCATACGGAGGAACAGTAATCCCGTTCAGCGTCGCGTGAGCCGACACATTGTATAAATCCTATCCTTCTTGGCGCAGTTTTATCATAAGGTCTTAAAACTTTTCCGGCAAACGGCCCAGAAGCAGATAATATCCTTTCAAATTCAAGCGAAGTAACAACATTTGGATAAAGTCCATATCCCAATTCTTCCTTGATTTTTACATCAAATATATCATATCCCGGGGATAAAATTACTGATCCAACATTCAAGTCTATCTTTTTTTCGGCTTGTTCATAGTCAATTGCTCCTGCTTCACAAAACTCTTTACAGACTCCACATTCATCCTTAAGCATATGCACGCAATATCTTTCATCAATTACAGCTTTATTGGGAACAGCCTGGGGATAAGGTATATAAGCAGCTGATCTTTTAGTTAATCTCTCATTATATTCATCCAGTATAGGGATTTCTTTGTTTTTGCTGATTTCCTCGAGCTTAATCCTTTCTGTAGGACAAATAAAAGCACAGGCGCCACATGCCTGGCATACATCAGAATTTAAATCAAAAGGCGGGCTCACTTTCCGATGGGGACCACGATTAACGAAATTGATTGCACTGATACCCATTCTTTGATTACACATTCTTACGCACAGCCCACAAAGGAAGCAATCCTCATTTTTCTTCTCAAACCGTGTTTCCTTAACACCATGTTCCTCTGCCATTTTTTGTATTACCTTTGAATCAGGACATCGTGCTAATAATAGTTCAAGTATAATTTTTCGCGATTTTATTACTCTTTCAGTGTCAGTGTTAACTATTAAATTATTGATAGCTGGATAAGTGCATGAAGTCTGAATTGTCGTTCTTTCGCCTTGAGTAACCTCTACCACACATAATCTGCATGCTCCATATGGAGTTAAAGCTTTATGATAACAAAGAGTCGGAACCTTTATTCCAGTACTCTCAATACATTCTAATAGCGTTTTACCTTCCTCGAATTCACCCTTTTTACCATTTATTGTCAGCTCTATCACGCTAAGCCTCCGCTTATATCGCTCTCGATAAATTTTTCTATACTCATTATTCCTAGAATGTTCTTTTCTTCAGCTATAATAGTTGCAATTTCAAGAAGCATTAATTTCTTTTCCCGTCATTATTCTTCTTCTTCTTCCTTTTCCTTCTCTGTTTTTTCTTCTTGCTTTTCTTTTTTCATCTCCGGTATATCCACTACTGCTTTAATCTTTGGTATTTCAATTACCGCTTTGACTTTTTTCATCTCCGGCTCTTCTTTTTTCTCGGGTGCTGCTGCTTCCTCTTTCTCTTCTACCTTTTCCTCTGCTTTTTCTTCTTCCTTCTTAACTTCAGCTGTTTCCACTTCCTCTTCTTTTTTCATCTCGGGTATTTCAATTACTGCTTTGACTTTTTTCATCTCTGGTATTTCAATTACAGCTTTAACCTTTTTCTCCTCTGGCTCTTCTTTTTGCTCGGGTGCTGGTTCCGCGGCTTTTTCTTCCACTTTTTCTTCTTCTGGCGCTGGTTCCTCCACTTTTTCTACAACCTTTTCCTCTGGTGCCGCTTCCTCGCCTACATGTTCTTCTGCTTTTTCCTCGACTGGTGCCTCCTTCGTCTCTGCTACTTCCTCTTTTTCTGCGACCTCCGCTTTTTCCTCTGTTGGCTCTTCTTCCTTTTCTGCTACTTCCTCTTTTTCTGCTGGTACTTCTTCTTCTCTCTCTAAATCACATCGGAGACAACGCTTAGCTTCGCAAATTGCATCGGCTTCTGTGAATCCCAATTCAACCTCTTTAAAACTACCAATCCTTTGAGCAACCGGCATTGATGGCATTTCAGGTTTTTTGAGGCCCTTGATTTCTTCTTCTGTAAGTTCAAGTGACTGAACACGTAACGCAGGACGAGTAACTTCATATTTTCTTTCTAGCTTATCTCCCCGGATATATTTATCTATCATTTGAGCTGCGATTTTCCCGTGGGCCATTGCTTCAGTTACCGTATTCGGACCGGTCACCACATCACCTCCAGCAAATATCCCTTCCACATTCGTAAGGAGAGTTTCCGGGTCGACTTCGATAGTGTTCCACTTAGTAACACTCAGTCCATTCCCATCTAATAAAGAGACATCCGGTTCCTGGCTTATTGCCAGGATCAAAGTATCCACTTCGACTTTAAATTCAGATCCAGGAATCGGGACAGGTCTTCTTCTACCACTCACATCTATGTCCCCAAGTTCCATTCTGATACACTCAATAGCCTCAATTTTGCCATTACTCGATAGGACTTTAGTCGGAGCTGCGAGAAATTGAATATCAATACCTTCAATAATGGCTTCTTCGATTTCACTCTTTACAGCGGGCATTTCCGCCCTTGTCCTTCGGTATAATATTCCTGTATCCTTTCCTAAACGTTTTGTTACCCGAGCAGCATCTATGGCTGAATTTCCACCACCAATGACTATTACTTTGTCCCCAATATTCACCTCACGGTTTAGGTTAACATCCCGCAGGAATTCCACCGCATCTATTACGCCTTCAGTTTCTTCGCCAGGGATTTTCATTTTCAAACCTTTATGAGCACCGACAGCAATGAAGATCGCTTCATATTCTTCCTTCAGCTTATCAAGCGTAATATCTTTCCCAATCGTAGTATTCGTTTTAATATCAACACCTAATTTTTGTATCCTGTCTATTTCATATTTCAAGACATCCTTGGGTAACCTGAATTCCGGAATGCCCAAGGCAAGCATACCACCAGCTACTTCCTGGCTTTCAAACACAGTAACTTTATATCCCTCCAAAGCAAGGTAGTAGGCACAAGTCAGTCCTCCAGGACCGGAACCAACAACAGCAACCTGCTCCTCTCTCTGGCTTTTTGGTTTTTCTTCAACAATAACACCTTGCTTCATCTCATAATCTGCGAGGAAACGTTTTAGCGATCTTATTGCTATGGGGTCATCCCATTCCCCGGCCACACACTTTTCTTCACAAGGAGTATTACATACACGTCCGCAGATAAGAGGGAGTGGATTTTCTTTTCTAACTACCTTAATTGCTTCTTCAAATTTTCCCTGCGCAATAAGCCCTATATAACTGGGCACATCCTGCGATAAAGGACATATATGCTGACAGGCGGATGAAATTATACCTTTACATACTAAAGCGGAACACCTTTTATATTTAATATGTTCGATATATTCATCCATAAAATATTTCAATGTACTCAATACCGGATTCGGCAGCGTCTGACCTAATCCACACATTGAAGTATCTTTTATCACACTGCTAAGTTCTTCCAGCATCTGAAGATCTTGCTCTTCACCTTCTCCTCTGGTTATTCTTTTAAGTATTTCAAGGAGTTGGGATGAGCCTTCTCTACAGGATGAACATTTTCCACAGGATTCATCGTTTGTAAACTCAATAAAATATTTCGCTACATCCACTACACAGGTATCTTCGTCCATCACGATCATTCCACCCGAACCCATTATTGAACCGGCTTCGGTCAATTTTTCATAGTCCACTGGCATATCAATCAAACTCGCCGGAATACATCCTCCTGATGGCCCGCCTGTCTGGACTGCCTTAAATTTTTTCCCCCCGGGAATCCCACCTCCAATATCATAAATAATCTCTTTTAGAGTAATTCCCATCGGGACTTCAACCAAACCTGTATTATTAATCTTGCCAACAAGTGAAAAGACTTTCGTCCCTTTGCTCGACTCAGTACCTATACCCGCAAACCAGTCTGCTCCTCTCTCAATAATGACTGGAACAGTCGCCCAGGTTTCAACATTATTTATAGAAGTTGGTTTTCCCCACAGCCCTGACTGAACCGGATATGGGGGTCTCTGTCTTGGTTCAGGCGGGCGGCCCTCTATAGAAGCTATTAGTGAAGTTTCTTCACCGCAAACAAATGCTCCGGCTCCCTGCTTGATATGAATATCAAAACTAAAATCAGTATCGAATATATTTTCACCAATGAGTCCATATTCTTTCGCCTGGTTAATAGCGATCTCTAACCTATTCATTGCAAGCGGATATTCACCTCTAATATAAACATATCCTTCACTTGCGCCTATGGCTCTTGCTCCTATCAACATCCCTTCTATTACAGAATGAGGATCAGCTTCAACAATGCTTCTGTCCATATAAGCTCCTGGATCCCCCTCATCTGCATTACATATTATGAATTTACTTTCATCCTGCTGTTTTCTGCACAATTCCCATTTCAAACCCGTTGGAAATCCTCCGCCTCCGCGGCCTCGAAGACCAGAATTTTTTATCTCCGTTATAATATCTTCCGGTGCCATCTCTGTTAATGCTTTGGCGAGTGCTTTATAACCATCTCTTGCAATATATTCATCAATTTTTTCAGGGTCTATCAAACCTCTATTTCTAAGAGCGATTAATGTTTGGCGAGCAAAAAAACCAATATCCATCATCTTTGGAATGACAATTTCATCGGCAGGAGGAGTGAACATAAGTCTTTTCACAGGCCTACCTTTTAAGAAGTGCTCTTCCACAAGATATGGAACTACATCTTCAGTTAAACTGTGATAGAATATTCCGTCCGGCATAACTGTCATTATAGGTCCTAAAGCACAAAATCCATTACAGCCTGTCATTACAACGAGAACTTCTTTATCTAACCCTTGTTTTTTTAATTCCTTTTCTAATACTTCCTTTATTTTAAAAGACTTATTGGAAACACAGGCTGTCCCTGCACATAACATTAAATGCAACCTGTATTTATCCGTATATTGTTCGTTCATAATCTATTTACCTATCGTTCTTCTGACTACTCAACCATTCTAAATTGGAACTCATCAGGAGACTCTCTCGCTTCCCTTTGCCAGAGCGTACTCTTGAACTACTTTTCCACCATTAACATGTTCTGATAATATTTTGCGAATCTTTTCCGGAGTTAAATCAACATACTTAACAGGGGCTTCGTCTTTCAATTCTACTGTAGCCATAGGTTCTCTACTACATAATCCAGCACAGCCTGAACTTGTTAAAATAACATCATCAATATTTTTCTTTTCAAACTCATCCAATAAAGTGTTCATTATCTTTCTTGCCCCGGCAGCTATTCCACAGGTTCCCATATGTACCGTTATTTTGGCTCTACCAGCCCCTTCTCGTAAAAGAGTTGTTTTTCTTACTCTCTGGCTGATCTTATCTAAATCTTTAATACTCAATTTTGCCATAATCTCTCTCCCAAAAAGTAGCTGAAATCATTAATTGCCGATTACACATTACCTATTCCATAACCTATCCCTAAACTATAACTAAGCTATAACTAAGCATTTTTATAAGCACTTATCAATTCCGGTACCTTCCCTTTAGACATTAAACCATGTATGTCTTCTCCTACCTTTAATACCGGAGCTAATCCACAACATCCAATACATCGGACTGTCTCAAGGGTAAAAAGCATATCTTCTGTCGTTTCTCCTTTTTTTATCCCGAGCTTATTTTCAAGAGCTAAAATAACTTTGCCTGCACCTTTCACATGACAGGCAGTTCCAAGGCACACAGTTATTATATGTTTACCTCTCGGTTCCAGGCTGAAAGCATTATAAAAAGTAGCTATCCTACACACTACACTCAAAGGGATATCTAATTTCTCAGCTGTGTATCTCAAAACCGGTTCGGGCAAATAATTAAAGGTATCATTAGCTTTTTGAAGTACAGGGACTAATGTTCCTTCCGCATCTTTATATTCTTCAACTATCTTGTTCATTATTTCCATATCTTTAACAGAAATTTCTATTTTGTCTTTTTCAGGTGTAACATAAATTATGTTACGAACAGGACAATTCTCCGTACAAAGACCGCATCCTGTACATTTCTCTTCATCTACATACCGCGGTCTCTTTATAATCTTTACATTAAAATTGCCGGCAGTTCCTCTTATACTTTCAATATCAGCAAGAGAAATTATTTCTATATCTTTATGCCTGCCAACTTCAACCAACCTGGGGGCCATCGTACACATAGCGCAATCGTTTGTAGGAAAAGTCTTATCAAGTTGGGCCATCACTCCACCAATAGATGGTTTATTATCAACCAGATAGACCTTAATACCGGATTCTGCTAAATCGAGTGCTGCCTGCATACCCCCAATTCCACCGCCAACTACCAATGCGGCACCAATCTTTTTATTCTCTTCTGTATTAATCGACATTTTCTAAGATACTCTCCTTATTCACTTGCCTTTGAAACGTATTTTCATTCCTGATTGTACTGATTTTATTCCTTTTACACTCATAGAAGGCCTTTTGATTTCAATAGATCACGCGGATCAACAATGTGCCTTCTTAACCATTTATCTGCTTCTCCGGAGCCTAAAGCCAATCCCAGAAGCTCTGTAAAATAAAAGGTGGGGAAGCGAACCTCTCTACCTAAATTCTTCGAGATAGCCGCCTGTTTTGTGTCTAGGTTGGCTTGACAGAGGGGGCATGCAGTTGCCACACAATCCACTCCTGCATCTTCCGCCATTTGGATAAGTTTTCCTGAAAGCTGGGCTACAATATCAGGGCGGGATAGCATCAGGCTTCCACCACAACAGTCTGTTTTATAGGACCAGGGATAAACCTCCACTCCTAAAAGAGATAAAAGCTCATCCATAGCTTGGGGATTTTCATAGTGTTTCGCATCAGTAACCTTGGGCGGTCTTGTTATGAGGCACCCATAGTAACAAACAGCCTTAAGACCGTTTAAAGGTTTTTTTATTTTCTCTTTGATGACCTTGAGGTTTTCTTCTTCAACAAGGAAATCGAGGAGATGTTTAATGGGAACTTTTCCCTGATAGGGAGTTTTAATGGCAGGTTCCTTTCCTTCTGTGATGTGTTTTTCTGCAACCTTGAACCTCTGAAAGCAAGCAGCACAAGGAATTACCAGATCCAAGCCGGCTTCCTCCGCCATAACAAGGTTGCGTGTAGCAAGTTCTATGGCTAAGACCTCATCAGTACAATGTGCAGAACTGGCACCGCAGCAGTTCCAGTCAGAAAGCTCATTTAGCTCGATGCCCAGTATCTTACAGACTTCCTGCGTGGATTCTCCATACTCAAGTCCAGTGCTATGTAGAGAACATCCCGGATAATACGAAACTTTCACGCACTTTCTCCTCTTTTGAGTTTTTTAAAAAGATTTTTTATCTCTTTTCTTCCTTTGATCCTCTTAGGGATGAGCTTAAGTTTTCCATTCTTGAACATCTTCCACCCCACTTTTGCATCTTCCAAGAGAGAACCACTCTTTATATTTGAGACCATATCTCCACTTTTTAAGGTATATATGCCAATCATCCCCAACTCATACAGCCTTCCTGTCTTTTTAATAGATGAGAGAACAGAATCGTGAAAAACGGATGGCTTCTTTTCTCCCAATTTCAAACCAGATTTGGTCGAGGCCATTCTCAGAGCATCTATAATCTTGGCGACGTCAATGTCGTTAGGACAGCGGGTGGTGCAGGCTTCACAAGAAACGCACAACCAGATAGAAGAACTCTTTAACACCGCGTCTTTCAGCCCCATTCTAATCATATGGATTATTTGGTGCGGTAGTAAATCCATAGCAAAAGCGACGGGACATCCGCTGGAACATGTTTTACACTGATAACAGAGTGAAGCGTTTTCACCACTGCTGTTTCTCACCTCAGCAAGCCAGGCGTTGTCCGGAACTATTACTGATTCAGACTGCATTATTTATCTCCTTTTTAATTGCGGTAATGTGCCATACTTTCGAACCTCAGCCAACAAAGTAGGGTCGCTTTTAATTTTCATCATGCTTACACCGTCTCATAAAAAAGTCCTCTGTTATCAGTTTATAGAACATCCCCCGGTGTATTTGTTGGAATGGAAGCGAATATTAGGGGCAAGATAACTTATTTTTTCTACTTTTTTGCATAATTGCATGGCTTAACTCTTAGTATTATTATAGGTTTTAGTGTAATTATAGATGAACTAAAGATGAGCATATAATTACAGAAAATTTTAATTGATATATTTTTGCTTGTCAACAGAAAAAACAATAAAAAATAGGAGAATACACTGATTCGTAATTCTACACAATATTCCTGATACCACCGCCGAAAAATATCCAAAATTGATTTTTTACCAGATATCCCCTATAATTCTCGCCAACAGTCTTTTGTTACTTTTACGTGTGAAATGTCAAATAAACACACAATTTTGAGATGAAAAAATGAATACATCAAAAATAACGAAGAAAAAGGAAGTCCTCGTCTTAGAAGAGCTTCTCGGCTCTAACAAAAAAATCGCTTCTGAAATTCGAGAAAAGCTCGAGAAAAAAGGAATTTTAACCATCAACATCCTGGGCTCGCCCGGGGCAGGAAAAACATCTCTTTTAGAAAGAATAGCTGAGAGATTGAAACCTGATTACAAAATGGCAGTTATCGAAGGAGATATCGAGACAGAAAGGGATGCTGAGAGGATAAGAGCCAAAGGCATTCCCGCCTGGCAGATCATCACGGGAGGAGCCTGCCACCTGGAGGCTAAGATGGTAGGCAAAATCTTTCCTGAAATCCCAGCAGATCTTGACTTTCTTTTTATTGAAAATGTCGGCAATCTTGTCTGTCCTGCAAGCTATGATTTGGGTGAAAACATCAGATGCGTGCTTCTCTCTATTCCAGAGGGAGACGATAAGCCTAAAAAATATCCCAAAGCTTTCACAACATCAGATTGTCTGGTTATAGCCAAATCTGATCTCCTCCCTGTGCTTCCCTTCAATCTGGAACATGCCCAGAAAGAAGCTTTGCAGGTAAATCCGAAGCTTGAAATTTTTATAACATCAGCCTTTAAGGATTCAGGAATTAATGAACTGATAGAGTATTTCCTCTCCGCCCTCCATAAATTGCGTCAAAAGAATGCATGAACTTTCTATCGTTGCCAGTCTATTTGAAATCTTAGAGGAAAAGGCAAAAGAAGAAAAAGCCAAAAAAATTCTCTCGGTTAAACTCAAGGTCGGTGCTCTTTCGGGAGTTGTCCCCGAATTCTTAGAGACAGCCTTTGATATCTATAAAAAGGACACTATAGCAGCCGAGTCTAAGTTAGAGATAGAAAAAGTCCCCCTTAAGATCCGATGTCAACAGTGCGGTGCGGAAATAGTCAAAGATGATTTTGTCTTCATCTGCGAAAAATGCGATTCCAGGGAATTAAAAACTCTCTCCGGGACCGAACTGCTTCTCGAAAAAATAGAAATGGAAGTATGAAATGGGGCCAGGCCCCATTTTTGCTTGTGGGGACTGAAAATTATAGAAAATTGGGGCCAGGCCCCATTTTTTAAAAACCAGCCTGGAACTGAGCCAAGATGACATTCTCAGAGGTCCCCGGCAATCCTTCTGTATGATGCTCATAATTGATTTGAAGCTTTGTTATCTTTGAAAAAAACCAGTTGAGACCGAGGGTAATGACATCAGTCCGGTCTCCCTGGATATCCCTGTTTGCGTCATAGGAATCGTACTGGACCATGGCCTGAATTTTATCTGGGACGAGAAAGTAACCTCCTTGAACATACCATCCATATCGATCAGCCTGGTAATCTCTGGCGGCGATATATTCCCCTTTTAGGGAAAGTTGTTCATGAACCAAAAATATATCTACCCCTGTTCTATCTCTGTCTACAACAGAATTTCCACCGAACAGAGTAGATTTGCCCTGGTAATGTGACAGGCTAAGCGTAAGAAAGTCAAAAGGAGAAAATCCCAGTCTAGCAACTAAATCTTTTTTCTCATTAGTGTCAGTTCTGTTTGAACCTTCTCCATTAAAAACTCCTAGATTGTATTCTATCCTCGAGAATTTTCCGCTTAAAGTAACTCCGATGTCTCTTCCTTGAGCTCCGACATCCCTACTAGGGCATAAATTCTCCACAGTCTGGGAGCGGTTAATGGTATCCAAAGCAGAACTAGAAGTAAGGTTTTCCAGGCCAAAGGGAACTTTAAATTGGCCAAACGTTAGCTTGGCATAAGGTGAAAAGGTTATTTCAACACTGGCATCCAGCAAAACAGGACTTTTTGAGGCATCAATCTGAAGAGCATAATTAACCTTTTTTAGAATTTCCCCCTTTAATCCAGCTCTTGCTCGTCTTATTCTGAATCCATTTATGTCCTCATCTGTGTGCGTATACCTCACCTGAGTGTATCCGCTTAATTCCAGAGATTGGCTGGCCACTAGGGCAAATTCTTCCTTTCCTTCATCTGCCGTCGCCGGAACTGAAAAGAGAAAAAGACAAAAAATTATCAGAAAAATCTCGTGTCTTTTTATTTCTCGTGCTTTTTTTCTTATCATACTTAGATTTTATTATTGTTTATAATACCTTTCAATAAAATGTTATCAGCCTAAATTTTCAATCATGCTAAAATAAAATCAATATTCCAGCAAGAGAATGAAGCCATTATTATAGTAAATATTTAGCCCGGACTCCACCACATTTGACATTCACCCCTTCCAGTGTTAAAAACTCATATATTTTCCCGAAGGAGGAAAGGCTGATGAATAAAAACAAAACTCATTATTTTCTATGCGGATATATAATTGTCTTTTTCTTTCTATGCTTATGCGGAACGGGCTGGTCACAAGAAAAAAGCCTAAAGAAAATTACTTTTGAACAGGCTTATCTGGATGCAAAACCCCACATCCTCAAGCCTGCACCCCTTATCCCCACATCAAGAACCCCTACCCGCACCTGGCTTGACGACGAACATTATCTTTTTTCCGAAAGGGATGAGAGCGAAGAAATTATAAAACTCTACAAAGTGAACGTAAAATCAGGTAAAAAGACTCTCTTTATTGACTACGATCAAATCCAGAAAACCTTCCCGGAAGGATTAAAAGCTAATCAACAAGCAGGCTTTACAGATGATTACACCGGCTTGCTTTATTCGTTCGAAAATGACCTCTATTATTACTCGCTGGAGAGCAAAAGACTCAAGCGCCTCACCGCAACGCCCGAGGAGGAGAAAAATCCGCGCTTTTCTCCGAACGGAAGATACATTGCCTTTACACGCAACCATAACCTCTATCTCCTGAATGTTGATAGCAGGCTGGAATATCAACTTACCTCTGACGGTTCTGATACGATCTACAACGGCTGGGCCTCCTGGGTTTACTACGAAGAAATCCTGGGAAGAAGGTCCCAATATGCGGCTTTCTGGTGGTCTCCTGATAGCAGCAGAATCGCTTTCCTGCGTTTTGACGACAGCCCTGTTCCTACTTTCCCTCTTTTTAGAACCAGGGGAACCCACGGCGAGCTGGAGATCGAAAGATATCCCAAAGCAGGCGATCAAAATCCCAAGGTCAGGCTGGGCATTGTCGCAGTCCCCAGAGGAAAAGTAGTTTGGGCTGACATTGACGAAGAAGCTGACCATTACGCGGCCTGGCCTTTCTGGTTTGCTGACAGCTCTAAACTCACATTCCAGTGGATGAATCGCGATCAGAACAACATTAAAATCTACACAATCGATCTTAAAACAGGAAAGAAGAAGGAAATATTCGATGAGCAACAATCATCCTGGGTAGAATTTTTCGAGGACCTATATTTTTTCAAGGATGGAAGCGGCTTCCTCCTCAGAAGCGATGTCGATGGCTGGAGCCATCTCTACTATTATGATTTAGAGGGAAAGCTTAAAAAGAGATTAACTGAGGGAAAATGGACTGTCACGGGAATATCCTTAGTGGATGAAAAAAATAAAAAGATCTTTTTTACGGCAAGAAAAAATAAAACAACGGAAACTCATCTTTTTCAAGTGAAACTCAACGGCACGGATTTCAAACGCCTGACCAAGGAGCCGGGCACCCATAGCATTTCTCTCTCCCCAGGAGGGAGCTATTTTATAGATCGTTTCTCCAGTATCCGTACTCCTTCAAGGCAGGACCTATATCAGACTGACGGAACCTTTTTAAGGAATATAGAAGAAAGCCGCACTCCTCTCATGGAAGAATATACTATGGGGAAAAAAGAGCTATTTTCTGTTCCCACCGGGGACGGCTGGACCCTTCCCGCTTACTGGATTCTCCCTCCCGACTTTGACGAGAACAAAAAATATCCTGTGCTTTTCACAATATACAGTGGCCCGGGTTCAAGCAGTGTCTCCAATTCATTCCCCTCCCTCTCCTCTCTTTATGCGGCTCAGGAAGGAATCATCATCTTCAGCGTTGACCACCGGGGCTCCGGTCACTTCGGAAAAAAAGGAATGTCTCTTATGCACCGCAGCCTCGGCAAATGGGAAATGCATGACCTTATCGAAGCTGTTAAGTGGCTTCACAAAAAGCCTTTTGTCGATAAGAAAAAAATCGGGATCACAGGAGGAAGTTACGGCGGCTACACCACCTGTCTGGCCTTAACTTACGGAGCCGATTATTTCACCCACGGATACGCCCGCTCATCTGTCACGGACTGGAAGCTCTATGATACTGTCTACACAGAACGCTACATGGACAGGCCTTCTGAAAACAAGGAAGGATATGAATTCGGTTCGGTGATGACCCATGCTGATAAATTCAAAGGCATTCTTTTCCTCTCTCACGGGGTTATGGATGATAACGTTCACCTGCAGAATAGCGTGCAGTTGATCGACAAACTCATAGACCTCGGCAAAAAATTTGAATTCATGCTTTACCCTGACCAGAGACATAGTTTTAAGGACAAAAAGAAAACTCACTCCAACCGACATTATGTGGATTTCTGGTTCAAGAACCTCCTCAACCGCTGATTTGCAGGGAGAAACCTTGTTTTCTGATTTTCGACTGTGATACATTAAAGGCAAGTTCAACTAAGAGGAAAATGAAATGAGTCTACTAGAAATAACATTAAAACTTCTACTGGCTGTTGCTTTGGGCGGCCTGATCGGCCTCGAGAGAGAATCCAGCCATAAACCTGCTGGATTCAGGACGAACATCCTTATCTGTATTGGCGCAACCATGATGATGGTCCTTTCAGGGCTTATTTTTCAAGGAAAAGAAGGAATCGAAAATCACCTTTCGCGAATTGCTGCTGGGGTGATTACCGGCATAGGCTTTATCGGCGCTGGGACGATCATCCAGGCTGGAGGAATTGTTATCGGCCTCACCACGGCTGCCACTCTGTGGGCTGTAGCAGGTCTGGGCCTGGTGATAGGCGCTGGTTATTATTGGATAGCGATCATATTCGCCGCCATAATCATCCTGACATTGGTCATCTTCAGGCAGCTTGAAGACCAATACCTGAAAAACTCGATTTACAAATATAGCCTCAAAACGAAATACTCCGAGGACATCTTGCTCAACATCAAGAGAATAGCTGTTCACGAAGGTCTAAAATTCCGGGAACTCAAACTTAAAAAAGAAGGCAGTACCTCCGTCATCGACTTCTCATTCCAAGCCACAGATGAAAAGGAACAAAAATTCAACCAAAGCATTCTCAGCCTGGAGGAAATATTAGAGATAAAGATTGCTTAGAAATAAACTTCTTCTTGCTACCACAAACCAGGGGAAAGAAAAAGAGATCAAAAGCTTCCTGGAAGAATTGTCTCTAGAAATCTTTACCCTTCAAGAGCTGAACCTGAAAAAAACTTTTCCAGAGCGCGGTAAAACCTTTGCCGAGAATGCCAGAGGGAAGAGCCTCTTCCACAGTGAACGTTGGGAAGGGCTTACCCTGGCTGAAGATTCTGGACTCGAAATTGAGCATCTCAAGGGAGCACCCGGAGTTATATCAGCCCGATTTTCTGGCCCTCAGGCAACAGACGAAAAGAACAACCAGAAGGTTTTGGAACTAATGAAAAGCGTGCCCTCTGAGCAGAGGAAGGCCAGATTTGTCTCATGCATGATTCTCGCACAAAAAGGAAAGATCATTAAGGAAATCAAGGAAAGCGTCGAGGGTCTTATAGCCTTCAGAAAAAGAGGCAGCTACGGATTTGGCTATGATCCCATTTTCTATTACCCGACCCTGGGAAAAACCTTTGCTGAACTCTCGCCTGAGGAAAAGAACAAGGTGAGCCATCGCGGCCGTGCGCTTCAGAAATTGAAAGAATTTCTTCTCGAATATTTAGACTCACCCGGATCTTAATCCTTTTTTAAATGAGGGGATAGGAAATCTTCTTTCTTTATTTTTTCTTGGGTTCCTCCCCAACAGTGATAAGGTCCTTTATTCTCTCGAACATTTTCTCTCCGATTCCTTTCACCTTCATAATCTCTTCGACCTTTCTAAACTTGCCATTTTTCTCCCTGAAGTCGACGATTCTCTGGGCCACTTTCTCTCCAATTCGGGGGAGCTTCTGAAGCTCAACTAAAGACGCAGTGTTGATGTTGATCTTTTTTTCGCTGGCATTCGGAGCTGCCTGAACCTGAAAAGAAATAAACGTAGAAAACACAACGCCGAGGACAACACTCATAACTAAACCCTTGATCATAAAATTTTTCATTGTAACCTCCTTTCAGTCCTTCTATATGCAACTTTGGGGCCAACTTTCAGGAAATTATATCTCCTTTATTTTCAGCAAATTTTAAGCCTCTTGCTTTTAAAAAAGTAAATGCGAGTTTACAAAAGGCACTTTTTAAGGGAAACAAAAGTTTCCACAATTCTATGGGGTTTTTAAAACGAAAAGGGGACAGGCTACTTTTTTGTTATTTTCCTGTTAGGCAAGAGTATGGTTGCGTAAAAGAGACGGGGCTTCTTTTTCTTGTTGGTGTTATATTATGCAGTAGTAAGAAATGTCAAAACTGATCTCTCAATAATGCAAAAATTCACCCAGGTTAAATGAAAAGTGGGTTATCGCCTTTTTACAAGTACTTCAAGAAAAAGTAGCCTGTCCCCTTTCTTATATGAATTGTCATTGCGAGGAGCGTAGCGACGCGGCAATCTCAACCTTTTTGTATGAGATTGCTTCGCTCCGCTCGCAATGACATTATAAAAGTTTGAAAGGTATGACCCCAATATTTTTCATTAAAAAATAATGCAAGTTTTGCAAGTCTGACCCCATTAATGACTAGGAGCGGGGATGGCTTTTTTTGTAGACTTCCAAGAGCTGTCTTAAATTAAGATGGGTATATTTTTGAGTTGTGGCTAAGCTCTCATGTCCCAAAAGTTCCTGGATCACCCTTAGGTCCGCACCCCTGCTCAAAAGGTGGGAAGCAAAAGAATGGCGAAGAGAATGAGGGCTTATCTTCCTCTGCACCGCCGTGAGACGGATGTATTTATCAACAATCCTCTCTACAGAACGAGAGGAGAGTCTCTCTCCCCGGTAATTTAAAAACAGAGCTTCAGCCTCAATATTGCCTTTATTGATTTGAGGTCTGCTTCGAATATAAAAGGCCAGGCTATCCTCGGCCTTCCTTCCGAAAGGTATAAGCCTCTCCTTTTTTCCCTTCCCTCTGACTCGAACCAACCTCTCTGAGAAATGCAGATCATCAAGATCGAGTCCTGTCAACTCGCTCACTCGCATTCCGGTTGCATAAAGTAGCTCGAGTGCAGCTTTATCCCTTAAATCTAAGGGCAGAGTCGTCTGAGGCAAGTCTAAGAATTGCGTCATCTCAACTTCGGATAAAAAAGAGGGCACATGCTTTTCCTGCTTTGGAGTTGCCACAATCTTAGCAGGGTTGTCCTCCAACCACTTTTTTTTGATGCAGAACTGGAAAAAAGAGCGAATCGCGGCTAGCTTGCGGGCCACGGTTGATTTTTTGTTTTGATTCTCCTGAAGCTTCGCCAGAAATCCACGAAGAATAACATTGTCAATCCCTCTCAACACAACCTTTCTTTCTTCCAGATACCCGGCAAACTGGAGTAAATCCCTCTTATAGCAGGCGATTGTATGAGGAGAGGCGTTTTTCTCGTACTTAAGGAAGGCAAGAAACTGGCTGATTTCCTTTATCATTTTATCTGCCAAAATGATATCTCATCTGTCATTGCGAGCCCCACGGGGGCGAAGCAATCTCATAAAAAAGGGTTGGGATTGCCGCGTCGCTGCGCTCCTCGCAATAACATATCATCATGCAGCTTTGGGACAAGGCCAAGCACCTAATTTAAAAATGAGAAAAATATACAAGCTTATGCTTTTACTCTGTAGCCTTTCACTTTCTCCATTATAATATCTAAAGATCTTCCTCCCCCTCCTCAAAACCGGCGTCCTTCTTTTCCCAAATCTTCTCCCGTTCCACTATCTCCTTGTAGTTGCATTCTTCATTGCTGCAGTAGAGAGAAGGATCTCCCCTTATTACATTTTTTCGAAGCACAAATTTCCGACTGCATTCAGGACAGGGCTGAGCGATGGGCTCATCCCAGGTTGCATAATCACACTTCGGGTACTGGCTGCAGCCAAAAAAGATCTTTCCCTTCCTTGTTTTTTTCCTGATGAGTGTCCCACCGCAGTTCCTCGGGCAGGTGATACCTGTATCCTTTCTCTCTGTCTTTGTGTAAGTACATTGAGGATAATTCGAGCATGCGATAAAAGTCCCGTATTTTCCCCGTCTTATAACAAGACCAGACCCGCATTCGGGACATTTCTCTTCCAAAGGCGTTACTTCTTTCTTAACCATGCTCTCCCTGTGTTTACACTCAGGATAGCCAGAACAAGCTTTAAACCGTCCGTAACGCCCATCTTTTATGACAAGTTGGCGTCCGCATTGGGGACAGACATCCTCCAAAGGAATTCCTTTCCCTTTCACACTTTCTTGCTTCTCTGCTTGTTTTAAATCCTTATCAAGGAAAGAATGATACGATTTTAAATAATCCACCCAGTTCAGTTCTCCCTCGCTGATCCGGTCGAGCTCTTCCTCCAGACGAACCGTAAATTCAAACTCCATCAAATCAGCAAAATTCTCGATCAAAAAATCAGTCACAAAAATTCCAAGGTCTGTGGGGATAAACTTCCCTTTTTCTTTAACGACATAAACACGACCCTGTAAGGTGGCAATAATAGGAGCGTAGGTGCTTGGCCGACCTATACCTTTTGCTTCCAGCTCCCTGACCAAGCTCCCTTCTGTATAGCGCGGGAGAGCCTGGGTGAAATTCTGCTCTGACTCAAGGTTAATGAGCGTCAGTCTTTCTCCCGCCTCTGCTCTGGGCAGAATCTTATCCTTCTTTTTCAGACTGGAGTAGAGGATAAAAAACCCGTCAAATTTGATAACTTCTCCCTTGGCCTTGAACTTGTATTTCGAGGCTTTGATATCAAACACTGTCTCCTCGATAAGGGCTGAACTCATCTGAGAAGCGATAAATCGATCCCAGATGATGCGATAGAGGTTGTATTCTTCCTTTTCGAGATAAGGTTTGACAGCATCAGGAGGAAGCGAAAGCGTAGTGGGACGGATAGCTTCATGGGCGTCCTGCGCTTTTCTTTTGTTCTTATAAATACACGACTTTTTGGGAAAATATTCCTCGGAATAATTCTGTCTAATATATTTTCGGGCCCAGGAAAGAGCCTGATTAGAAACGCGAACAGAATCTGTCCTCATATAGGTGATCAAGCCCACTGATCCTTTCGGGCCGATCTCAAGACCCTCATAAAGCTTCTGAGCTACATACATCGTCTTTTTCACAGGAAAATTAAAAAGGCGAAAACCATCCTGCTGAAGAGTGCTGGTGATATAAGGTGGACTGGGATTTCTTTTCTTCTCTTTTACCTCCACTTTCTCAAGGTCAAAAGGCAGGTTGCGAAGCTCAGAGACTGCAGCTGTTGCACTTTTCTCATTCTTTATTTTGGCTTTTTTGCCATCTATCTCCGTGAGAACTGCCTTAAAAGGGGGAGGATTAGAGGCTTTAAGCTCGGCTGTAATGGACCAAAATTCTTCAGGAATAAAATCTTTGATCTCTCGCTCCCGGTCACAGATCACTCGCAGAGCTATAGACTGAACCCGACCTGCACTCAATCCTCTTCCAATTTTTTTCCACAGCAAGGGACTTATGAGATACCCTACTAATCTATCAAGAAGTCTTCTTGCCTGCTGCGCATTGATTTTGTTCTGGTCAAGCTCTCCTAAATTCTCAAAGGCCTTCTGCACAGCACTTTTAGTAATCTCATGAAAAAGAACCCTGTATATCTTTTTATTGAAGGCACCGAGAACAGCGCTCAGATGCCAGCATATCGCTTCTCCTTCTCTATCAGGGTCAGCGGCAAGCAGCACTGCTTCTGACTGTTTGGCACTTTTTTGCAATTCTGCGACTGTACTTGTTCTTGCCGGAATGATTTCATATTCAGGCTTAAAATCATGCTCGATGTCCACACCTAAACTTTTTTTTGGCAGATCCCGGATATGCCCCATGGATGCTTTGACCAAAAAGTCAGAGCCCAGATATCTGTTAACTGTTTTTGCCTTGGCTGGAGATTCAACAATAACCAGACGCTTCCCCATCACAGTCTCCTCTGAAAATATTTCCCCGGCCTCTGGAAAATGAGCCCCTTAAGTTCCAGCTTGAGAAGAATGGAAAGAATTTCGGATACAGAAAACTCTGTTCCTTCGACCAGGTCGTCGATTTGGGTGAGGGAGTCTGAGCTTAGAAGCTCGAAGACTTTCCGCTCCTGAGAGCTCATCGAGGGAGGCTTCTCTTTGTCCTCTTTTTTTTGAGAAAGAAGCTTTTCTTTTAGAGGCGAGGCAAGTTCTTCTGCCACATCTTCCCAGCTTTCCACTAATTTTGCCCCTGTTTTAATAAGCCAATTCGTGCCTTGACTGAGATCAGACGTGATATTCCCGGGGACAGCCATAACTTCTCTGTTCTGTTCCAAGGCTAAACGGGCTGAAATAAGAGAACCGCTTCTCTTTGTTGCTTCAACCACAACAACAGCCAAGGAAAGACCACTGATAATCCTGTTTCTTATAGGAAAATGAAAGCCCAACGGAGCAGATTTCAAAGGAAATTCAGACACAACAGCCCCCTGCTCGATGACCTTATGAAAAAGAGCATGGTTTTCCCTCGGATAAATGTTTTCCAATCCTGAACCTAACACGGCTACAGTTTTTCCTCCTTCAAGAGCTCCCCAATGAGCGATGGAATCCACACCACGGGCTAAACCGCTGACAATCACTACTCCTCGAGAAGCCAGATCTCGAGCTAGCTTCTCGGCGACAGCCCTCCCGTAAGCTGAGGGCTTCCTTGCTCCGACTATTGAAACAGCCGGTCCTTTTAGCGCTTCGATGTTTCCTGCACAATAAAGGACGAAAGGGGGATCAAATACTTCTCTTAAATATTCAGGATAATTCTCACTCTCCAGAGTTAGAATAGAATATTTTCTTCTCTCCAGTTTTTCTATTTCTCTACAGGCTTTATCCAGTATCTTCGAGGAAGTCAGGGCCTGTGCTTTCTCTTTCTCAACGCCTAAGGCAGCGAATTCCCGGCTTGTGGCATTAAAGGCATCTTTAAGGTTCGGAAAATGGTCAACAATTTTTTTGGCTGCTTTTAGATGCTCAGCCAGAACAAGATTTAGAGCAACCCAATACTTTCGGGTATCTTCCACCTTTAAGCAATGCAATATGTGGGAGGAATGGCAAAAACAGGAACGTGAGTATAAGAGATCACCTTCTCGGTCGTACTTCCCAAAAAGAATCGTTCTAGCTTGGTCTGGACACAAGTGGAGATAACTATAAGATCAAAGTGGTGAGTTTCTGCGTAATCAACTATTCCGACAGAGGCATTTATTGCCCGGTAGACTTCCTCCGAGACTTTTATATCAGCTTTTTCTCTCTTTTTTCTTTGTTTAAGTCTTTTAAGCAGCGAATTAAACAGATCATCCAGTACCTTGGGCGAAAATTCGTAGTCATGAAGCTCGAGCACATGCAGCAGCGTAAGATCGGAGCCAAAGCCTTTGGCCAGTTTCCAGGCAAAATCCCTTTCCACTTCTTCTCGATCTGAAAAATCTGTGGGTACAATAATTTTTTTAAATCGACGCTTTCCACTCTTTTTCTTTGTCACAAGGATGGGAACAGGGGAATTCCTTAAGACCTGGTTGGCAACACTCCCGATGAAGAGCTTCTCTATGGCAGACATCCCTTTTCTTCCGATCACGATCAAATCGACTTTCTCTTCCTCTGCAGTCTCTATTATCGTTTTTGAAGCAGAGCCTTCCTTGACAATGGCTTTGAAAGGAATCCCGTTAGCTTTCTTCAGCGCCGTAAGTTTATTTTTTGCTTCATCCTTTATAAAATTTAATCTCCTGACCAGGTCTTCTCTTATAGCATAAGCCGCATCATAAAGAGCTGGAGAAAAATCAGGAACAACATGGAGAGCGACGATCCTAGCTTTGAAGGTCTTCGCAAAAGCCTCTGCATAAAGAAGGGCCTCCTGAGCTTCATCCGAAAAATCTGTTGCCCAGAGAATCTTTTTCAAGAAAACAGACATCATTATCTCCTGACAAAAACTTTACTCAAATTTCACGAATATTTTAACAAGAAAAAATAAAAACACAAGCAAAAAAAGGGGGCAGGCTACTTTTTCTGGATAAGTTAGCTCTATAAAAGACTAACTGGCAATTTATTTCTTTATTCAATTCCTTTTCTTGGACGTCCTCGAGGTTTCAGAGTATGTTCCAAACCAAGCTTTTGACTCTCGGCATCTCTTTTATCTTTTCCCTCTCAATAAAAGAAGACGTAGATTTTTAGATTTTTTTATCACTAGAAAAAAGTACAAACCAGAAAAAATGGAATAAGCAGCTTTATTGATAAAAAAGTAGCCTGGCCCCATTTTTATTGTCCTAATAGAATAGAGGCACGCGAGAAAAAAGCTCCGGCCACGGCTCCGGTCATAAGACAGGCCAGTGTTGCCGCCAGAAGAGCCCTGAAACCCACCCGCGAGAGGTCTTTCAACCGCTCCGGCACCAACCCTCCTATTCCTCCGACAAAAATAGCAAGCGATGCGATGTGAGCAAACCCGCAGAGAGCATAGGAAGCAATGATAGCCGAGCGCGGATGCAGGAGAGTTCCCTCAGATATGAGTTGAGAGAGGTGTTGATAGGAGACAACCTCTGTGACGATAGTCCTCTCTCCGATAATCTTGGCGACTTCGAAGGCATCAGAAGGAGGAATCCCCAAGACAAGAGTAAGCGGATAAAAGATATAACCGAGGAAGGCCTCGAACGACCACTCAAGATTTAAGTTGAACAAATCGTTTACATACCCTCCGAGCCATCCAAAGATAATGTTAAGGAGCGCCAAGATCCCTAAAAACGCAGCGAGGAGAGCTACAATTCCTCCAAGATAACGCAAGCCGCTGTTGGCTCCGTTGATGATGGCCATCATAAGGTTGTCATCGCGTTCATAATAGGGCTTGACGTGGACTCCCAGAGTCTTAGGTTTTTCCGTTTCAGGCATTATAAGCTTTGACATCACGACTGCAGCGGGCGCGGAAAGGAAAGAAGCTGAAACCAGATGACCGGCGATCGTAGGAAGCACCTCATAAAGATAAAGAACATAGAAAGCCAGCACCGTCGAGGCGATGGTTCCCATCCCTGCTGCAAGAATAGTCGTAAGCTCTGACTTTGTCATCTCTCTCAGGTGGGGTTTAACAATCAGAGCAGACTCGATACCCACGAAAATGTTGCTCGAAGTACAGAGAGACTCTGCTCCGCTGATCCGCATCAACCGGGTGAAAACATAGGCAAATCCCCTGATTAAGAGAGGCATGATTTTCAAATAATAAAGAGCACCGATCAGGGCAGCGAAGAACATTATCGTGGGCAGGGCCTGGAAAGCAAGGAAAAAACCTAGAGATGCCTCCCCGGCTTCGTTAGTCGCCCCTGGGGGCAAAGCCAGACGGCCAAAAAGAAATTTGGTTCCAGCTGTCGCGCTGTCGAGAACTATCAAGACAATCTTGTTCACAAACAGGAAAAATTTCGTCCCTACTGGCACCCAAAAAATGAAAATCGCAAAAAAAAGCTGCAAACCAATCCCCCAAAGAACAACACGCCAGTTGATGACTTTCCTGTTAGAGGAGCAGAGCCAGGCGACTCCAGCCAGAACAAAAATCCCAAAAAAGCTGACAAGGTTGTATATATCCATCCTTTAACTAAACTTTAGGCATTGTCCCAAAGTGACGTGATGAAGTAAAGTGCATCCCTTTTTACAATTGTCATTGCGAGCCTCGAAGAGGCGAAGCAATCTCATAAAAAAGGTTGAGATTGCCGCGTCGCTGCGCTCCTCGCAATGACAGTAAATATCCCTTCACTGTGGGAAAAACTTAACCTTAAAGTTATATTGTATTATCCACTTCAAGCAGGACTAATTTGTGTTGAGATTTTTGCCCTCGGACAATCTTCACGCTGGAGGGAGGAAGACCGAAGTGGGAAGCTAATATTTTTACGACTTCTTTGTTGGCTTCGCCTTTGGAAGGAGGGGCGGACACTCGAATCTTATACTCTCCAGAACTCACTTTCTCTATGCCGGGCTTGCGGGCACGGGGCTGAACTTTGATGTTTAAATAGATTTTATCTTTCCCGTTCAAGACGCAGCCTTGCCCACAGATTTTCAGTTAAATGCTGGCGATGAAGACAGCGCGTGCTCTCTCAGCTGATGTGCGTAATCTGCGAGAGTTACAGTAAGGAATTGATCCAGAAACATGATCAAAAAAATAACAATAATGGGACTTATATCCATCCCTCCCATTTTATTAGGGGGAACGAACCTCCTTATTGGTCTCATTACTGGCTCTGTTAAATGATAAAAGATGACCGCAAGCTGATAGAGGGCAGGAATCTTGATCCAGGATAGAATAACCCTGAAAAAAACAATCATCATGTAGATCGTTAAAGCACCGTGGATAATTCGAGCGAAAGCACTTAGAAAATTGGCAAAAAGAATCATGTTTTCATCCTCAGCTTATCAACTTAATCTTCTCGTAGTCTTAGTCCAAAATATTTTTATACTTGGCAAATAGTTCTTTGAGCTGTTGCTTGGTGGTGATATAACCGCTCAAGTACAAAGAGAGGTTCGGCTTCATGGGGTCATTGGACTTTATGACAACATATTCCCTCATCACTCCTTTTCTTTTGCTGGGAGGTATTCTTATCTCAACTTCTGCCTCTTTCCCTGCAGCGATCTTGAGGGGAAAGGTAATTTTTTCACCGCCTGAAAAAAAAGAGGCAAGCTTGTGCGTACAATTGACTCTTAATTCCAACTCGCCTCTGTTTTTAACCTTTGCTTTGGCTTGAATCTCTTCGTTTTCCAGGACCAGGCCAAGGTCAATAGCGTAACGGTCCAGGAAAATTCTAGGCCTGGGGGGAATTTCTATCTCCGCTGAGACAGTGAGACGCTTGCGAGTTTGCGCGGGATCGTTTGATTCCACATCGATATATTTGGTGTTCTTGCCTTCAAATCCCTTGGTGTTAAAAGTTAATTTTATCTCTCCTTCCTCCCCAGGGGCAATTTCCTTCTTAGAGAGGAGGGCCGCAGTGCATCCGCATGAAGTCGTGACTTTTTTTATCTTAAGGGTTTCGTCGCCCTCGTTTTTGAACACAAAGATATGTGATAAAACCTCCCCTTGTTTCATTTTGCCAAAATCTTTTGACTCTTCTCTGAATTTAATTTTTGGTCCCTTGCCCGCGAATATAAAGCTTCCTGAAAGAAGAAGACAGGCTAAAATGAGAACAAGGGGAATTCGACTTTTTTCACTCAATAGTCTATTCATTGTCTGCTCCTCTGGATTTTTATAAATATTAACATTTTTTCCTGGTGAGAAGCAAGTCTCGCCCCTTGAATCTTCCTGCCCCGCATTTTATTTAGAGCCGTCGATTCCTTGACAGCCAGTTATCCCTTATCTATAATTTTAACATTGGAGAAGATTCCCAATTTTTTATTTTTCGTTGCTCATGAAGAAAAAAATAACTAAAGCCTGCGCCCTTTTGCTCGCCGTATCTCTCCTTTTCTTATCGGTGGCCAGAGGCGAAGAAGTCCTGAGAAAGCTTAAGGTTGTCACCGAACAGGCAAACATCAGGTTAAAACCCAGTATAGGAAGCATAATTATCAAGCAAGTCCCTGAGGGCACAATCCTCGAATCAACCGGACAAGAGGGCGAATGGTACTTGATTCAGTTAACGCCTGACGAACTTGAGCAAGTCTCAGGTTATGTTCATGAAAGCACGGTTATCATTATTGAAGGCCCTCCAAAAGAGCAAGAAGAAACAGAGATAATAGAAGAAACAGAGATAATAGAAGAAACAGAGATAATAGAAGAAACAGAGATAGTAGAAGAACAAGCGATAATAAAAGAACAAGAGATAATAAAAGAACCAGAAGAACCAGAAAAGCCAGAGGAGGAGAAAATAGAGGAAACACCCCCTCAAGAGCCTCTTATTACGCCCCCCTCTCAGCCTGTTGTCATACCACCTCCCCCCTCCAAACCTCCTGAATTCCTTTTTG
>Ga0307379_10000376_pt1 | contig 75620 bp, 78 predicted proteins | sample UN2MG_FD_202237 | JGI IMG/M metagenome (GOLD analysis project Ga0307379, IMG submission 202237) | Soil microbial communities from Risofladan, Vaasa, Finland - UN-2 | ecosystem: Environmental > Terrestrial > Soil > Coastal area > Acid sulfate soil | place: Finland: Risofladan, Vaasa | collected... | reverse complement strand
TCCCAGTAGCTAATTTGCCTATCCAGACAGAGAATGGGATAGAACCAAATAAGTAAGAACCAATACAAGCCAAAACCAACCATAAAATGTTTATTGCTGCCATTTTTCTCAAATCGCTGGAAATTGTTGAAATTAACTTTATAATAATAGACTGATTTTTTTATAACTTTTTTTCTATTTAGACTTTAAAAGACTAAATAGTTAATGATTTAGCAAACGTTTTTTTACTTTTTTGTTTAATATTTATAAGACTATTCTTGAAAGGAAATAGTTGGATGTAGTGAATTTAAATGATATCAAAGTTGATTTTGTTAAAAGCACATTTAGAGCTGAAAAAATATAAGAAAAAACTTGATGATCCAATGGCTCATCAACAAAAAATCCTTTTTGAGATTTTAAAACGCAACAAATATACTGAATATGGAACAGTTTTTCGTTTTTCTTCTATTAAGAATTTCAAGGATTACCAGAAATATGTTCCATTAGAAGATTACTTTCAAAGAATATATTACTTTGAACGCTCTTTTGAACAGGACAATGTTCTGACACATGATCCAATTGTTCATTGGGTTCAATCGACAGGAACTTCTGGTGATCCTAAAATACTACCCATTACTCAAAATGACATTCAAAATTACAGTGAAGGTAACTCGAGACAATTTTTCTCCTATCTTCTTGATAATCCTGAAAATAGCAAAGCTTTGAGTGGAAAGATTTTCACTTATATTGGTCAATCAAGGTTGAATCAAATAAGAGGCATTCCTGTAGGTTATATAAGTGGTATTGCTGCTGAAAGGGTAACCAATCCTATTCTTCTGAAACGACTCGTTCCATCTATTAATATAGTAAACATAGAAAATTGGAAAGAACGTCTTTGGCAAACAACAATGGACGTTATTTCCCAAGATGTTACTATTATCGCAGGAATTACACCAATGATTTTGGGTTTTCTTACAACGATACAAACTGCTTTACCTTTTCAATTAGAGCAAATACAAGATCCAAAAATCAGAACTAAAGTTCAAAACTCTATTTTTGGTGATACAATTGACTTCAAAATGCTCTGGCCCAATCTTCAATATCTGGCTAGTTCAGGTGTGATGGTTGAATCCTATAAACCTTTGATTAAAGATCTCCTAGGTGATATATCCGTCTTTGAGATGTATGCTGCTTCAGAAGGACATTATGCTTTTCAAATGCATGAAGACGATCATAGTTTATATCTTAATTTTGACAATTATTTCTTTGAATTTAGAGATACAGAAGATACAAGTAAGGTCTACCTATTAAATGAAGTAAAAGAAAACATTCCATATGAAATGATTGTTACTAATAGTTCAGGACTCTATCGTTATAATATGCATGATATTGTAAGATTTACTTCACTTGATCCGCCAAAAATTCTCATCCAAGGTCGAACAGGGAATATCTTGAATATTGGAAATGAAAAGGTATCAGAGGATCAACTAGCATTTGTTATTAGTGAAGCAATGAATACTCTTGAAAGTAGTTCGGTTGATTTTGTTCTTTCTAGTACCATGGCTCTACCCCTTCGTCATAAAATCTACATTGAATTAGCAAAAATTCCAAATAATCCAGAGAAGAAAGCTGAACAGATGTCTATAATTTACGATGAATTATTGAAGAGATTAAATACTTGTTATGACATTTCCCGAGGTTTAGAAGCTCTTACCCAACCTGAAATACACATATTAAAGAAAGGTTCTTTTCGTAAAATTACTGAAAGAAAAGCAGAAAAAACTGATCGAATAGAACACACAAAAATTCTTCATATTATTCAACCTGAAAAACTCAAGAAAATTATCGATGAAGAGATGATATTCTATTCTTATGTGCCTAACGAGGAATCCAAATAAAGCTAAATTATCTATCAACTAAATCGATTAACTAGTGATGAAAAATAAATTACCCTTGAAAAACTCTTCAAGGGTTTTCATTTTCTAAATAATTAAAACGCTCTTTAATGTTTCATCCACAAGAAAATTAATTTCTTTTGTGAATTCTTCATCCAATGAAACTACATTTTGTGTTATATAGTACATTAAGCTTGGATTTCTTACGATTGCTTGTAGTAAAAACATAATAACTGTTTCAAGGATTTTATCAAATCTTTCCCCAAAAATATAAGCTGTGATAGGTCCAAAACTTACTATGCCTAAGACTTGATTTTCATAAGTTAAAACAGATAATTTGTCTTCCTTTTGAACTAATTCTTCTAATGCTGTTTTTACACCAGAGATTATTGTTGCTGCCAAAGTTGAAGAAATTATTTGTGTGCCTTCTAGGTCCTTAAAATAAAAAGGCAATCCATCTTGTGTTGCGATATAAATTTGATTAATTTTAGCATTTGAAACCATTATATTGAATGGATCTGCTATAAGTGTTATAGACCATATTAGAAAACCAACTGGTAATAAGAATGGTCTGATTAAGGCTATTATATCATATCTTGTGAAAGCTGCTAAAATGCTCCAAATAAGAACAAGACTTAAACCGACTATTTGGACAGTCATCTGACTTTTCTGTTCTCTATAAGAAGATCTTCTAATTTTCGTAATAACTGGGACAATTATTGAAATCACAAACACAACAAAAAGTGGCAATATTAAAATCATTACTAGTGTATTGTAAGTTGCTTGCCATGACACTGTTTCAAGATCATAATTAAGATCTGTAAAGGTAGGATAACTAAAAGCAAAGATAGTTGCTCCCATTAGTAAACTAATGATATTCAATAATGGATGAAAACTATTCATTTTAACATAAAAGAATGAAAAGAATAGTAAGAATATACCTAGGATTAAGCATATATTCATTATTGACCATAAAATCCCAACTAATCCCAAAGTAATTCCTCCAGCTGTCTCATAAAGCACTATTTCCTCTTGAAAGAAAGATGCTACAAATCGAAGAATACCATTAATCAAAAGTAGACAGAAACTAATTCCAGGTAGTAAGTGAGAAATATATTTTGTTTTCCTATATGTACTAAAAAGAATAAATGTACTTATGCTGAAACCAATTACTACTAAACTGATTAATGATATCGAGTAAGCACTTATCATAATAGCATATTTAAACGCCTCTAATTTTTTAAGTATAACTAATTGAGACTTTTTCTACAAACAAAAATCTGATGTCAAAAGTATTAAAAAAAAAGAAAAATTAGTTAAAAACTTAATCTTGATCTGAGAATCCCAATATTTTATTACAATGAGGACAAGAATACATTCGTCCACCTAATGTGGTCATTCTAGTAACTGGTCTCTCTACTGGCCTCTCACAATACGGACATAATGCAGGTTCTTTTGGTTGCTGAAATATTCCTTTAAACATAATTATCAACTAGTTTTTCTATATTACTTAGGAAATTTTCAGCAATCTCTTATTAAAAGCTTCATTTTCAAGATAACTTTCTATGTTTTAAAGAACAAAATAAAGCCCATTTCTTCAAATAATACTCAAAATTGGTTTACTTAAGGTTTCAATACCATCATCAAACCTTCCTTTAACTATTATGCGAGATTGTTTAATACTTACATAGATATACATAAGTCATTAGAGACAATGAGTTTGTTTGGTGCAAAAAAAAGCCCAAATCACTAAGGGACTCATCCTCAAAAAATAAACGGAGAATTAGAAAAATGAATGTTAAAAAATTAATATTTGGAATCACTCTTATTGCTATGATTCTTATCCCCGTAAGCACTCAAATTGCTGCTGGTGAAAATGATCAGATAGATGTAAAAGTCAATTCAGGCGATGTGGTTACAGTTTCTACCGAAAAAATGACAATAAAGATTATTCCTAAACAAGCACATATTATGTGGTGGTATGGTGATAGAGAAAGCACTGATGAGACCTTTAAACTTCAATTAGTGAAAATTAGGGAATTCATTGGAAATGATGCTATTCTTGACAATCGATCCGAATTTGGTGATATATCTTTTAATTTAATTAGAAATGATTGGCAATACGCTATAGATGAAACTGAAACAGATCTAACAATTACATTAAGTCTGATTGATTTCCTTAATGGTGCAGATATGTATGTAATTATGCATGTTTATAACTATGACACACCAATACCTGATACAACAGAAGTAGTTGATGCCCTTTCTGAATTAAAATTTGATATCATTATTGATGATTGGGTCTTTTCTGAAGGAGCTCAAGGTTATGCAATTCAAAGTTATCTTACAGAAATTGAAATGCAACACCAAGTCAAAATTAGAAATGGCACTCTTGCTGAAAATGGGGAACTAAAACGATCTATGTGCTTTGAAAGTTTCCAATATGATTATGATGTGGTTGCCTATTATGAATGGTTAAATACAGCTAAAGTCTACAACAATGACGAAGTCTTAATTGATACAATTGATGTTGGTACAGCCTTTTTTGAAGATTTAGCAACTCCTCCAACAGATGTTCCTGGTTTTGCAGAAGGATTAGCTCATCTTTATCTTACCTATCCAAATTATGGTGATGATAATAAGATGGTCCATGATCCTACCATTGGAATCGTTGAAGAAACACATTCTGATGTTGCACCTATCTATCTATTACCACTAATAGGTGGATTATTTGTAACAGCAGTAGTTGTCTTAGTTGTTAAACGAAGAAAATAGATTAAAAAGGGATTTATTCCCTTTTTTCTAATATTTTTTTATATCTCTATATAGTCCATTACTTTTGAATTGAATTCTAACACTTTAATTGGATCATAGGTAAGATTCGAGAATTTCTTGGTGAAAGACCAATAGGCGCTATCTGTGGAAATCATTGCTTCAAAATTAGTTTTATTATAGATTATTCGAGCAATAGTTTTAATCTCCAAATCTTCAACTGCTTTCTTGTGGAAAAATTTCAGTTCGTTTATTCCATCCATGTTTGAAAAAACAATTATATTCGTAACTCCTCGATCAAGGAAATCTAATAACGTTAATTGTAATGGAGGAACTTTGGGATCAAGATTTTTGAATTGAAAATTCTGCAAATCAAGTGAATTAGTAACATATTTTCCTAAAGGACTAAGATAAAATGGTCCGGCACTTTTATCGAAGGTCACTAATCCTAGATAATCTCCAATATTTGCTAAAACCTTTCCAATAACCATTTCATTGAAAGGAATGTATGCTCCTCTTCTGATAATATCAGAAATGTTAAGTTCTTTGATATCTGTTGTATGTTTTACAATTTGTGAGCCAAGAGCTGTCCGGATTTCATTTGTTGTCGCTCCTGGAGATTCCAGCAGATATTTCAGAAATAATTTGAAAGGTAACCATGAAAGAAAGAAGGGGGTTAATGGTTGAATAATTGAGCTTCCAGGTTTTTTATTCTCAAGAACAAATCTCCCATAGTTAGTAAGTGATACAAATTCTCCTCTTGTGTCCACTTCTATCCTCCGCTTTATTATTCCAATATGCTGGAATAAATTGAATACTGTTTTTGCTACATCAGATTTGTGTTCAAGTATCTCTCTTCCTTTGTCGAGAGTTATCTCTTTCTTTTCAATCAATGCTTCCAATAATGGTTCTATATATCGTAATTCCGCAAAAGCTGTACCAGTCGCTTCAAGATAGGCCTGTACAGCTACATACTTAGGTATTATCATATCTTCTTCCCTTCATCCATACGCGCTATACACAATAACTAACATTGGTAATATATTTTTTACGACCTTAAAGTAGAAAAAGAGTCTTTTATAGATGTAAAAAAATATTTTATCTTTTCTTTTTGGATAATTCCATTATTAATTAATAGTACTTTAATCCACAATTTAATTGGTGGGAAAATGTCTAATTGTCAAATCATTAATGTTACTTCAGATAATCTTGATGATTTAAATAAGCTGTGTGTTCCAAAGGATAAATGGGAAGATGCTATTTTTCAGGAAGGCTTTAAGCTAAAAAAAGAATGTATGCGATATCAGCTGAAAAAGTTTGGTGAAATAGCAAAGTTAGCTATAATAAATGGAGCACCAGTTGGTATGATTCAATTTCTACCAAATGTGAAAGAGCAAACAATAGAAATTCAATGTATTTTTGTTCCTGATGAAAAGCATCAGAGAAAAGGAATTGCTAAAGCATTATTCCATAATTTATTAGAATCAATGAAACAACCTAAAGTTTATTTTAATCATAATACCCCTTTAGCCTTTACTACTTTTGCTTTTGAAATCCCAGAACAATATCCTCAACATGAATTTTATCAAAAAATGGGTTTTAAACGAATCAATGATGATGATGATGATGATGATCCTTATTCTCTCTATTATCCCTTGAAAAAAGATTATATTTATCAATCTAAAATTTCTGAAAAAGATTTCCAAGCTTTACCTGAGAACAAAAACAAAGCTTTAATCTTTCTTGACCCATATTGTCCCTTTTGTTACTCGTTTGCTAAGGGATATGAACAATTGATAAAAGAAGTAAAAAGTGATATTCCAATAGAATTTTATAGTATTTTTTCCCAAAAAGAAGAAGTTGTGAAAAGGGGAGGAATTGTTTCTGATTGTATTGTAAATGGAAAACCTATAAATGTCTTCCTTTCTCCAAAAGAACCTTTTCTACGAGAAGTAAAAACAGCATTAAACATAAAAGAATAGCTTGAAATATTCCGTCCTTCATTTGTTTCTCGAAATATTTTTGGAAATCACTTCTTCTTAAAATCCTCTAGTCCATATCCCGTATCTAGTAATTCAGTCAATCGAGCTGAGAATCTTGCTGCAGGAGCACCATCAACAACATCGTGGTTAAACATTATAGTTAAACCAAGATATTCTCTAATTTCTATACTTTTATTGATTACTCCTGGTTTTTCTATAATTGAACCAATTGCTATACTGAGAGTATGGGGACTTCTGGTAATTGCCCATCCAGTTCCACTCTTAAACATCATACCTAAGGACGTGACTCCAACTGTGCCAATATTTTTTTGTATAAAGAAAGGATCTTTCCTTAATTTCCACCAAATAATTCTTCTAACAAATTTAGGTAAAGAGATTAACAACTTTTGACTATCTCGAGATTTTTTACTCTTTACTGGAGAAGTTTTTTCAGGTGCTTCTCCCTTCCCTTGAGCTTTACGAATTTCTTGATGTATTTCTAACAGACTCTTCTCATTGGCTTTTCGCACTACGTACATTGTTGCTGTTTTCTTTCCATCAAGTTCCTTTTCTATATTACATCTAACGTTCACATCATCAAATATGATAACTTTCCGCCTTCCTTTTCTAATTCCATGCATTTTTTTGTTCTCATTAACAGCTTGTGCTACACATTTGATCATCCAAGCAGTAAATGACAATTGTTCGCCTGTTTTTTCTTTATGGTAACGAATTATTTCACGAGCTTCAGTAACATCCATTTCAAATATTCCAATTACGTGATTCATTTTTTTTCCTGCTTCAACAGATTCTATAACAATCTCTCGAAATCTTGGGAAGGGTTCAATTTTGTATGTGCCTATTTTTGTCATAACTTTCACCAATGAAAATTAACTCATCACCATTATTTCTATACTTTCCTATTTACTCATTTCGTACTATCAACGATAATCTTTAATGTATAAAAGAATGAAATCAATAAAATAACAATTATAGTAATTTGATTACTATAGGATTACATTTCCAACTATTGAAACTATTAGGAGCTATAACATAAAATGTCAAAAGTAGCGATAGTCACCGATGGTGTAAATGATTTACCAGGTGACATAATTGAGAAATATGGTATATTGTGCGTACCAACACCAATTTTTGTTGGGGAAGAAGCTCATAAAATCTGGCATAATGATAAATGCACGATTGAGCTTGATGTCTTTAGAAAAATATTAGAAAATAGTTCTAAAGATAATTTGCCTAAAACTTCTATTCCAAAATTAAGCGATTTTTCGCAAGCATTTGAAGAGGCTTTAAAAAAGTCAGATTCAGTAATAGCAATAGTAATGTCTTCTGGATTATCTGGAACAGTACAAGCTGCTCAAAACGTTGTCAACAACCATTTTCAAGGAAAGGACATAACAATTTTTGACACCAAACAAACAATGACAGGTGTAGGTATTCAAGTATTAGAAGCAGCTAAAATGGCTGAGGAAGGAAAAACCAAAGAGCAAATCCTTACAAGACTTGAAGCAATCAATCCTAGAGTTCGAACAATTTTCGTTATGAATGATTTAAGCTTTTTATATAAAGGAGGTCGAATTGGCCGTGCTAAGAAGTTGATGGCATCAGCTTTCGATGTTATACCTGTTGTTCAAGTAAAAGATGGAATAATCGATTCCGTTGGTTCCTTTAAAGGCGAACAAAAGCTAGTTGAAGGATTAAAGAATTTCTGTACAAGAATACTTGAGCACTCTGAAACAAATGATATCTTCATTAATCATATCAATCAACTTGAAACTACACAAGCTGTTTATGATACTATGATTAAAGCGAACAATAATGGTGTACAAATTCATTTTAGAGAATCAGGAGCTATACTTGGAGTATATTCCGGTCCAAAAACGATATGCGTAAGCTATATTGGAAACTTTGATGAAAAATGGTTAATAAAATAAAAAAATGGAGCTTTGCTCCATAATTATTTTATCCAATTTCTGTTCCTGTTTTTTTACCTTGAGCTGATCCTTTGAGGATATTTTCAATTAATCTCGAGAGTAATGCTAAATCCATAGCTGCAACTATTAGTCCCTGTGTTAAATGAAAGAAATTATATGGACCAAAAGCCATATCCGATAGAATACTACTCCAAGGTGGTGCTAATGGCATAAATAGTGCTGCTGGTATACAAACCAATACTACAATAGTACCTACTCTTCTTACTGGCATCTTGAACACTAATGTTAAGAAAATAAATCCAAAGAAGTACACCCACAAAACTAGAGGATTAACATACATTATTGTACCCATGAAAACACCTAATCCTTGACCACCATCAAATTTTAACCAAAATGGGTAAACGTGTCCAAAAATTGCTAAAGCAGGACCTATAATACATAAGATAGTATGGATAATATTGGAGCCATCACTAGTGACAAAATAATCTAGTGAAAAAAGCTGATCGATTAATGCAATTGTTAGAGTTCCTTTAAAACAATCAATGAAAAGAACTATCGTGCCAAATGCTAAACCAAAGGTTCTTATAGCATTCATTCCACCAGGATTTCGTGTGTGATGTTCTCGAACATCCCTTCCTTTCAGTAAACGTCCTAACCACACAGAAGTTGGTATTGAACCTAAAAGGTATGATCCAATACAAGCTAGACTAACGTAAATAATTTTGACAATAACTGACATTCTAATCAAATCGTTGGAAATAGATAGATGGATAATACTAAGCATTTATAGTTTTAAAGTTTGATACTTTTTACTCAAAAAAAAGTAAACAGATAATCAAGTCTTTTTTTTTCATTTTTTTATTTTCAAAAGAAAAAAACTACTGGTTATTAATTACATAATAAAATTTATTTTTTTAAAACATAGATAATTATCAATTAAATTATAAAATAGAGAAGGAAATAAAATAAATGATAAAGAATTTACTATTGAATTTATTGAACCAAGTTTCCTCCAAAATAATAATCTTGGTATAGATTTACTTCCTAAGCATATTTGGGAATCAATTCTTCCCGAAAACCATTCTTCACAAGCAAGAATTTGGGTTGAAACCCAACCTGAGAAATTATTTGGTGCGGGACCTTATATATTAGATTCATGTGATTTTACAAATAACATTGTTCATTTAACTAGAAATCCTTATTTTGATGATTGGTATGGTTCAGAACCTTATTTTGAAGACCTTTTCTTCAAGGAATATCCTCATGTTGATTATGCTTTAAATGCACTCGAGAATGGAACTGTTGATATGGTGGATGAAGCTTATTATCTGAGTTATTATTACAATTTTGATATCCCTGGTGTTCGTGCAACAGTAGTTGATGATACTGGAACACGTGAGATAGCGATTAATCAAGAACATCCCTATTTAGGAACAAGCGAACTCTGCCAGATAGCTGGGAAAGAATCTGCTAAACATATTCGAAAAGCTATTTCTCATATCATTCCAAGACAATCAGTTATCTATGACGTTTACGATGGTTTTGGAACTCCTGGTGTAACACAGTTTCCAATTGTTGGAATTGGTTTCTCGAGGGATTTAGACTACTATAAGCAAGATTTGAATCTAGCTAAATACCACATGGCAATGGCAGGATTTGATATATCTTATTCACCGATTGATCCTAATGCTGTTAAAACATTACTAGTTGGGATAGGATTTCCAACAATTTTGAATATTTTAGCATTAATTGGGGTTGCTATTTTATCAAAAAAACAAAAACAATATAATTCGATTATTATATAGAGTTATATTGGGATTAAAGGCAAATGAAAAAAGTAGCAATTGTAACAGATGGAAGTTGTGACATTCCAAAATCAGTTGTTGAACAATACAATATTCATATTGTTCCTTTTAGAGTTATTTTTGGTGATGAAATATTCAAAACTTATGGTGATTGGGGCACATTAACAAAAGAAGAATTTTACTTGAAATTAGCAACTTCTTCAGTTTCCCCTACTTCTGCAATTCCTGGTATACCTGATTTCCAAGATGTTTTTCAAGAGGCTTTAAACAGTGCTGATTCTGTTATTGCTATTTTCCTTTCTCAGAAATTTTCAGGATTACATCAAGCTGCTTGCAAAATTAGCTCTACTATGGAAGGAAAGGATATTACAATAGTTGATTCTAAAGTTTCAACATCATCTCTTGGAGTTTTAGTTATTGAAGCAGCAAAAATGGCTCAAAAGGGTAAGGGAAAAGAAGAAATTTTAGAACGATTGAATGAATTAATTCCTCAAGCTCGCTTAGTAGCAATTCTTGATAGTGTTGATGCTGTTTATAGAAGTGGTCGTGTTGGATGGGCAAAGAAATTCTTGGTTTCATCATTAAAAATTAAACCTATTGTAAATTTTGAGGACGGATTAATTGTTTCTGGTGGGACATTACAAGGTGCTAAAGAAGTTATCAAGCGGTTAAAATTCGCTGCATCAATAATTGTTACACAAGCAGTCACTGATACTATTGTCATTTGGCATGTAAGATATCTTGAAGTAGCTAAAGAGATTGCTGATTTTATGGAAGAACACAATAAATTTGGAAAAACAATTATTATTCAAGAAGCAGGACCTGTAGTGGGAACACATGTAGGAGAGAGATCTTTAGGATTAATGTATATTGGTCCTTATAAAAAACAATGGCTCTTAAAGATGAAGGAATGACTGCAAAAATTATCTGGAAAATTCTTTTTTCAAAAATTTCCTTTTTTATGTACAAAAGATATTTAATTGATTTAGTAAATATCTCTACAGCTGGGTTAAAGTATGTTAAAGGAAAAGATCATTTCTTATATTGATGAAATTCAAGATTCATTGATCGCTGTAAGCAAAGAAATTTTTGAAAATCCGGAACTAAATTTTAAAGAATTTATTGCTTCAAAAATACTTTCTGAGAAATTAGAGGAAGCAGGATTTTTGGTTGAATTAGGAGTAGCAAATCTTAGTACTGCTATTAGAGCAGAATCCCCAGAAAAATCAAAAGGACCAACGGTAGCAATTTTAGCTGAATATGATGCTCTCCCTGAAATTGGACATGCTTGTGGTCATAATTTAATAGCTACTGCAGCTTTAGGAGCAAGTCTAGCATTAGGAAAATATAAAAAAGAAATTCCTGGCAAGTTAATTTTCTTAGGTACTCCTGCCGAAGAAGGGGGAGGAGGAAAAATTATCATGATAGAAGCTGGATTATTCAAAGAAGTAGATGCTGCTATGATGTTTCATCCTTCTTCAATTTATACCTTAGTAGGACGAGGAGGATTAGCCTTATCAGAAGTGAAAATCGAATTTTTTGGGAAATCTGCTCATGCCTCCTCTACTCCTGAATTGGGCATCAACGCTCTTGATGCTGTGATCTTAACTTTCAACAATATTAATGCGTTACGTCAACATATAACCAGTGATGCTCGAATTCATGGAATAATTACTCATGGAGGAGTTAAACCAAATATTGTTCCGGATTATGCTGCAGCATCTTTTTATGTTCGAGCACTTGATACCATCTATCAGCAAGAGCTTGTAAAAAAAGTAGAAAACTGTGCAAAAGGTGCTGCTCTTAGCACTGGTGCAAAACTAAAATTTGAAATAATTGGACTTACATATGCTTCAAGAAAAATAAATCATACTTTAGCATCTGCTTTCATTAAAAATTTAGAAATTTTAAACGAACCTCTTAATCCCGAACTGCCTGGTTCAGGTTTAGGTTCAAGTGACATTGGCAATGTTAGTCAAATAATTCCTACAATCCATCCTTATATTGCTATTGCAGAAGAGGAAATTGCTGCTCATTCAAAGGAATTTGCCATTGCAGCAAATTCCGAAAAAGGGCAAAAAGCAATGTTAACAGCAGCAAAAGCACTTGCTATGACTGCTATTGATGTATTCACAAACGATGATCTAGTAAAGAAAATAAATAAAGAATTTGAAGAAAAATAAATCTAAGAATACTCTCTACTGGTAATCTCTAATTATCAGAACTATAGTTTAGGTATTTATTAATTATTTTCAATTATACAACTATGACTCTAATAATTGAAAGAAAAGAATCTATTGAGGGTTGTAAGAAGAAAGGAATAAAACACTTAGGTCTAGCAGTTACAGTAGATAATTCGGGGGCTTATCAACTCTATGAGAAACTAGGTTTCAAGATAACAAAGAATCTCCTTGCAATAGTCAAACGTCAATAAACAATTTTTTCTTTTTTTGATTCAAAATATGCCAAATTCTAGAAAAAATCGTTGAAGTATCTAGTATAATACCTTGAATTAATTGATGATTTAAGTCAAAAAATTCACGAAAGCTTTTCAAAGAACCCTATTTTTCTTAAGGTATCATAACAATCTTTGATTTCTTTTTCATCAAAAGAACCATTCCATTGTGAGAAATATCTATCTAAATACCCACGATATCCTTCTTGAATAATTTCTTCATTTGTTAAGGATGAAAAATTATTTTCTTCTTCATCATACTCAGCAATCAATTCATCTAATTCTTCTGGAGATAATCTTTGATATTTATTATAATGAACGACTCCTTTTCTTACTCTTCCTTTCAAATCAGACGGTTCTTCTTCTGGGTATCCTAAACAAATAGAAATTAATGGAAAACAATATCTTTCTGGTAAATTGAGCATTTCAAATACTCGTTTATGTTCGACTCGAAGTAGACTTGTAGTTACAAGTGAATCTATTCCTAGTGATTTTGCAGCAATTACTGCTGTTTGAGCTGCCATTATTGCATCATCACTTCCTAACAAATATCCTCGAATATCTCCTACTTCAATTGTATGGTTAAGATGTTTTGCACAATCCATCCACCGATTATAGTCTACACAGAAAACTAGTGCTTTGTTAGCTTTGTAAAAAAATTCATCCAACAATTCTCTATCATCAATAACAATAATTGAATATACTTGCCTTCCTCCTGAATTAGCCGTTCTAATCGTTGCTTCAATTATTTCCTCAATTTTTTCTTTTGATATTTCTTTCTCAGTATATTTTCTTATCGATCTTAAACTATATATTGTTTCAAGTGTTTCATTCATTGTTGTTTCCTCTAAAAAAAGTTCAACAAATACTATAATAGTTCTATATAAAACTATTTTAAAGATTTTTCTCTCCAACTTAAATACTGTTATTCAAAATCCACTAAACCCCAGAAAAATGTCATTGGAGTATCTTGTATTGTATCTACTGTTTCTCCTTCATCTATCTCAAGTATTTTATTATAAAAAATAGAATAGGCTTCCTTCACTTTATCTAATTTTTCCTCCGAACAAAACCACATTCCAACACTTTGTATTGGATATACTTTTTGATTATGTAGTTCCTCATCACTGAGGCTCATCATTTTGTTTATTTGTCTTTGAATAAAAGCATTCAAAGCATAAAGTGAGAATAAATTAAATTCTCTTTTCTTTTCTTTTAAAAGTGGATCTTTAATAGAATAGAGCTCAAAGAAATTTCTTAAAATATGATAATGTTTTTGCTTTTTTATTACCTCTCCTCTTAAAATTTCATTTTCTTCTAAAATATTCAAATGATAATACATAGCTGTTTTTTGGATCTTTATTATCTTCATTAATTCCTTTGCAGTCTTCCCTGGCTTGCGCAATATTTCAAACCAAATCGCCACTCTCGTTGGATCCATTACTAATTTATTTAAAGAATCTAATATCTCTACTAACTTTTTTTCTGTTAATTTCTTCTCACTCATTTTTATCAGCTATTCATGTTTTCTTTTCATTTTAAATAGTTTATTCCTATACTTAGGAAAACCTTTATATTCCTATCTATAGGAACATTCCTAATTATAGGAATATAATGCTTACATTTAATTAGTGTTGTGGTTAATATGGAAGTAGAATGCAGTATTGAAAAAATAACTGAGAGAACAGCTATTGGAATAACTTTTATCAACGGTGTATCACAATCAAACGCTGGAGCAGTAGCTTTCAACGATTTTCTAATAGTACTGGATCCTTCACCAGAAGATTATACCGCGGAAATATTTCGACAAAAAATTGAGAAGCATTTTCAACTACCAACAAAGTATCTCTTTATTAGTCATTATCATGGTGATCATGTTCGTGGTGCAATTGCTTTCAAGGATGTAGTGAAATTTGGTTCTCAAAAATTACTACCAATGATGCAAAGAACATTAGAAACAAGTTGGAAGGATATACGTGAAAAGATCGTATTTCCTAACATATTATTCAACGATCGATTAACTCTAAGTGATGAAGACCTACATATAGAATTCCATTGGGTTGGAGGGCATACAGAGTGTTCTGCTTATGCTTATTTCCTTAATGAGAAAGTACTATTTGCAGGAGATTTAGTCTTTGCAGAAAGATTCCCCTGGGCTGGAGATCCAACTTGCAATCCTGATCTATGGATTGCTGCTTTCGAAGAATTCCTCAAATTAGATTTCAAATATCTGCTTCCAGGTCATGGGCCAATGGTTGGAAGAGAAGAAATCAATAAGCAGCTTAAACAAATGGTTGATCTTCGAAAATTAATTATAGATGCAGTAAAAGATAATCAAAATGTAGAAACTATTCAACCAAAAACAATCTACAATTCACCATATGAATATACTATTCCCCGAACAATACAGCATTTTTACAATTTCTATAAGAATAGAAATTAGTCATTGGAAGTGAATCTATGGCAAGATATAAAGTAAAAATAACAGTGTTAAAGCGAGTTGATCCCGATTATATTTTTAACGGGAAAGTTCCTAATTCCCCTAGTGGGAAAAAGTATACTATCTGTACAGCATTCAAGGATGATGATGTTTTCATCTCCGAAAATGTACGATGTCCTGAAGGATTTTGTAGTTATGCTTGGAAAGATATCTATTCAGATTTGCGTGTCCTTGCACAAGGAGGCGATCATGAACCTTGGGTGGAGAAACCTAAAATGATATCCTGTTGTACAGATGGTATTCGTCCTGTGTCTTTTATTCTTGAAAGAATAGAAGATTAGGAAGTTTTTATTTTGAATCAGAGTCTCCTCTGATTCCAAAATAAAACAAATAAAAATGGAGGTTTCAAAATACCAAAATATAAAGTAAAAATAACTGTTCAAAAAAAGTTCTCTCCAGAACAAGTTTTTGGAGAGAAATTCTATAGTCCCTCCGGTAAAGAAATTGTCAATTGTGGCTATAAAGAAGGTCAAGAATTCATTGTAGGAGATACTGGCGATATGCCCGAAGGTTTCTGCCACCATGCTTGGTATGGTATTTACAAGAAGGTTGAATTCATTCAATATGGAGGAAATTTTGACGACTGGGCTGGTGAAGGAGTTGATTATGGAGTTTGTCCAGATGGTATTCGTCCTATTGTATTCAAAATTGAACGTTTTGAACGTATAAATGAATAACTATTGGAAGAACAAGTTTATGACAAATGTCAAAATAACTGTTATCAAAAAATTTGGACCTGAAGATGTCTTTGGTTCGGACCATGGGTGCAAAACTCTCTCAGGAAAGCTAGTTACAAAATGTGGTTTATTTGAAGAAGGCGCAGAATTTATCGTTGATAATGTTGAACGAATACCTGAAGGATTTTGTGGATGGGCATGGAGAGATATCTACAAAGATCTTTCTGTATTATTCTTTGATGGTAATTTTTATCGTCCAGAGAAAGGTATGGCCTATGTTTCTTGTACAGATGGTCGAAAACCCGTAGTCTTCAAATTAGAGCGGATGGAACAAAAATGATTATTGATACACATTTTCACACAAACGTTTACACTAAATGGGAAGGAGCTCTAGAAGAAGCTCTTGATATACTGAAGAAAAAGAACATTCTTGTCTTCTCACAAACTTGTGATATCGAGGGTTATGAAACAACTCTCGAGATAGCAAAGAAATCAGATTTTGTAATCCCTTGTTTTGGACTTCACCCACAAGTAGCTCATGAGTACACTGAGCAATTGGACTCACTAAAAAGTTATTTTAATCAAGCAATAGTCTATGGAGAAATAGGTTTAGATCATTACCATTTAAAGGATAAAGAACAATATCCACACCAGTACAAACTTTTAGAACACTTTTTCAAATTCGCTCAAAAGAAGAATAAATTAGTTATTCTTCATCTTGATGGTGCAGAAGAAAAAGGGTTGGAGATGATTCAGAATTTCTCTTTGAAAAAAGTGATTGTTCATTGTTATAAAGGTTCGATTTCCACTTTGAAAAAAATGGCTGATTATGGATGTTATTTTTCAGTAGGTGGGAATTACATCTTAAATTCTTTTAGATCAATTATTGGAGTGGAGGATTGGAATCATTTACAGACAATTGTTAAAGAAGTACCTGATGAACTCCTTCTGCTCGAGACGGATGGACCCTCTCGAATATCTCCGGATGCAAAACCAGAAGAACCAAGAAGTAAACCAACTCATATTTACAAATCAATACAAAAAGTTGCTAAGCTAAGAAAATTATCTGAAGAGGAATTCTTAGAATTAACAAAGAAGAATTTACTTTCACTTATTGAAAATGATTCAAGATTAGTAAAATATGTTCAAATGATTATTCATTCTTATTGACGAAATTTCAAAAGATATGGTTCTATATCTTTAGAATCATATTTCTCTTTTCTTTTAATTTCCTCAATTATATCGTCAAAAATTGCAAGAGTTCTATCTACATCATTCTTTTGATTCTCTAATCGAGTTTTCCTTCTCGAAAAATGTTCCTTTAAATATTCCAGATATTCTATGGCTTCTTCTTTTGATTCGAAATTTTTCATTTGATCAACAAATCTCTCAAATCTTGATTTCCTTGGTGGAAAAGGTGCAAATCTTTCGGGAGGAACAATATCAGTTAAAAAAGCAATGCGATTTGTCCATTTCTCTCGAAGTTCTTTTAATCTCTCTTTTCCTTTCTCAGTAATTTTGTAGATTTTTTGTGCTCGACCACTGATTATAGTTTCTTCTGCAGAGAGATATTCTTGATCTTCCATTTCCTTTAATGTTCTATATACATTGGTCTGTTTTACATCATAATTTTTTTGCAAGTCATAACCTGTTATGCCTTCTGTTTCTTCTGCAACAGTCCATAGAAAAACTAGTTGACTCATCTCCTTAATCATACCTGGACCAAAAGGCATTGTTGGAGGATGAAAGGACCTATACCGGTGTGAAGGTGGGCGTTTGAACATAATAGCACTTCAAGTTAATCATTTAAATTTTATATTAAAAAAATATTTCCAAAATGGAAATATTGTTGGGAAAAATCCCGAAATCCATGATTGTTTCATGGATTCTTTTTATTCATCTAATTCTAATCTTTGTTTTATGCGTTCTAAACGAATTCCATTTATGATTTTCTTCATTTTATCTGAAGTATAATCTTCCATTTTTACTATCTCTTTGATCTTTTCTTCCATTAGATCTTCGATGTTTCCAAGTCTTTTGATTTTTTTAGACAGATATTCTTGACGTTTAGCTATTCGCTTCTTTTGTAATTCCATGAAATCTATGGCATCATCTTTTGTTTCTAATTCGTTAAATAACTCTAAATGATACATTAGATGTTTTCTTCTTCCAAAAGGTCTCATGCCTGGATGGTGAGTTCCTTTTCTCATGAATGGATGTTTTGGACCAAAATGATCTTCATCCATTGGTGGATAATCTTTTTTCATTTTTATCACCTACTCTTATATAGCTTTTCTAGTATATAAATATATCCAAATTGGTAATATTGCTAAATAAAACATATTGCCACTTTAATTAGTACTCAAAGCGAATTATTAATAGAATTTATTGATTTAAAATAAAGAATAAAGAAAATATTAGGGCGAAAAAATGACAGAAGAGAAATTTGATCAAATAATTGAAAAATTAGATTTTAGGAATAAACTTTTAGCAATTCAGATTATCGGAGGTTTTGAACAGATGAGAATTAAAGAATTCATCAAATTGTTCAAAAGTTTAGGTTTTTCAAAAGAAGAACTTGAATTAATGATTGCTAGTAGATTTGGAAAAGCTGGTGCTAGAAAATTAATTTTTGAGGATAGATTTTCCTTTTCTTAATATATATATTAATTTTTAATTGAATTAACTATTAAATATTAGTAACTCTAGGTGAAAGAATAAATTGCATTTCAAGAAGAAACTTGGTGTTGAATGGTTTGCAATAATAACAGCTCTTTGTTGGGGTGCAGGTTCTTTCTTTGGTAAAAGAGCAATGAAAATAGGTCATCTTTCTCCGCTCGTAGGGATTATTTTAAGAACAACTCTAGCGTTGATTTTATTTTTATTTTTGCTGCTAATCTTTGGAAAGAGATTGGAAGCTAATCTTTTCAAAGAAGTGGCAAATGCTTGGAAAAATTCAAAATGGGGGTTTTTTCAAATAATCATTTTCGAAGGAATATTGGCAGGCGGACTTGGAATGTTTTTGTATTACTTAGCTATTTCAAATGGAGAACTATCACTCGTAATGCCTCTTGCTTTTCTTTCACCTTTTTGGGGGACATTATTTGCACTTATTTTAAAAGAGGAAAAATTTGCTTTTCAAAGAGTTCTTGGATTGTTCTTTACAGTTGGTGGAATTTTTATTATTACTTCTCGAATTTATTCTCTCGAAGAGCTTCTTCAATGGAGAATTGAATATGTTGCTTTACTTACCGGATTATGCTGGGGAGTGGGTTCATTTTTTGGAAAACGGGGAATGAAGAAAGCTTCTATTACTCCCTTTGTTGGTATTACACTGCGGACTATTACATCACTAATTGTTCTATTAATCGCTGTGTTTTCATTAGGTCCAACTTTACTAAATTCACATTTATTTAGTGAATTAGGTTGGATTCTCAAAAATGAACTCGGACAATTCTTTCTAATTTTATTTTTTGAAGGAATGATTGCTGGATTTATAGGGATGCTAGTTTATTATATTGCTATCAGAAAAGGTGAATTATCTTTAATCATGCCATTAGCATTTACTTCTCCCTTCTGGGGTACATTATTGGCACTAATCTGGGGAACAGAGCTACTGACCACTCAACGTCTTTCAGGTATGATATTTATAATAATAGGAATTGCTTATACTTCATCACCTAATTTCATGCAACCAATTCAAAAAATGACAATTGAAAACAATAATCTTCAACATATTGATTAATCTTCCATTCAAATTATCTCTGATATTCTAATATTAAAGAATAATCATAAAAGTCTGTTTTTTGCTTAAAATTTTTAAGTGTGAAAATATAACTATATACATTTATTGAAAAAGGGAGTAAAAATGACATTTACTTTTAAAAGAAGTTCTATTTTAATTAGTATTATTGTTATTGGGATTATTACAACAACATCTTCAATACCAAAAGTAGTGAATGCTGATAATCCAGGTCCATTTTTCTCTATAAGTGTTCTCTCTCCAAATACCAATCCCGCAAGAAATCAATGGGCTACATATTTGGTTGAACAGTTACCGAAAATTGGTATTGCAGTAGATGTTTTTGATCTTACTGGATGGGCGCAAATTTCCCCAAGAACTTGGGGTTATGCAGGTCCGTATCCCGTCCCTACTTACGCAGAAGGAGGATTTGATGTAGTCTGTTTAGCATGGACACTAGGTATTGACGTAGATTTATCAGGTATGTTTAATTCCGATGCAATAACTCCTGATGGTAATAATTACTACCAATATTCAAATCCCGAAATGGATCAAGCTATTAACAATTTCACACAAGCTTTCACTTTAGATGATAAAATAGCTTGTGCCTTATCTATACAGGATATTTTATATGAGGAACTTCCTAGTATATCAATAATCTATCCACAATCAGTTTATTGTTTTGATGAAAACCTGATAGGTTGGAACGGTGTTCTTTGGCAGTCAGCCTCTCAACCAATGAATAATTGGTCAATTCTTGGGCAAACAGAATTCCATTATGCTGTTCCTGCAGATTTTGAAGATTTCCATATACAAACCTATATTTCAAACTTTGATGCTAGTTGGCTTCATCAAATTTACAATGGTTTACTTGAACGTGATTCTACTTTGGACTATACATACAGTCCATGGCTTGCTGAATCAATTAGTTCTTCTGATGGTCAAACTTATAGTGTTGTGATCAAAGATGCTGCTGTTTGGGCTGACGGACTTCCAGTTACAACTGATGATATTATTTACAACTACCGATTAGCAGTTACACCTGCTTTAGGAGGTACCAGTTATTCTTCCAATATCGCATATTGGGACAATGATTCTATCACTAAGATTAATGATAAGGAATTCACAATCGACTTTCTAGCTCCTTATGTTTTCCAAGAAAGTAACCTAGGTCTTGATTTAATTCCACCACAAGTCTGGGAGGCAATTGCTCCAGCTGATCATCAAAATATTGCTGCTAATTGGGCTAAAAGCTCCCCTGAAAAATTATTTGGTGCTGGTCCCTACAAATTGCATAGCTACAATGATATTAATAATATTATACACCTAAAGAAGAATCCTTATTTTGATGATTGGTTTGGTACAGAACCATATTTTGATGACATCTATTTCGAGTTCAAAGGTTCTAAAGAAGGCGCATTAGCTGCTTTAGCAGCTGGTGACATTGATATGGTTGATGCACAATTCAATTCTCAATTAGATGAAATTGACATTCCTGGAATTAGTTATGAATTGGTTGCTGGATTAAGTTTTGAAGAAATTGGTGTTAATATGGAACATCCTTGGATAGGTACTGGTGAACTTTGTCCAATCGCAGGTCCAGAATCTGCAAAACATGTTCGAAAAGCCATCTCACATGCGATAGATCGTTCATATATCTCTGATGAAATTTATAATGGATTAGCTACTCCTGCAATTACTCCATATCATTCAACAGCGGTGGGTTTTAACGAGCGTCTTACTCCTTATACATATAATCTAGAATGGTCTTTATGGCATATGGCACAAGCAGGTTTTAATGTAAATACAACTTTTATTCCTCCAAACACTTCTCTACCCCCCCTCACTCCAACTAACACTGATGCTACTCTCAATTTCAACCTCTCAATTTTTACATTCATTGGTATAATAGCTTTCATTGGTGGAAGTATAATTCTTCTTCGATATCGTAAGAAGTAATATACTTCATTTTCATATTTTTTCTTTTTTTTTAAAAAAATTGTTTCGATGTTTGTATTGCTTTTGTCTTATTAAATAAATGAACTACTAATAAAAATAAACAGTTACTTCAAGCTTTTCATTTGTAACTAGAGATAATAATTACCTTAAATTGTCACTTGTATTATATTATTTGGTTAAAGAAATAAGAAAGATTTAATCGTCCCACATGTCACAGGGAAAGGTTTGGCATTATAAAATTAAGAGGAAAAAAATAATGGAGTTATATTATTCATTTACATGGTTTTTAGCACTGGTTGCTTTGTTAGCTTTTTTGTTTGAGTATATGGATTCATCATTAGGGATGGGTTATGGAACATCTCTTACTCCAATCCTATTAATAATGGGTTATGAATCTTATCAGATCGTTCCAGCAGTTCTTCTTTCGGAATTTGTCACAGGTTTGGTTTCAGCAGGATTTCATACATTATTCAAGAATATGACTTTAGGAGTAAATAAAACTCCACAAAGTACTAAACTGCTAAATACTGGGAATATTGGTACAAGTCCTTCAAGTGGGATATTAGTTGCTACTGAAGGAGTCTCTGTGGAAGAAAAAGAGAGCAATAAGAGTAGAATGAAAGAATTAACTACTGATTCAAAAGTCGTTATTGTTTTGGTTCTCTTCGGTGTTTTAGGTACATTAATTGCTACAATAATTTCAGCTTATTACAGTTATAGTTCAGTATTCAAATTTGGATTAAAAATTTACATTGGTATAATGGTTTTATTAATGGGTGTGCTTATCTTAGTTTTTCGAAATAGAAAAATGAAATTTTCATTTAAGAGAATAATTCTCCTGGGTGCTTATGCTGGATTCAATAAAGGAGTTTCAGGGGGAGGCTATGGACCAGTATGCGTTTCAGGACAAATACTCTCTGGTAGGGAAGGGAGGAATGCTATAGCATCAACTTCTCTTTCGGAAGGAGTTATTTGTTTTGTAGGTGTTGTAACTACTCTTGTAATTAATATTATTGTAAGCCACAAAACTACAGGCATAGTTGATATTGGCGATTGGGGATTAGCTCCTTATTTAATGATAGGTGCTGTACTCTCAACACCATTAGCTGCATTAACAACTAAAAAAGTAGAAAATAGATGGTTGAAATTTATTGTAGGAATATTTACAGTTGTCTTAGGATTATTCACACTAACAAAATCAATTCTGAATTTCACAGGTTTATGGTGAGATTTTAAGAGCTAATATAATTAGCTCTTTTTTTCTATCTCTCTCTGATAATTTAATTTTAACTATCTATTTCTCTCAATCAAATTAGATTTTAATTATCAATCGGGATGGATTTCTATTTATGAGAAAGTAAGGATATAACGATTGAAGAACAAAATTAAAAAATGGTAAGCTTTTGTCTAGTAAGCAAGGACTTAAAACTATCAATTAGAACCGAACAGAAAGAAAAATCTAAAAGATGATTTAAAAAGAAGGTTATTGTGATAATTTTTTATCCTTATCATGCGCATTGAAAACGAAAAATCACTCTGAGTGTGAACCAAAATTGGTTGGAGAAAAAATAACTGATATTCGATTCCACGGTCGTGGAGGGCAAGGAGTTGTTACTGCTTCGCGTATTGCTGCTGAAGCGGCCCTTGTTGAAGATAAATATGTCCACGCATTTCCAGCTTTTGGTCCAGAACGAGCCGGCGCACCTATAGAAGGGTTTACGCGCATTTCCCCTGAGGAATTTACTCTTAAAACCGAGATTCACTATCCCGATGTTATAGTAATTCTTGATCCTACTTTAATTGGAACAGTTAATCTTGGTAAAGGATTAAAGGAAGGAGGAACTGTGATAGCAAACTTTTCCGGTTCGATGGACGAGTTAAAGAATAAAATTGGCATAAAACAAAAAGCCAAATACTATAAGGTAGACGCTACCAAAATTGCTAATGAAGAATTGGGTAGACCAATTACAAACACCGTTATGCTTGGCGCGCTAATAAAAGTAACAGGTATTGTGAAATTAGATAATGTCTGTGAAGCTACTGCTGCAAGATTTCCAGGAGTTATCGGTGAGAAAAACGTAAAAGCAATTAGAAGAGCTTATGAGGAGATTGAGTCTGAATGAGCAAACAAAACCTCTCAGATAAAGAAATGAAAGAATGGATAGAGCAAAAATGGGGTTATGAAAAACTCCCAATGGGTGGAACAGTCCCTTATGGCGGATCCTCCATCTTCTTTAAGACAGGCGATTGGAGTGCATTCAAAGCAGTTGTCAACCGCGAAAAATGCACAAAATGTACACGATGCTTCTTCCTCTGTCCTGATTCAGCTATTACTATGGATGATGATGAGTATCCGGTAATGGATTTCAACTACTGCAAAGGTTGTGGTATTTGTGCCGAAGAGTGTCCTTCTGAGGCTATAGAAATGAAGGATTTAAGTCAATAGGTGATTACAACATGACTAAAGCATCAAGTACCCCCGGAAAACGAATTGGTATGACTGGTGATGAAGCTGTAGCTAATGCTGTAGCAGTTATTAATCCAGATGTTGTAGCAGCATATCCCATTACTCCCCAGACGATCATTGTTGAACATTTCAGTGATTTTGTTAATAATGGAGAAGTTGATACCGAATATGTTTGTGTTGAATCAGAACACAGCGCTATGAGTGCTTGTGTTGGTGCTAGTGCCACTGGTGCTCGTGTTTTCACAGCCTCTGCTAGCCAAGGTGTCGCTTTAATGTTTGAGATTCTCTTTATTGCTGCAGCTTCTAGATTACCTATCGTTATGGCTGTTGCTAATAGAGCTTTAAGCGGTCCTATCAATATTCATGGTGAATTAACTGACCAAACAGTTTGTCGAGATACAGGTTGGATTTCCATGTTCTCTGAATCTGCTCAAGAAGCATATGATACTTCTTTCTTATCTTTCAAGATCGGTGAACATCCCGATGTTTCCTTACCAGTTATGTATGGTCTTGACGGATTTATTCTGACTCATGCCCTAGAAGGAGTTTATCCACTTGACAGGAAATTCGTTAAAGATTTCTTACCAGAACGTGTTATGAAATATCCTACAATCCCAGGTAATGCTGTTTCATCTGGTCTTTTAGCTCTCCAAGATTATTATATGGAAGTAAAGTACCAACAAGAAATAGCTATGACCGCTGCTCGAAAGGTTATTCCTAAAGTCTTCGAAGAATTCGGCGAAAAAACTGGTCGTCACTATAAAATGATTGAAGAATATAAAATGGAAGATGCTGATATTGCTTTTGTCACCATGGGTGCATTAGCAGGAACAGGCAAATTTTATGTTGATAAACTTCGAGAAGAAGGGAAGAAAGTTGGTCTTCTCAAAGTGAAAACCTTTAGACCATTTCCAGGAGAAGAACTTGCAAAAGCTCTGAAAGGTGTTGATACTGTAGGAGTTATTGATCGAGACCTCACTTTTGGTGCACCTGGTCCAGCACTTTACACTGATCTTAAATCATCTCTCTATGAATACAAAGATCGTCCTCAAGTGTTTGGTTATATTGCCGGTCTTGGCGGAAGAGATGTTGCGGTTGATGAATACCAATACATCTACGAACAAGTGCTTAAGAATAAAGGCGCTGAAAAATCAGTCCCCGTAGAGTGGATTGGTCTTAGAAAGTAGGAGGCTTGAAAGAAAATGGCTTCATCCGATGAATTAAAGAAAGTTAAGATTCCACCAGCAAAGGAATTGATGAGAAGAAAAAATCGTTTAGCTCCTGGTCACAGACTTTGTGCTGGTTGTACAGCAGGAACAATAGCACGATGTGCTACTTTAGTTACAGATCCTGAAGATGTAACAATTTTCCATGCTACAGGTTGTATGGAAGTAGCTACAACTATCTATCCCTTTACAGCTTGGCGCGTTCCTTGGTTCCACAATGCTTTTGAAAATGTTGGTGCTACTGCAAGTGGTGCAGAAGCTGCTTATCGTGCAATGGTCAAGAAGGGTAAGCTCAAGAAAGTTCCAGACATTATCGCTTTTGCAGGCGATGGTGGAACCTACGATATTGGCTTACAATCTCTTAGTGGAGCACTAGAACGTGGACATGATTTTGTATACATTTGTTATACAAATGGTGCTTACATGAATACTGGTATTCAACGTTCAGGTGGTACCCCTCTTTATGCTTCAACAACCACTTCTCCCGCAGGTTCTGTTATTCCAGGTAAAATGGAATGGCGAAAAGATTTAGTTGCTATTGCAGCTGCCCATAGAGTACCTTATGTTGCTACAGCCTCTCCAGCAGACCATAGAGATTTAATGACAAAAGTTCGCAGAGCATTAGATGCAGAAGGCCCAGCATTCATTCTTGTTGATATGCCATGCCCAAGAGGGTGGCGCTTCCCAGAAGAAAAATCTGTTGCAGTTGCAAAATTAGGAATTGATACTTGTTACTTCCCCCTCTACGAAATTTACGATGGACGTGAATACGAACTTAGTAGACTTAGCAAAATGATTGCAAGCAAACCAGAGAGGAAAATTCCTGTTGAAGAATATTTACAAGGCCAGGGAAGATTCAGACATCTCTTTAGACCAGAAAAAAGAGAAGATCTCATCGCAATCTTCCAAGCTGCTGTCGATCAAGAATGGGAACACCTGTTGAAATTAACCAACTTGTAAATAATTTGAAAATAAAAAGGGTTTTTCCCTTTTCTCTTTCTTTTTTTATTTCTTTTTTTTCCCAAATTTTTTTGTCATTTAGAGCTTTTTAAATAAAACATACATGAGTTTCTCTGAAATAATTACTCCCATTGGAGGAAAATGAAACATGATGAAACTGTTCAAAAATAAAAGATTATCAATAATTATTCTCTTCGGAGCTATGATCTTACTCTGGGTCACAATGACCTTGACTATTGGTCCCCCTGATGAAGCGCCACCATTCATTACTCCTGGTCCTTAAAGAAAGCATTAATTATCTACTTTAAAAAGCCGAGGATTAATAGGAAAAGGTGTCCTTTGAAAAAAGGCGCTTCAATTACTTATTTTTTATTTTTATTTGTTTGATTTTTCTTAGCTTTTATCGTTTTCTCTGCATCAGAAACCATCATTGTTACAAGATCAGTGAAAACTTTCTTTATTGTTTCACCAGTTTTTGCAGAAGTCTCAAGATAGGGAATTTTATGCCCAATTTCTTTGGATTTTTTCTCAGCATATTCTTTAGCAGTTTTAAAAGGGACTTTTCGACTTCTCAGGTCAATTTTATTTCCTACTAAAATAATTGGTATTTTCATACAATGAGTTTGTACTTCATTGAACCAAATTTCAAGATTTTCAAAAGAAGCTTTGTTTGTGACATCATAAACAACTAAACATCCCAATGCACCACGATAATATAGAGGTCTAATTTTTGAGAAACGTTCTTGACCACCTGTGTCCCAGATTTGACATTTAATTTTCTTGTCTTTTATCTCAATTCTTTTGATTGTAAAATCAACACCAATGGTCATTTTATAATTTTCTTGGAATTTATCTGTATAATAGCGATAGGTAATAGCTGTTTTGCCAACTGCTCCGTCACCTACTACAATCGTTTTGAAAAGATAGTCAAAACTTGCTTTTGGTGTTGTGTCAGCCAATATTCCCATCCTTCTTCTCTTTTAGATAAATGATTTTCAGTTAGAATTATTTTAAATTATGAACTGGAAATAAAAAACCTTTGCTTAGAGGACTTTTTATTTTCAAGGAATGGAATTATAACATTTTATCACAGGAAATTTCTAATTGAACTTATATTATAGCAATTAAGTTTATTTGTAATGAAAACGCATAAATACCAGCTGATGTTGATTGCGTATATTTGATTAGAAGGAGAAATTTGGTAGACAATGAATGACTCTTATGATATTTTCGATTCTGCTCAAATAGGAGCACCAGGTGATCGTATTCTTCTCCCTCTAATGGGATATCCCGCTGAAAGAGATGCAATATTCATATCACTTGTTTCTGCTGAATATTTTGGTAGCATTTTATATGTCTATCATATCGCTAATAAGAATCTTAAAACTGAGGAATTCTTTCACAAAGAATTGGATTGGCTAAAGGAGAAAGCTAAGGAAATGAACGTTAATTTAGAGATTGTTATTCAAGAACAAATAGCCAAAACTAGACCACATAAATTAATTATTCAGAAAATTGAAGAAATAACTCCTAAATTAACGGTTATGATGAGTCGTCGAAAAGGATTATTTCAAAAACTCTCCGGAAGTACTGCTGAACGAGTTGCTCGAGAGAGCCCCTATTCAGTTATTATAATTCGTTCTCCAATTAAAGATTGGATGACCTATGGTACACATATTGAACCCAGGAAAATAGTTGTACCAATAGGTTCAGAATCTCCTTGTGAACTTTTTGCAACACAAATAGCAATAGCTATTGCTAATGCTGGGAAAAGTAGAGATGCTGAGATAACTCTTTTGCATGTTATCACTGTTCCTGAAACTGTTCCTATAATAACTGAAGATGATAAAATGATTATCCAAGAAGAAAAAGCATTCATCAAACAAGCAGGTCATTATAGTACTATGCTTCTCTGGCCTATGAATACAAAAGTAATTATTGGTCGTGATGTTGGTCGTTCAGTCAGTCATTATGTCAATAAAGAACATGCTGATTTAGTTGTTATGGGTGTTCCCTATCTACCTGGAAGATTTTTAGGGCTTTATGGAAGAGACACAAATGAAATATTCCACAAAAGTTTATGTCCAGTTGTATTACTCTTTAGAAAAATGTGTTCATAAAATAAGAGTAAAGATTTTTAGTTCAGATTGATACCAAACAAAAGCGTTAAAAGATTCGTGTTATGAAGAGAAGACTCACTAATATTTTAGGATTGATTTTAGAAGGAAACTATAATGGATGAATTGATTGAGCACACTGAAATAAAAGAGCAAAATAAAGAAGCTCAACCTAGTTCAGACTCATCCACAGCAATTGAAACTGGAATTGTTTCCGAAAGAGAATTATCAAAAGAATTAGGATTTAAAGAAGCATTAAGTATAGGCCTTGGAGGAACTATAGGTGGGGGAGTTTTTAGTGTTTTAGGGATAGCTGCTGGTTTTGCTGGACCAGCTGTGATACTTTCATTTGGAATAGGTGGAGTATTAGCAATATTAATTGGTTATTCTTATTCGAAACTGGCTTTACGTTATCAATCAGCTGGTGGAAGTTATACCTATTGTAGAGAAGCTTTTGGAAAACATTTCGGAGGAGCTTTTGGGTGGCTTTTATGGACTGGTTATTTAGCATCTTGTGCATTATATGCTTATACTTTTGGATCCTTTTTCACTCATATGATTCTAGGTGAAGAAGCTTCTCCCCTTACAGTCAAAATTGTCTCAGCAGTTCTCGCATCTACTTTGATAATTTTATCAACAGTAATTAATTTAGTTGGTGTGAAAGAAACAGGAAAATCTCAAAATATTATAGTTCTAATTAAAGTAATAATCTTGGTAGGTTTTGTTGCAATAACCATTCCTGCAGCTATTAAAGGGGCTTCTGAAAATTTAACTCCATTCTTTGGATTTACTGATGAAACTTATAGTGTAAAACGTGATTGGTTATCAGGATTAGCAATGGCTATTGTAGGCACATCCATTTTATATGTTGCTTTTGAAGGAATGGAGTTGATACCAAATGCTTCAGAAGAAATCCAAAATCCGGAAAAAAATATTCCAAGATCTATTTATGGTACCGTGATAATTGCTGTCGTATTATATTTATTAGTTGCTTTTACTGCTTTAGGAGGAACTGATTATAGGATATTTGTTGAAGACCCGGAAGCCGCGGAATATGCTCTCGCTATAGCTGCAAGACCAGTTCTAAAAGAAGCAGGTTTTATAATCATCACATTAGGTGCACTTTTTTCAACTGCGAGTGCTTTTAATGCTTCCCTATATGGATCCTCTCGAATGACCTATGTGATGGCTCGAGAAGGGATTTTCCCCAAATTCTTTCAAACAGTTTCAAAGAAAAATAGAGTTCCATTTATTAGCATTTTAATAATAAGTACAATAACTTTGATTTTTACAGTTGTTTTAGATCTTGGGCAAATTGCTAGGCTTGCTAGTTCTATCTTTCTATTACTTTTTGCAATTATTTCTTTATCCAGTTTAGTTCTTCGGAAAGAAATAAAAGCAAATTTTATTTTCCCCCTTATCGGATTTATCATGGCATTTTCTTTATTAGGGATATTTATTTGGAATCTAATAAAGGACGTGATACTTGAAGTATCTCAAGGAATCTATAATAAATCATTATTGACAGCAATTCTTTTACCATCACTTATTATTGTTATGTCAATTGGAAGTATAGTTACAATTAAAATCAAAAGTAAAAATAAAACTAAATCCTAAAGCTAAGTAATAATCTCTCGAGGTTCTCATTTGACTTACAACAAATCTACTATTAAAAATGGAATTATCCCTAAACAGCATGGTTTAATTGAAATTATATATGCACCAGAGATTACTAATGTTCTAAAAATAACCAAAGAAGCTATTTCTGAAATGGTTGTTTTAGAAAAGTCCCATTGTGAAAAATTAATAGAATTCTTGAAAACTGAGATTTCTTCCTCTGAAATCAAATTAGATTTGATAAAAGAAATGGACACTACTTCTAATCGAAAAAATCAACTAATAGAAGCAAAAGATATTGTCTTTAGCTTACGAGAAACAGAAAAGACTTCAGATACTGCTATGAATTTTCTACAAGAACGCTTAAATCTTTTACAAAAAGAACGAGAAGATATAGAACTTCAGATCTTAGTTTTTCAAGAAAAATTTGAAAGCTCTTATACTGAAGAAGCTCTTCAATCACTTGTTGAAACATTCACTTCAGAGATTAAATTTCAAAACACGGAGGAATGGGATAAAGACTTGGATTATTTTCGAACAAGATTTCTTTTACAGAGAGAACAAGAAACTGAAGATCAAAAATTAAAAGCAGAATTTTTACCTGAAAATTACGTAGAACGTTCAACTGCTCAAGAAGAGAAACAAAAATCTCAAATTATTAGATTAGCAATCCATAAAAAGTATTTTGAAAAAATCAAGTCACTCTCTATGCAATATAATCGATTAAAAGTCTTAAGTCAAAAAACACAAATTCAAGATATTGATGAGAAATCTGATGAAGAGATAAAAGATTTAATTAAAACGCAAGAATCCGAGAGTTTCGAAATTGGAAAAGAATTATATACATTAAAAAGGGAACAAGGAATTCTTACTCTTAAAACTTATGATATAGTTCAAACTCTAAAATCTCGTCTTTTGAATATTACAGGTTCACTTGCTTCAAGAAGATTCATGAAAGAAGCCTTAGTTGACCTGAAAAATTATTCTCAAGATATGACTCTATCCTTTACAGAAAAAAAACAAATAATAATACGTGAAGTTGCACGTCTTTTAAGGATAGTACGAAAACAACCATCTGAAAATTCTTAGATTGTCACTTATAACCAATCTAATCTATATTCATAATGGTATTTTTTCGTCCCGAGATTGAATTTGCATAGCTTTTTAAATGAAAACAGAATTTGTTTGGTCAGTGGTTATATATGGGAAATAACATTAAATTCTCTACAGGGAATAAAATTCCTGCGTCAGAGAAAATATTAGAGGACATTCCTCTTGTTGGCGAACTTTCTTTTAGTGATTTTGACACTAAGAAAGAGGGTATAAAAGGTAAACCCATTTCCTGTTCCCAATGTGGAGCAATTTTAACTGACATTAAAAGTATTGAAACTGATAATAAAGTTGGGACCTACTTTAAATGTCTCTATTGTGCAACAATCAATGTTATCGATCCAAAGGATCTTCCAGATAGAATCGATATAATTGGTGGTTGGTATACTCCACCCGATAAAACCAAAACACAATTTGGAGAAGGCATTCAAAAAGGAAATTCTTTGATTGCTGCTCTTGATGTTTCAGGATCTATGAGTGGAGCAAAAATAGAAGGCGTTAAACAGAGTTTAATTTCAACTTTGAAAGCCTATTCTAAATCTAAAGCAGATGCATTATTTGGTTTGGTAACTTTTGAAAGTTCTCTGCGTATCTATTCACCAGATGGAGAAGTAGTAGAGGAACTTTCTGGTGACATTCTCTATGATGTTGAAAAGATTGAGAAAAAGATAGCAAATAATAGTTGGGTGAATAAACAATTACCAAAAATGACTATTGATTCTACAGGGAAGAATTGGCAAAAAACAATCCAAGGTTTGGTATCACTTAGTTCAACAGCTCTCGGACCTGCTGTTGTAGCAGCAAGAATCATGTCATTGACAGCTGGAACTGGTCGAGTCTTATTACTTACAGATGGGATGGCAAATGAAGGAATAGGAAGTCTTTCTGGAGCTTCTCCTGAAGGGAAGAAATTCTATCAGAAAATTGCTACTGATATGCAAAAAAATGGAATAGTACTTGATATTGTTGGAATTCAAGGAGAAGGTTCACTTGAATTAAAGACACTAGCTCTTATGCCAGAAATTACTGGAGGAGATCTTTTCTATGCTGACCTCTCTGAATTGCAAGACAATTTTCACCTTATAGCTGGTGATCAAATCATCGGACGGAACGCTACAATAAGAGTTTTTGTTCCTGAGGAGATTGAATTGTCAAATCTAAGTGGTACTGGAGCATTAATGTCTGAAATCAAAAAAGGAGAAGATATTTCTCTTGGAGGATTAACCAAATCTCGTTCTGTTGCTTTTGAATTTAAAACAAAGAAGAAAGTTGCAGATAGAAAAATGGTACCAATACAAGTGCAAATTCGCTACAAAGATGAAGATGACAATGAACGTGTAAAGGTTTTCGAGAAAGAATTAGAAGTAACCGAAGAAAAAGATGAACTTGAAAAAAGTTTGGATGCAGATTTAATTGCAGGTTATACTGTCCAAAGAGCAGCACAAGTAATGCAAAAAGATAGAAAGAAGAGCAAAGAAATGATGAAGAAGATGAGTCAATCTCTTGGTCGTGCTGTTCCAGGTGCAAATGCTGCTCAAGAATATCTTGCGAATGAAATGGCAGATCTCGACGATTTAATTGAAATGGAAGAAAAAGGTGAGATGAAAGCAGAAGACGCTGTTCAAGCTGCTTCATACCGAATGGTCAAAAAGAGGAAAAAATAAAGGTAATTTTATTTTGAGGCTATTTTGATATCCTCTTTTTTTTTATTTCACTATCCTTGAATGTCTTTTGGGAAATATGCATCAAGGGTTTTTTGTGTTTTCACAATTTTCATGGTTTCACTTACTGCAAGCCAATTTTCTAAAGGCAAAACAAGTCTTTTTCTCAATTCTGTAAATGCTTCCTCAAGTGTATCGAATGTGCTTGGTTTTTTGCTGAATGCTTCCTTTGCTATTTCCCTAAAACGCCAAACACCCATTGGTATCCAATCTTTATCCACTTCCATAAAAACCAAAGCTCCTGCTTGTCTATTTATTTTAGTTAAATATTCTAAAACTGGGAGTTTTGTAGCATAATAGGCTCCTGCAATAACTTTTGCATAAGTTTTCCTTCCTTTCCAAGTTTCCCAATCTGTTCCTGGTTTTCCGGTTAGAGCCCCACCAATTAACCAATACTCTAACGATTCAAACATCCACCCACTGGGATAAAGTAAAATTTGAACATTGTTTCCTAATGCTTTATGACCAAATAATTCCACATTATTTATCCAATTTTTAGTCAAGATTCTTTTCCATAATTGCTTACCTAGGATATCATCAACAGCAGTTATGGACCATGTTGTCGGAACAATTCTCCGTTGTTTTTTTACACCAAATAAACCTGCAGAAAGTAAGCGAGTTATTTGTCTTTGAGGAATCTCTTCTTTATATAAAGTTGTTATTCCACCAACAGCTTTCAGATCTATATCACTTACAATTTTGTCAACAGGTTTTGGTATTTTTGGATTTTCTGTAATTCGTGCTTCTTTAATAATACCCGAAGGACCTGCTGGTGGAACTCTTGGAGAGAAAATTATGTCCAATTTTGGTCTTTTAATAAAAGACATTTCTGTATCAATAGGTTTACTTGACATAACTAATTCTTGAGTAATTTCAAGTATTTTTCCTGGATCTTGAGCTGATTTTACAGGTATTATAGATTTGCCTCGTACAAGTGCTGTACGATAACCAACTATTTCATCCATTGTTTTAAAGATCCAAAGGTCCTCTGCATCATAAATAGTGGTATCTTGAGATGCTAATGGAGGAACCAAAGGTCCAATAGAAACTTTTGGATAGCCATATTCACCTACAAAAAATCCCGGAGGAGAAGCACCAAAGAATTCTGTTTTACTGAACGTCTTCTGAATTTCAGCAATTGATTTAGCTTTAGCTAAAATAGGACAAATACCTTTCCCACAGAGTTTTCTAAAACCTTTACAGTTTTGACAAAGGTTTCTATTAATCTCGGAAGGAGTAGAAGTATTTTTCATACTGGAATTTGAAGACACTTTCTTTCACATTAACTAATCTTTATTCTAGGAGTTCTTCTTCATCTAGATCTTCTAAAGAATCAAGACCTTTTGTTTTTTCTTCCTCTTCATGTTCTTTTAATATTTGTTCAAATTCTTCCTCAGGAGAAATTTTTCTTCTCTTTAGTGTTATTACTGTAAATATTATTATGATTCCTACTCCTATTATTCCAAATATACTATATATCACTATATCTGCAATTCGGGAATCTACCGGAGAAACATACCAACCGAATGTTAAAAACATAGAAGCTCCAGAATACATAACAAAATACCAAGTATCTTCATATGGAACCTTAACTTGAATAGTATCAGTTCGATAAAAATCCCCTACTATATCATCTAATCTAAATAAGGGATCATAAAGATAAATTAAATTATCAGATGGGAACCTAGAAATTGCTTGTGTTAAATTATCACTATTTTTCCATTCTTCAAAATTAGCTGAATCAATAATGAAAACAAGGAAAGGAGGCGATACAAAATCAGCTGGTGTTACTTCCCAACTTCCACTTAACGTTTGCCCATTTGTCGCATTTATAGTAATAAAATGATATTCATTAAATCCTAAAGTAATGCGCTCTAAACCATTACTACTTATAGTTAGAATAAGTTTTTTTTCAAGATTTATTACATTAAGGTTCAATAAAATTAGCAAAATAATGAATGAATAAATTGTTTTTTGACTAATTTTAAATTTTGGATGCAATCCGAATAACTCCTCTAATTAACCTTAAATCAATTATCCCAATACAAGTATTTTTCTAATTAAATTAGAAAATAAAAGTAAAAAAAAAAAAATAAAAGCAGGGGGACACCCCCCGCAAAAAAAAGTGTTATCTAATTTCTTCTCTTTTTGAAGTAGATCGTAGAAGGAATAGCTACAAAAATTAAAGAAGAAATAGCAACTATGACACCAAATCCTGGAGTAGTAGTTGTCTCTTCGACGACTACATAACCTGCGATTTCCATGTATAATCTTGCTTTGTCAAGGTCGTGGTTGTAGCGGATAATGTTTGGATTACACCAGATGCCCATCTTCAAGTAGATTGGGTGATCAGTAATGGTGTATTCACCTCTGTGAATAACGTTGTTGATTTCGACTCTGTCTAAAGCGTAAGAGATAGCTTTTCGGATTGCTAAACCAATGGTCATGGTGTCATCGCCTGGAGCGGCGTTTGGATTACCAATGACTGGTCTAACAGGTCGCATGTTATAACCAAAGAAGCCAAAGAAGAATTGAGTGTCGTTTTGAACTTCAAAGTCTGGATCGATGATCATAGCATCTCTCTTTTCTGGGAAGTCGCCAACAGCTTCAAGGTCAACTTTTCCAGCCTCGAATTCAAGGAGGGCTGTTTGTCTGTCAGGAATGATTCTAATGATATATTTGTCCATACCTTTGGTATCCCATTCAGCTGTGAAACCGAATCTATTTACCCAGTCAAGGTCTTCATCATCTGTGATAGTTTCATCTAACCACCAACAATCCTCGAAGACTGTAAGGGTTGTTTCGACACCTTCAGTAAAGGTTCCGAACTCGAATAAGCTGGTTCCAAAACAGTTGGTTGAGAAGGTGTTCCAGGAGGAATGAGTTATGTCTGGTGTGACTCCATCTGCTAATTGAGTTTGGTTGAGATAATGTTCTGGTAGAATATTGGTCCAGAAGTTTCCCAAAGCAGAGGCATAAGGCTCATTCTCTTCAGTGTCTGGGTCTCCATCGATATAGATATCTAAAGTCATATCATCGACTAGAACCATCTCTTCTATGAAATCAAACAGTTGTTGATCGTTGGAAACATGTGCCCAGGCATAGAGGGTAAAGTACACATCTCGTGCATCAAACAAGTGACCTGTTTCTAAGCCATCAGGATCGTCTTGCCATTTGATTCCATCTCTCATGACAAATTGTAAGTGGGTATCATTTATGAATTCATAGCTTTTAGCTAACATTGGCCAGACACTTAAATCATTATCATATTGAATGAGGGTGTCTAAACATGCGCCACTAATTCGTGAAGATGAAGTATCATCTTGGAACAATGGATTGAAATCAGACCAGGCTGCATCAGTTATGACTAATGCGTCAGTAGATGATTGACCTTTATGTGCTTGATCCCACCACATTTGACCCCATGATTGAACAATACCTTTTTGGATATCGTAACCAGTTAGGTCAGACCAATAAGCGTTATATGATTTTGGAGCGAAGGTTGGTTGACAGGGAAGGATCTTGTCCATCATATATTGTTCCCAATCCCAATAGTGCTGTACTCGACTATCGTTCATGATCAAATTACCTTGTACAATGTACCACTCATTAAGTCCGTCATCCATATCAGTATTATAACCGAAACAGTTGAGTGAACCATTTTCGTCATAAACACCAGAAAAGTCTGGATCAGTTCCACCGCCTGTAAGAGCGACGTAACAAATGTCAAAATCTCTAAAAGCAATCAATTCTCCTACAAAAGTAGGCCAATCTTGTACAATAACATCAACATTGATGCCAATTCTTGCACAGTGTTGCTTGAGAAAGTTAAGATAATCTGGTCTTACTCCTCCTCCATTTGTCTTAGCAACTAATGTAAAGAATGGATCTACTGCATTAGTTTTTGCTGGTTGAACAGCGCTAGAGCTTAATAGGAAGAGAGAAAGAATTACACCAGCTAGTATAGCTGTTTTAATTTTATTTTTTCTCATGCTTTTATCACCAATTTTCAGGAATTATTATTCCTACAAGAGCGGTTTGCATCTTGCTAAACTAAATAATTTAACATTATTAACTTATAAGGTTTACATTACTCTGATAATTAAATAAGAAACACTTCTTATACAAAGGCGACTGATGATTTTGCCTGTTTTTTGGAAAGAAATTTCAAAAATCAAGGAAATAGTAATAATGGATAGCTTAAAAAAATCAAACTAATTGTTAGTCTTTAAAAGAAGTATACTCTATATATCAATAGATAATAATATTGTATCGAAAAAATGGCTTCATTCTTCGATTTCAATTAATTTAGCCAATCGTATCTATGAGAGATTAAAATGAGCAATACAAACAGCAAAAAAGTTGATACCACTCCAGTTGGAAAGGAACCATTAATTGATGTAAATATTGATACTACTGCAGAAATTCCGGTACCTTCTAGACTTATTGATCAAGTGCTTGGTCAAGAAAAAGCTGTTAATTTAATTAGAAAAGCAGCAATCCAACGAAGAAATGTCTTGCTTATTGGAGAACCTGGTACTGGGAAAAGTATGCTTGGAGCTGCAATGTCAGAACTTCTCCCCCGCGAAGATTTAGAAGATATTCTTTGTGTTCCAAATAGAAAAGATCCCAATACACCTAAAATTGTAACAGTAGGATCTGGTGAAGGAAGGAGAATTGTTGATCGTTATATGGAAAAATCTTCTAAAGGACAAAATCTCCGAATGATATTAAGTTTAATCATACCCTTGGCAGTTATGCTCTACGTTATTTTTGTACCACTGAAAAACGCAGATTTTAGACCAATTTTAGTATTATTAGGTATGTTTGTATCATTCTTTTCATTTTTAACAATGGGACAACTTAGAGGCAGAACGGATAATTTAGTACCAAAGTTACTTGTTGATACAAGTCAACAGACTCATGCACCATTTAATGACGCAACTGGTGCTCATGCTGGTGCACTTCTAGGTGATGTTAGACACGATCCATTTCAAAGCGGAGGCTTAGGGACTCCTGCTCATGAACGTGTTGAAGCTGGTTTAATTCATAAATCTCACAAGGGAGTTCTCTTTTGTGATGAAATAAGTACTCTTGGAATGAGAACACAACAACAATTATTAACTGCCATGCAAGAAAAAGAATTCCAAATTACTGGTCAAAGTGAATTAAGTAGTGGTGCAATGGTTCGAACTGATCCAGTTCCTTGTGATTTCATACTAATAGCTGCTGGAAATCTTCCAACATTAGAAAATATGCATCCTGCTTTACGTTCAAGAATCCGTGGTTATGGTTATGAGATTTATATGGATGAAGTTATGCCTGATACTCTAGAAAATAGAAACAAGATTGTACGTTTTGTTGCTCAAGAAGTTTCCAAAGATGGTCGTATCCCACACTTTTCAAAGGAAGCAGTTGAAGAAATTATTCTGGAATTTAGAAGAAGAGCAACAAAGAAGCATAGCTTAACCCTTATGTTTAGAGAAATGGGTGGTATTATTCGTGCAGCTGGCGATGTTGCTAGAGAAGTAAATTCATCTGTTACTCAAATAAAACATGTTATAGCTGCTAGAAGTCTTGCAGGTTCGCTAGAGCAACAAATTGCTGAAAAATTCATAGAAATAAAAAGAGCTTATTCAGTGATTCTCAATGAAGGATCTGTTGTTGGAAGAGTGAATGCTTTAGCTATTCTTGGTGCTAGAAGTGGTATTGTTATGAACGTTGAAGCAGAAGTTACTCCTGCAATAAGTAATCAAGAAGGAAAGATTATTGCAACTGGCAAATTAGGAAAAATAGCAAGAGAATCAGTGCTTAATGTTAGTGCAATTATCAAAAAACATACTGGTATTGATGTGTCACAACATGATGTTCATGTTCAATTCCTTCAAACATATGAGGGATTAGATGGTGACAGTGCAAGTGTATCAATTGCAACAGCAGTAGTTTCCGCACTTACTAATTTACCTGTTCGTCAAGATGTAGCAATGACAGGATCACTAACTGTTAGAGGCAAAGTTTTACCAATTGGAGGTGTAACTTTCAAAATTGAAGCTGCAATTGAAGCAGGTATTAAAACTGTAATAATTCCAATGGCTAATCTAAGTGATGTGGTCCTTAATGAAGACCAAAAAGGAGAGATTAATATCATTCCAGTAACTAGATTTTGGGAAGTTCTTAATTATGCACTTATTGATGATGATAAGAAAATCATCAGTCAATTCAAAGAAGGTATCACTGAATCTGAATTAAAACAGGAAGAGAAATTGAAGAAAGAACTACAAAAAATAATTAGCAACAAGAAATAAGATTCACACTTTCTTTAAAACTCATCCTTTCTTTTTCCTTTTTAACCGTTTAACTAATTAATTTAGAATGCTTCTTTTTATTTGAGGAATAATTGTATGGTGAAATTCCAAGAGGCACTATATTTTTCAAAACTTGAAGATTCAAAAGTAAAATGTCATCTATGCCCCAATTTATGTACTATCTCTCTAAATAAAAAAGGAAAATGTAATGTTCGAATAAATATTGATGGCAAATTATATTCAATGATTTATAGCTTGACTACTTCTGGTTCTCGAGATCCAATTGAGAAAAAGCCTCTTTACCATTTCTTACCTGGCACTTGTGCATATAGTTTTGGGACAGTTGGTTGCAATCTTTTTTGTGAATTTTGTCAAAATTATCATATCTCTCGAGCAAATCCCGAGGACTATAAGTACGGTCTAAATTCCCTTTCACCAAGTGACGCTGTTAAAGAAGCACAAGACTCAAGTTGTCCTTCAGTAGCATATACATATAATGAACCAATAATATGGTTCGAGTGGGTTCTTGATACAGCAAAATTAATGCGGAAACAAGGACTAAAAAACATATTAGTAACAAATGGTTATATCGAAGAAGAACCACTCAGAGAGCTCCTTCCTTTTATTGATGCAGCAAATGTAGATTTAAAGGGTGATAGGACTTTCTATCGGGAAATGTGTAAAGTATCTCATCAAGAAGCTGTTCTAAGAACTTGTGAAATCATGAAAGAAAATAGAGTCCATCTTGAGATAACAAATCTAATTGTTACATCTAAAAATGATTCTAAAGAACAATTACAAGAACTTATCGATTTCATAGTTGAAAAATTAGGTTATGATATACCCCTTCATTTCTCACGATATTTTCCAAATTATAAATTGGATCTTCCACCTACTCCAGTTGAGAAGCTTCTTTTAGCAAGGAATTTAGCACTCAAAGCTGGTTTACATTACGTCTATCTAGGAAATGTAAGAGATGCAGAACACAGCAATACTTATTGTAAAAACTGTGGAACTTTATTGATTAATCGTGATGGTTATTTCACGAAGATAACTAATTTAACCAAAGATAAGAAATGCAGTAAATGTCAATCACTTACAGATGTAATTTGGGAATAATGTAATAATTTCTTACTTTTTTTATTTTATATTGTTTATATAGGAGAAAGGACCTTATCTATTTACTACTTCGGTGGTAACTAAAAACCCATAATAACTAATAATAATTCGGTGATGTAATTGAATGGAAAATATTGTATTAATTGCGGTTCATCATTAAATACTGAAGACAAATTCTGTCATTTGTGTGGTGCTAGAGCAGAAAATGTGAAAACTATTTCCCAACAACCAAAACAGTATGAAGGAAATAACGTTTACGAAGTTGAAATAGATAAAAAAACAACTTCTTTACCCAGAAAGAAATTATCAAAAAATGCTATACGGGCAATTATAATTGTACCTCTAGTTTTAAGCATTATAGCTTTGCCATTTGTAGCAGTTTCAATTATTGGCTCTATTAGCGTTCCACTTGGAACACTTGAATATGAAGTAACCTCACTTGATATACTTGAAACTAAATTAGTGATAGATAATAGTGTAGGATCTGTAACAATTAACTATGATGATTCGATAAGTAATTTGTTTGAAGCTTCACTTATTGTTAAAGGTGGTTTAGCTGCTTCATTAGACAATGCAGTAAACTTCGAACATCAGATATTAAATAATCAAACTATTATCACCTTTGATTCAGGTGAATGGTTTGAAAGTTTTTGGACTATGAAGCAATTAAACTATAAAATCATAATTTCTTTAAATCCCTCTGCAATCGTTGATTTTGCTATTACTACAAGTACTGGAAGTTCCGCTCTACTTCTAAATGGAATTGATAATATTATCATTCATGATTTATTTTTGGATTCTTCTACTGGATCAGTTGGTGTATATTCTGGAAATACAATCAATACTACCATTGATGATATTTCTTTAACTACTTCAACAGGAAGTGTTACTCTTGATTTCAATAAAGCTATAAATACAAAGATTCAAGATTTATTTCTAGATTGTTCAACTGGAAGAGTTTATGCAAATCTAGGAGAAAATATGGAAATCAATTCAGAAGAAGTTATAATGTCAACTTCTACTGGTTCAGTTACTTTGGAATATGAGAATATAATACTTAACAATGATATTAACTGGGATGTATCTACCTCAACTGGTTCGATTACTATTAATTTCAATCAAGATATAATCATTCCAGCTAACTTTACTGCGAATTTTGATGTAGAAACTTCAACTGGAAGTATTTCAATTAATTGTATAACTCATTCAGATTTAGGAATTGAAATGCTAGCAGATACTAATACAGGAAGCATTAACTTACCTGGAGGTTTCAGTCATTTCATCAGTACAGATTGCTATCTCAAAAATAATATCTATAATTTTATTCTAATAACCTCCACTGGAAGCATAACGGCTGTAGTCACTAATTAATAGATAGTGAAGAAGGAGAATTAATCAACTCCTTCTCATTATCTCTTTAATCTTCTTTTTCCAATATTTCAAAAATTTTTATCATAGCTGAATATGCTTCATTCTTTCTCTCTGGAATTGGAGCCCAACCTCTAGGATCACTATTCTCGAAAATTCTCAAATATGGTTCAATTTTTAACATGATTTTTCTCTCCCAATTCATTTTACTTAGTTTTCCGTAGATTTCCTCTGCTCTACGAGTGTATTCTTTGTTGTCTTCACTATCTGTCCAAATCCTGAAGGATTTATCATCTGACCAAGAACCTGAAGAAAGATATGAAGGTTCTTTTGGCCATTCTTCTTCTGGAACTTGTGTGGGAGAAATTATTTGTATACCAATTTGTTTTTTAATTGTTTCAAGAAAAGAGGTTAATTTTTCTGGTGCAGCTGGTTCTGGACCCATTGATCGGTAGCCAAAGAATTCTATATCACTCGAATAAAGCGGAAGCATCTTTGCCTTAGTTTGAAGTAGAAGCTTCAAGTGTTTTTTTTCATTATATAATGGAACATGTCCACCAACTGCAAATTGAGTGGAGTTAGCCCAACTAACAGAACTAAGATAAGCTTTTATCGAATGATTATGATCAATAGTCACTCTTTGCAAAGGATTATTGTGGTCTAGGTTTGCTTTTCTAATGATTTTGCTTGCTTTAAGATAAGCTTTCAATTGGTTTACTCCATGAGCCCAATAAGCTTCCACTAAAAGTTCTGTAACAGTTAGGTTTCTTCGTTCGAACGGATTTCGATCATTACCAAAATATTGTGATAAAAGAAAGTGTTCATAATCAACTGCAGTCCATTCTATGCCTTGTTTCTTAATTTGTGAAAGAACTGATGGACTAACAGCTAATTCTGGAGGCCAAATACCTTTAGGTTTTTCACCAAAGATTTTCTTGATCTGCTCAATATGATCTTTTAGTTGGGTTTCAACACGTTCTCTTGGTAAAAGAGGTAATATTGGATGACTATATCCAGAAGCTAGCATTTCGACTGTTCTATTTTTCACTAAATTTTTTATTTGGTCGATTAATTCTGGATTACTCTTCTGAATGTATTCAATTGTATGTCCTGTTATATTGAAACAAATCGTTCCGTCATTCCAATCTTCAATTGCATTTACCATTGGTTGATATGATAGTTCTACTACTCTAGGTAATTCTTTTCTTGGAATTTCAGCATAATCGGTATTCCAATGAAGGATTACACTTACTTTTTCAACCATAAATTTAACCTCCATCGGAATCAGGAATTATCTCTTGATCATCTTCACTCTCATCTACAGTTGTCTTATCAATTTCTTCAATTACAACCTGATCATCATTAGACTTCTTTTCGAGTTTTTCTTGTTGTAATGGTTGATATTTCTGAGTTAATTTTAAAGCATTATCTCTATCCTTTGGGTATGTTAGATAGATAAAGAGTAAATTATAGCACATAAAGTCCAAGGAATGGATGTAGCAATTATCACTCCCCAAGCCATTGCATCGACATTTGTAGCAATTTGAGCTGCTGATAAGTTCTCAATTAAACCACTTGGTGGATTTACAAAACCAAACAGTGTGGCTATTCCTGCAACAATAGCAGTTCCACTGGCAGCAATACTTCCTTCAAATAATCTATCAATTGAAAAAGCTGAGCTTCTAATTTCTGGATCAAATAATTCGCTAAATATTGGATTATTTGCTGCAGGTGCACACCAACTAATAGCAAATCCTGTAATTATCCCTAAGGCAATGAAAGCTATCAAAACTGCTGTAGTTGCTTCTCTAGGTATAGCTAAGAAAATTAAAAACATCATGGGAATACCTAAAATAACTGAAATTTGTGCAACCATTATTCTACCTTTATTAGGCCATCTTTTTGCAGCCCAATCACCAAAGTAACCTCCAAAAAGGTTGCCTAAAGCAGCTCCAATAGCGATAACTGCAAAAGCAATTCCCGCTAAAACATCAGCAAAACCAATATGTTCAAGCCAATAGGTTAACCATAAAATTGAATTCCAAGGTATTGAACCTGCACATCCCTGTAGCACAATTAAAAGAAAAGTTTTGTTAGTTAAAATAGTTTTATAATCTGACCAAGTGAACTTTCTTTTACTAACCGATAAATCTTGAGCAATTTCACCTTTTTCACTATCTGAGCTTCCTCGAACAGGATCTTTACTAAAAATCCAGATGAAGACACCTAAGATTAAACTTAGAGCTCCCATAATAAAGAAGGCTAATCTCCAACCATCAAACCAATCATAACCAAATAAATCCTTTATACTACCTAGAAAAGTAGCAAATAATGTACCAACTATAGCACCTATGATTCCTGTTAATCCCAATAAACCAAACGCTCTACCGCGTTTCGCTTTTGGGAAATAATCAGCAATAAGAGATTGAGCAGTAGGAAAAATAACTGCTAAACCAAGACCAATAAAAGCTCGAACAAAAAACATACCCCAAAAGCTACTCAGGGCACCTACAACGATGGTAAATACACCCCAAATAAAACATCCAATAGAAAGGACTATCTTTCGGGAAAATTTATCTGCTAACCAACCCCAAACAGGTGAGCTAATGGATTGTAGCAAAGCTCTAGCGAGTGTAATATATCCTAATTGTTCAATACCTAATCCTGTAGATTCCTGAACAGGCTTATACAACATTGGAAGCATATTTTGGTCTGCTTGATCAACAATATTGGCAGTGTTGATTAAAACCTGTGTTTTTGTACGATCTTTCTTAAAATCCTCATCTACGATAAATTCTTCTTCTTCAGATCCAGTATCAACATCTTTAGACAAATATTTCACCATTAATGAATAAATTATAAAATACTACTAGCTTTTGAATAATACTTAATCTAGTATTTAAGAAATATGCAAATTTAATATTTTTTTATTCAATTGTTTTAGAAATGAATATATTTGCAAATTCCAAACAACATATTGTTTGAGGTTTTTTAATGAACAAAGCACATCGACAGTACAAAAAATATCTTACAAACAGTATCAGGCTGTTTTTTCTCATTATAATCGTTAGCTTGGCACATTTTAATCAAATTAGTGCTAACAAAGAATCTACAATAACTATTGTACAAACTAATCAAACAAATTCATCTGAGAATGATTTCAATTTTGAATTATTTGAAAATTCTGAGCACAAATTAAAAATCTCTGAATATTCTCATTATAATTTGCCAGTTTATGTGAATTATACTGTGGTTAATATAGAAGTTGAATTTGAGAGCGATGATGTAGATGCAGCTAAATTAGAATTACATTATTCACATAATGGTATAAACTGGACTTCTCGAGCAATGATTTATGATCATGAAGTCTCTAATAATTGTTCAGCCTTCCAAGTAAATTTTGGACCATTTTTATATGCAAGTGATTATCTAGTAAAAATTAATGCTTCAAAAGATTCAAGTTTACTTGCAACTGTGATAACTCGAATTATTGTTGATAATGTAACAGGTATTGTATTTACTGATTTTGCTTATAATTTAACAGCTCTTAATAATGGAACACAATTTATTAATGTTCAAATTGGTGTTTTAGGTTCTGATTTAGATAATAATACAATAATGTCTGTTTTTAACCAACCAGAAGATAAAGAGACTAAGGTGAAAATGCAGTTAATTAGTGGTTCTACAAATAAATATAATGTTTCGATAGGACCAGTTGATGAATGGGGTGAAAGTGTAGAGATAATTTTTGAGGCGAATACTACAGAAGGGGCTAATTTTATTAGCGCTAGTTTTCTGATCGAAAAATCACCTCCTATCTATCCGGAAGATTTTTGGAGACAAAAATTCCCAGCAATAATAGTAGGTGTTTTTGTTGTTATAGCAATGGGAATAATATTCATAATTGCAAGAAGAAAACCACCTAAAACAGCTGATTTTGAAAAGGAGATAAAGAAATCAAGCAGAAAAAAAGGAAAACAAAAGAAAGAAAAACAGAAGAAAAAAGAAGAAGATGATTTTTCAGAGTTTGATTGATCGTAAATCAATCAAAGCTTCTGCTTCAGGTCCTGTTCCAATAAAAGTGACAGGAACTTTTGTTTCCTTCTCAATTTTCACAATAAATTCTAATGCTTCATTTGAGAGTTGCTCTACCTTTGTCGCTCCTTTTATTTCTGGAAAAACTACATCAAGTTTTGTCAAAGCAATTTGTGTTGCACCATTTAATCTTACAGCTTTTCTTGCAACATCAAAATCGATAGGTGCTGCTCTTCTTTGTCTACCAGTAACTGTCCCATACTCATCCCATCCTCTTTTTTTGGATTCTTCATCTGGGAGTGTTCCTGGCATTGGACCTTCTCCTACTCGAGTCATAAAAGCTTTAAAGACAATTATCACTTCATCAACTTTTGTAGGGCCAATTCCAACATCTGCACAAATCTGTGATGCAGATACATCTTTACTTGTAACATATGGGTATGTTCCATGGAAAAGTGAAAGCATAGTTCCTTGGGTACCTTCTAATAGAATATTTTTACCAGATTCAATTGCTTCATTAATTTCTTTAGAAACATCTGTAAGGTAAGGTTTGAGTTCAGGAATATCTTTTGCTAATTTTAGAATGCGTTTTGCTCGTTCTTCATTTGCAGGTCCACAACCAGTTCCTGTACTGCCTATTTTTTCATTTAGATGTTTAGAAATTTGGTCTGTTTCTCTATGATGTTTTTCGATAATTCCAGCTTGCATATCAATACCTATACGTTTAGAACAATCTGTTTCATCGATTTCCTTCAAGAAGACTTCTGGATCAACAAGCACTCCAGCGCCAATAAGAAGACGAGATTTCTCACTTATGAATCCACTTGGAATCATACGAAGTCCGTATTTCTTACCCTTAAAAACTACCGTGTGACCAGCATTTGTTCCAACTCCGCCTCTAGCAATGATTGCTGGCTCCTCATTAAAAGCTATATAGCTAATAATTTTACCCTTTCCCTCATCACCCCAGAATCCACCTACAATAATTGTTGTTGTCATAGTAACTCGTGTGAGATTTTGATAGCAATTAATAAAGTCCTTTTGTTAACTAAATTGTGATAATTACTAGCTAGAATACGAAAGATTAATATTTAGAATTTCTTCGGATTAAATTGTAAAATAATTAGTGAGTCTGAGACAGGTCTTTCCTAATAGGATTTCTAATATTTTTCCTCACTAATAGAAGAAAAAAGTTGAAAAGAAATTAGTAAGAGTGAAAAAAAATGTCTGAAATTGTTCCTAAAAAAATTAAAGAAAACGTGTATGAAATTCAACAAAAAGAGAAAAACTACATGAAAGTTCCTGCAAGAATATTTGCAAATGAAAAAATAATCAAAGCAATGGAGCATAAAATGTTTCTCCAAGCAACTCATGTAGCTTGGTTGCCTGGTATCTACAAAAATGCTCTTGTTTTACCTGATGGGCATATGGGATATGGATTTCCAATTGGAGGAGTAGCTGCTACTGATTACAATGAGGGAGTTATTAGCCCTGGTGGGGTTGGTTATGATATTAACTGTGGAGTTCGTGCTGTTCGTACAAATCTAAAAAAGAAAGATATTTTACCTCACAGTGAACGATTGGCAGAGGAGTTATTCAGAAATGTTCCTGCTGGTGTAGGATCAAAAGCAAAAATTCATCTCAATAGATCTCAGCTAAATGAATTATTAACAACAGGTGCAAAATATTGTATAAAAAATGGTTTAGGTTGGGATGAGGATTTAGAACATTGTGAAGAAAATGGTCAAATGAAAAATGCTGATCCATCTAAGGTTTCAGAAAAAGCAATCTCTCGAGGAATGCCTCAAGCAGGAAGTTTAGGAAGTGGTAATCATTTTCTAGAAATTCAATATGTCGACCAAATCTACGATGAGAATTTAGCAAAAGCAATGGGTATAATAGAAAAGGACCAAGTAATAGTAATGATTCATTCAGGTAGTAGAGGTTTAGGGCATCAAATTTGTGGCGATTATCTTCGAAGTGTAGAAAAAGCAATGCAGAAATATAATTTGCATCCTCCTGATAGAGAATTATCTTGTGTGCCAACTCGAAGTGATGAAGGTCAAGCATATTTTGGTGCAATGGCTTGTGGAGCTAATTTTGCTTGGGGAAATAGACAAATGATTCTCCATTGGGTAAGGGAAACGTTTGAAAAACGATTTCAAGCTTCAGCAGAAGATCTTGATATGCACCTTATTTATGATGTTGCACATAATATTGCAAAGAAAGAAGAGCACACTATTGATGGTAAAAGGCGGGTAGTAATCACCCATAGAAAAGGAGCAACAAGAGCTTTTCCTGCAGAACATCCAGAGGTTCCTCAAGTTTATCGATCAATTGGACAACCAGTTATCCTACCTGGAAGTATGGGAACAGCATCTTACATTCTTGTAGGTCAACAAAATGGTATGGAATTAAGTTTTGGAAGTACTGCCCATGGAGCAGGAAGAGTACTAAGTAGAAGTGCTGCATTGAGACGATTCTGGGGTTCAACAATAAAAGACGAACTCAAAGGACAAGGTATTCATGTAAAATCTACCAATCCTAAAATAATCGCAGAAGAAGCTCCAGGAGTTTACAAAGATATTGACGCAGTAGCAAATGTAAGTCATTCTTTGGGTATTGGTAAGAAAGTTGTTAGATTAAAACCAATTACCGTTGTAAAAGGATAAAAAAATCCTTTTCTTTTCCTTTTTCCAAGAGTAGTATTAATTTTTTTATTAATAATAATTCTCTGTTTTCTTGGATTATTAAAAGGAGAAATATAAATGAATTTTGTTTGTATCAGTCACCAGTATATCGATTCTTATTGTATACTGAGCGCAGCGATTTACCGAAAAAAATTCTTGATTGTGGAGCAGGTGGAAGGTTGCCTCCTCTTGCATTATTTAATGCTTTTAATTATGAAACTCATGGTATCGAAATATCAAAAGAGAGAATGGTAATGGCTAATAATTTTGGTAATGAAAGGAACATGAATCTCAATATTATCCAAGGAGATATTAGAAATTTACCTTATGAAAATGAGTCATTTAGCTTTGTCTTTTCGTATAATACAATTTTCCATTTAACAAAAAAAGACATTAAAAAAGTTATGAGTGAAATGCATAGAATTCTAAAAAAAGAAGGTCTATGTTACGTAAATTTCATTGGTGTTGAAGATAGCTCTTATGGTAAGGGTGGAGAACTAGGAAAAGGGGAGTTTTTACAAAAGGAAAATGGAGAAGAAGTAGTTCATACCTTTTTTGAAGATTCTGAAGTTGAAGATTTTATCGAGAATTTTGAGCTTTTAGTATATGAAAAACGTCTTTATCAACGACCTAAGAATTGGAAAAATTATACTCAAAGCTACCTTGAATGTATTTTACAGAAAATCTAATTTTATTCTTTCTTTATATGAAATGCTTTATTAGATAAAAAAACCTTTTTTTTAAATAGTGACTTAAATTGTCAATTAATGATCAACCTAGATTTTGTAAGTTCTGTGGAGAGCCAGTTGAATATCTTCAAGATTTCAATGATTACTATTGTAGATTTTGTAACTCATATCAAACAAAGAGTACTTCTTTTCAAGTAAAAGGCAAAAAAACTGAAACAATTAAAACACAAATGGATTCATCTTTACCTCCATTACAACCTCCAAGGTTACCACAAGAATGGCGAGAAAATATACCTATCTTTAGACATGGTGAATACTTGCTTGTACAAGCAATTTTTAGTTGGGGACCAAAGTATACAATTTATAATGTAAGTGGACAAATAATGGGTGAGTGTCGAGGAAAGATTCTTTCTTGGGGTGGAGAATTTGATTTCTTTGATGTTAATGGAAGACATGTTGCTAAAATAAAAGGAAATCCCACTTTAGTGAACTTTCAAACTAAAACATGGGATATTACTGATCACAGAGGAAGATTCAAAGGAGCAATTAAATCTAAATATGGTTTTCTAAGAAGGACATGGGAATTGTATGATGAACATGGTCGATTAATTGCCTTGCCAAATGAACAAGTATGGTTCAAGTATAATTGGCAAGCTATCGATAATCGAGGTCGTGTATTGGTAGCAGTTGATAAACAGTTCTTTACTTTTCGAGACAAGTTTAAGGTAACTGTAAGTCCTGAAATGGATCCCTTAATTGCTCTTGCTTATGCAATAGCAATTGACTATATGTATTTCAGAGGAGATAAAAGCTATTAATCTTCTCTTCCTATTTGTTAAAAATTAGTAAATTATTCAATTATCTTTATTCAATAAATAAATTTTTAATAAAACAAATGAGTCTATTTTTCTGATTCTTAATGATAAGCAGAGAACGATTTCGATTACTATTACCATTGAATTTATTCCATACAATGGCTCATATTTATCCTTATTTATTGCCAGTTCTTTGCCTTGTCATTAGAGAAGATATTCCAATGGATTATACACAAACAGGAATTCTTTCCATGGCTGGTGTCTTGGTAACAATACCTTTTACTATTTTATTTGGATTCATAGGTGACAAGATAAAAAAATGGCGTTTAGAGTTAATCATTGCTGGATTTGTGTTGAATTTTTCTCATACTTTTATAATATTTATAGCTCAAACCTATAATATATTAATTCTTGCAGCTGTTATTGGAGGAATTGGTGCATCAGTTTTTCATCCAATTGCTTTACCATTTTTATCACAGGAATTTGGGGTAGATCGGAATATTGCCCACAGTTTTAATTTAATATTCGGTTCTTTTGGTTCAATAATTACACCAATAACATCTATAGCTTTAGCTGAATGGTTGGGTTGGAGAACAACTTCACTGGTTTTTGGTATAGCGGGAGCAATACTCTTACCATTTTTCACAATTTTCACCTTATTCGGGAAAAGGTACATCCAATATAAGCCAAAAATAACTGTCAAAAACAATGAAATCAAGACTGGAATTGATACTAATAAAACAAACAATAAAAGATACAAAAAGCTGGGTGGAGTTATTACTGCTCCATTGATCGCTGTAGCTTTTGCTCAAATTATTAGGGGGGGAACTTTTCGTATAATGAATACATTTACAGCTTTTATTTTTGAAGATCGATTTGGAGCTAGCAAAATAATTTCATCCCTAATAATGTCAATTATTATTGCTTCAGGTAGCATTGGTGCTCTTTCGAGTGGATTTATTTCAAGAAAAGCAGGTAGTCTGAAAACCTTTATTTTTGCACAGCTAGCTACAACGATTTCAGCTGTAGGAGTTGTGATTTTTATGGGATATATTACAATTTCAAGCATCTCAATAAATATAGGGATGATAATCTTGGCAATTTTTGTATTTATATCACTGATCTTGACATTTTATTTTGGAGATCCTAACGCAAACTCTCTATTTGCAGAATTAATACCCGATAATGTTCTAAGTACAGTTTTCGGTGTAATTAGTGCATTAATGACTGGTTTTTCCGCTATAACTCCTGTTATTTTTGGTGCTATAGTAGATGGTGGATTTTCTCTACCTTATGAATACTTACTATTATTTGTCTTAGCAATTGTACCATTCTTCTTGTTACTCTATGCTAAATCTAAAATAGGTTTCAAAACACCAGATGAAGTTGAAAATGAAAGATTAGAGAAAGAGCAATTATCTGAATGATTTTTTTAGAAAAATTCAAACAATACTAAACTACCTGCCATAATGATCATTCCAATAACTACTCCTGCTATGACTAAATCTCCTTTACCATATTCGTGAGCAACAGGGATTAATTCATCAATTGAAATATAGACCATTATTCCAGCAACTGATGCTAAACTGATTGCTAATATTGTTGCATTTAGAAATGGTCCTAATATTGCATAAGCTATAGCTGCTCCAATAGGTTCTGCTATCCCTGAACCAAAAGATAAACCGAAACTTTTCCATTTACTTTTAGTTGCATAATAAATCGGAATAGAGACACTAATTCCTTCAGGAATATTATGAATAGCAATTGCTATAGCAATAGTAATCCCTAAAGAAATATCATCTAATGCTGTAGCAAACGTCGCAATACCCTCAGGAAAATTGTGAATAGCAATAGCTAATGCTGTTAGAACACCTGTCCTTGTTAGCTTTTTATTTTGCATCTCAGTAGATTCTTCACCTACTTCTTCTGATACTCTTGTTTTGATTATTTTCTCTTCTTCTGAGGAATCATCAGCACAACTATCTTGTATAGACTCGATAGATTCACAATCTTTTGTCATGTGGTGAGGATTCTTTTCATGAGGAATAATGAAATCAATTGCTGCAACTACTGCCATTCCTGCAAAAAAAGAAAGAAAAACCCAATAGCTTTCAAGGTCTTCCAGTGCTTTGGGAAGTAATTCCATAAAAGAAACTAATATCATTACACCTGCTGAAAGTCCTAAGAAAAAAGCCAGTAATCCTTTCTTAAAAGATTTGAAGAAAAATGGAATGGCGCTACCTATCCCAGTAGATAAACCAGCAAAAGTAGTGAGTAAAAAAGCTGATAATATTACATTCATATAAATCCACACGACTTTCAGTTGAATTATATAGTAAGTAATCTTTCAAACATTTATAATCTTATTTTATTAATAATTAAGAATTAGTATTCTCTTTCCCTTCTATTAATTATGAAAGTAATTGAAATAGTAAGAAGCAGTTGGGATAAAATAGGTTCAATTTATGATTCATATCGAGATAAGCATAAAATAGACAATGAATTAGAAGAAATTGTAAAGCTTTTACCAGCAAAAGCAAAAGTTCTAGATGTTGGATCAGGTTCTGGTGAACCAGTAGCTAAATTTCTCGTTGAAAAAGGAATTAAAGTTACTGGAATTGACATCTCAGAAAAAATGGTAGAACTTGCTCAAAAAAATGTTCCACAAGCAACATTCATTCAAATGGATATGTTTGCGTTAAATTTTGAGGAAAATTCTTTTGATGGAATTATTTGTGTTTATTCATTATGGCATGTACCAAAAAAAGAACACACTCAAATCTACAAAGCTTTTCATAGAATCTTAAAACCAAAAGGTTTGTTAGTTATTAATACTGGCATAAGAGAATCAGAAGGAATGAGTGATTTCTTTGGAGAACCAATGTTATGGAGTAATTACGATCCAAAAACAACTTTAAAGTTAGTAAAAGAAGCAGGTTTTACTATTGATTTTGAAGGTATCTTGGAACGAGGTGGGGAATATCAATATTGGATTTTTGCTAGAAAATAAAATAAATCTAAATTTATAACTGAAAGTGTTTTTAAAGAATAAATCTTTAACAATTGTATGAATTCAGAAGGTACAGATAACACTAAAATGTTAAGATTAGTTGCTCTAATTAGTGCAGCAATTTTTAATTTTGTAGGTATGATTCTTGTCTTCACAACTGATTTTAGCGGTTGGTGGGCTGGCGGTTCAGGTAATTATTATTACTGGATTGGATCCGAAATGGCTCCTGTTTGGTTACAGTTGTTCTTAGTTTTATTAGGTTTGATATTCTTATTTTCATTGGCCTATTCTATTGTGTTGATAATAGTTGTTCTTGGGAAAATTAATCTACCAATAAACTTCAAAATCCAAGGTATTGTTGGAATCATCATTGCTGGTATAATATTTCTATTTACAATCCTTATACTGATAATCTTTGCAATTTTCGCTAGTGATGCATATGAATGGTGGTTAGCTACAAGTTTCTATAGCTCTATAGTTGGTTCAATAATACTAGCTATTTTCTATATCTTCTATCTTTTACTAGCTTCTCGAGAAGAAACAGGTGTTCCTGCAAAATAATTGTGAAGAATTGAACTTACAATTAAAGGAATATGTAATTAGTGGGTACTAGCATATTTTAGGTAAAGAAATGAGAAATAACTATCTCAAATCCTTCCTACAGGTGCTACATAGAGAGAAATCTCCTCGTAACCATCAACACCAATAAATTTGTCAAGCTTATCTTGTTGATAAGCAACAATTGAACATGTTCCTGCTTTTATTGATTCACATGCAAGATAGAGATTTTGACAAATATGTCCAACACTCATAAGAATATCTTTCAAGGAATCTTCTCCATAACGGTACTCTGTACGATAAGGTCTTGCACTCCAGATAAAAACAACAGCACCTTTACCAACAAATGTTTGGTTATTACATGCTTCACCTATTTTCATTGATAAAGTAGGATCACCGATTTTTTCAAGTAAAAGTTTATGTTCAATAGCCAAGTAACGATATAATCCTGATTCTATTCCTTCAACTCTATTAATTAATAAATAGGTTTCAAATGGATGCATCCCACCACCAGAGGGAACAGTTCGCAAAGTAACTAAATTATTTCTGATTAGTTCTTTTACACCTTGAGTACACCAAAGTAAGAAAGAGAGTTCCTCCAATGTTAGCGCTTCATCAGTAAATTTACGTTGACTTCTCCTATTAGTAATTGCTTTCAATAAGGGATAACTTCCAATTTTGAAATCCTTGGGTGGAATTAAATCTATTAATTTAGCCTCTTCCGGATAAGATTTCTGAATTGGTGGGACAGGTAATCCTTTCTGTTGATCTGATTCTTCAGTAATGATTGGATTTTTTAGAAATTTTCTATATTCCATAAAACATTCATCCTTTTTTCAATTATATAATCATTAAATTGTATTCTCTTTAATTAGGATGCTGAATGATTTTGACCATTAAGTGACCATCTATTTCAAAATATAGTGATAAAGTTTCACTAATTACTTTACTTTTCACTATATCCCATATTTTACTCTAAAAACACGGATTATTTGTTTATGTGACAAATCAGATGTAATAAAATTGATCTAGAAGGCGCAGTAAAATATCAAATACACAGACTTGTACAATTAAAAAAAATAAAAGGACACTCTCACAATAATAGCTGCTCTTGTGTTATTGGGTATTTCTATATCTCTACTAACAAATTCTTCTTTATCCTTATCCTCAAACCAATTTCTATTGGTGACGGTAATTTTTCCTTTTAACATTAACTAAGTTAATATTGTATATATCAAGTTATAAAATGAAAATAGAGAAAAAAAAGGAATTAAAGATTAGAGAAAAAAAAGTTACTTTTTCATCCAATCCAATAATTCTTTACCTTTATTAGAAATTTCTTCAATTACTCCATCTTTAAGTGGTCCTTCAGCAGCAGCAACTTGTGCTGACAACCATTCGGGATAAACATTAGTAATTGTGTTGCCTTTCATAAGGCTTTTATTAAATCTTTTACCCCAGAATTTTGCTGTATCTTTACCTAAAGCATGAGTCATAAAAGAAACACCAAATTTAATTGAAGTGTTTGATTCCTTCAAAGAGGACTTCAACTTTCGCAACCATTTCTTAGAATTAGCATTTAACATAAATGTCCTAACAAAAGTACCTACAATAATTGCATCTGGTAAATCTTGAGCAACTTTTTCTGGAGAGATATTTTTAATATGATCAACTTTGACATCCATGTCTTTCTCAAATATCTTACCAAGAGTTTCAGCGACTTTCTTGCCATTGCCATAAGTGGAATTATGAACTATCCATATTTTCATAAAAATCACATCAATTTACTATTAATTACTCTTTAACAATTCCTCAATAAAAATGATTCCAAAATAAAGTGGTAATTTGTAGAAACAATTTAATTTCAAGTAATTCTAATAATCATATCTTATTACAATAATTATTTATTTAGTAAAATCTAATTATACTTTATATGGAGGAGGAATTATTGTCTAATATAAAATACAAAGGAATTTATCCCCTATTTTTAATTTTGGAATTATTGTTAGTAATACAACCAAATGCTAATATAAATGCAGCATTTCTTGCAGGAACAGTCTATTCATATCCAGCTGATCCTATTCCAACAGTTGATGGAATCTTCTCTGCAGGTGAATGGACAGTTGCAGGAGCACCTGTCGATATAAAGCTATTAGATTTATCTGATCAATATGCCCCTCACATAGTTGTCGGGATGAGATCAGTTTATTCTGAGGATAATATATTGTTTCTTGCTTTGGCAATTCCCGATTCAATAGTAGATCCTAACGATGAGCTAATAATAGCTTTTAATTCTAGCAATACACCACTAGCTCTAAATGCAGCTACTTTTGGAATAAGTTTTGATGATGATCATGACGCAAAGCAACTATTTATTCAAAATAACGACTATTTAGATGGCTATACTGAGGGAATTGGTTATAGAATCGGAGATGACGTTGGTATGGGAGGAGTTAATGATGGTGAAGGAAAAGCTGTTGGAAATGGAACACATGTGAACGTTGAGTTCAAGATACCTTTTGATTCTGGTGACACTCATGGTTATGATATAAAACTAAGCATAGGTGATGATGAAGAAATATTCATTGTGTATAAAGATGGTGACAATGAAAAGACATATTCTCAGTGGTTAGTTGAAACTAATGATTATGATTACAGTAAGATACATATTGGTGCATCTGTAGCTACAAGCATACCCTTGTGGATGGTCCCAATTGCATTAACAAGTTTGTTTGCTATTGTAACAATAATTAAGAAACGAAAATAAATAATCCGAAAAATGAAAAGCTAAAGGTATTAATCCTTTAGCTAACTAATTTTTTTTGATATTTCAATTTTAGTTATATTGAAAATATTCCCAACAAATGAGAAAAGGATACAGTTGACTCATCTCATATAGAGTAATATTTTTCCTTTTATTTTCTTCTTATAATAAGTAAATAGGTAAGAGAGAAGGTTAGGAATGATAGAAAATAAGCGCTAGAATTACTTTATTACTAAATAAGGAGCTGGAAATGAGAAATCTACTATTAGATTCTCAATTTTCTGTTCATCCCCATCATAAAAATAACCATCAAGACAATTCCACAATAGATTCCAATCATCATCAGAATAAAATGAAGAATAACTTGGACAACTTCCATGATAATGTAAACTAGCAACACATAGGCCACTATATAGAAAGGTAAAATCTTCTCCCTTGGATAATTGCCAAACACCTATTGCTAAACAGTTACCTACATCATCACCAAAATTGTAGGGTGATACCCAATCCCCTTTGTTATTCAGTTCATTATCTAGTATGGACATTTTTAAGGTAAAATCGTCCCACTTGTCATTCCCATTGGAATCCGAAGCAACAACAATGATAAAATCAAAATCTTTAGAATGGGAAACAGAAGGTTTGTTAGAATTTTCATTCCCCTCATAGAGATACCAATTATCGCCTAATCCATTATTGACTATCTCATACGTAAAAAATTCATTCGCTTTACCACCAGTAGAAGGAACATCAACAAGAATGATAAGCTTTTGATCACCAAAATTGAGTCCAGAACAGTTGATAAAAAGCCATGCATCTTGTTTAATGCTGTATCCAAAATAAATTCCAAATCCCATACCTATACTACCCAAGAAAATAGTATAACTAATAACTATAAAATAGATTATTTTCCTATTCTTTTGATCCATAAAATCCCCTAAATAATATAGTAAGAAAGTCTAAATAAATATTTTCAAATTTGAAATAGTAATTTTCTTCTCACCGTAAGTATTTTAAAGCGAAAAGGAAAGGAAAGAAATAGCATGACAGAAATGCTTAGGCTCGTAGCGCAGTTAGGACAGCGCGCCTGCCTTCTAATCAAGTCAAGCATTTTGCTTGAGGAGTTAGTAGGAGGTCGAGGGTTCAAATCCCTCCGGGCCTGCCATTTAGATTAATTAACTAATCGATTTTTTTAACTGATATAAATTTATTAAAATAATCAGAAAGTTTTTTTTTTAAAAAAAACATTGGCAAAAACTTATTGTCGATTTAATTAGATATTATTTTATAAAATAACCAGATATGTAAAAATGACATTCACTATCTGAATGTTCAATAAATGGAGGAGGATAAAAGGAAATGAAAAGAAATACCTTAACGGGATTATCTTTGGGGATTCTTTTTTTGACTTGTTTGCCATTGATAATGCCATTAAACTCTGCCACTATAACTATGCATCGAATGACCATACAAATTGATCAGATATATATTTACGATCCTTGGGATACAGGCACTTATACTTTAAAATATAGTCCTGAATATTTCAGATTTTTTGATTATTATGGTGATTACTTCATCAACGCTGATAGTCAATATAATGATTATTCAGGTACTACTGAAACCTACCCTCAAACTTGGTCTGGTGGTGGGGAAGCTCGATATATCTATTATTATGATTCACTTACTGCTACATACATAGTTCCTTTAGATTGGAATGATGCTAGTGAGGAAGACAACAATGAAATATGCATTGAATTTAAAATTAAAAAGGGACTTCTTACTAAATCTGTTACTTTGTACTTTGGTGACAACGAAATTTTTGATACATGGTTTTGGACATCTAATATCTATATAGGTGATTGGGGTGGTGGTATAAGAGTTCATATGCGATTTGATATATAAAATTACGAAGGATACAAATTATCATTCTTTTTTTGAATAATAATTATACCACAAAAAATTGAAATATATTAAAAAACAAAAATAAATTGAAAAAAAGGAAAATGGATTAAATGGAAAAATGAAAGAGCTTTTTTATCGCTTTAAAAGCAGGCAAGTACAATTATTGAAAGTAATTTTAGTAGTTAGTCTTATTACATTTTCATCCTATGTTATAATTTTATTGCCTCAATTAGGTAATCCTCATATTATAAATAAGTATGTAAGTAGATTAATGAGTGGATCTAGAGATATTGAAGCAGAAAAATACCATACAATTGACTTTTCTTTAAGCGGAGTTACTTCCTCAGAGAATGTAATGAAAAACTTTGATCAAATATTGAACACTACTTCTCAAAATGCATTTGGATTGTTTGATCCAATAGACTATAATTTTTTTTTATCAAAAGTGTTTGAAATTGATAATCAGATAAGCAAAATGGGTTTAGTGTTAGGAGTAAAGGATAGTATCTATAATTCATTACTCGATCACTATTTTAATACAAGCTTTTCAGGTGGAATATTGCTCACTGACATTCAAAATGACACAACTGGAATTTATACACTAACTATTGATAAAAAAAATATCACCTTACCTATAAATGGTATTATTGATAGAAATTCTTTTTCATTATACTTTAGTAACTTTAGTTATTTTCTTTCAAATAATCATTTCTATACAAGATTTATTTTCTTACCATTAGAAGGTTTCATCTCAGTTATTGAGGACATTTATTTAACTCCTAGTAACTACCGTTATGGTTTTAAAATGTATATTAATTTTTCAGAATACCAAGAGGATATTTTATATTGGTCAATTAATTCGGACTCAATGATAAGTAGATTTAAGAAAGAAATAAAAACAGAATTACTTCAAATAGATACATCAATAATTATTCATCTTTTTATTGATCATTTATCATTAGATAATTCTTTGATTGTTAATATAGTATTTTCAGTGATAAGAACTTTACAATTCATTATTTGGGGGATATCTTTTTTTGTAGTTATTTTTTCTTTTTCTAAACTTCAAAAAAGTAATTTAAACAGAGAACTTTTTAATCTCATTTCTGGTCAAACATGGTCTAAGAGAATTGCTACTCTTTTGTTAGAGACTCTATTCATTGTACTAATAAGTTCCGTTATCTCATTATTAATCATTTATCCTTTTATACAGTTACAGATACTATTCAATTTCTCCTTTACTTTCGAGATTGGTTTAATACTAGATTTTCTTTTATTTACTGGGTTACTTTTTGTTGTTATTTTTAGTGTTTTCTTGGATTTCGAATTCTATCTTCAAAGAATTATTAAAAATGGTATGTCTAAGGAAGAAGAATACAGACCATTCAAAAAAATACCAATTTACTTGAAAATATTTAGTTTTCTTAGTATATTCTTAATTTTATGGTTACTAAATAGATCTTTACAATCTTTGCTTTATTTTGCTGCAATTATTCTTGGATCAGCATTAATCACATTGTTAATTCTAGGCATTGTTAGATTAATCCAATTTATTTCAGGAAAGATTATCTATAATTATAGACTAAACAAGGACAAACCTCTTACCCCAACTATGAATCTTTTCAAAATTTGGAAAAAAATATTTAATACTCGGATGATTTTCTTCTCCCTTATTTTCTCTCTAACTTGCACGGCTTTTATTATATCATATTTTGTTGTTGATGCTGGAAGAACGCAATATATTTGGTTTTCAGGAAGTGAGATTAGTGTTGATATATCTAATAACAATAATTTATTAGAAATTGACGATCAGCTAAATTCATATGTTGATATCAGTGATTACACAAAAACAGTGATGACTTCTGGATTCTTTAATAATACAGACGATTATTATCACTTTGAACTTTCAGGTAACAATATTACTCCTGCTAAAGGCTCTTCTTTTGGTACTATTGACTTTATTATTGGTATAAACAAAACCGATTATTACCACTTCTTTAATTCTTGGGATAAGAAAAATTGGTTAGAAGAAGGCAATTTAAATGATTTCAATGAAAATAAAATATTTGTCTCTAAAGATTTTAAAAACAAAGGATTTTCGGAAAATGATAACCTCTATTTCTTTAATTCCACTAATAATCTCATAATTAACGATTTTGTTAATATTTGGCCTACCATAACAGATCAGCAAGGTATTGATTCTGAGGAGAAATTATTCCTAATTGTTGATTTAAACTTTTTACAAACAATATTGGATAGTAATAATATTAGCTATTGGGTTACCTATAGTATTCATACTCCAGAAGAAAAAATTGAAACAACAGTTAATTTTGTTATTTCTACATTTAATGAGTATAATACAATAGAGGAAATGAGATATCTTGATCCTTCTTTATTTCAGGGTTTAACAAAGGTGTTTCTTCATCCACTCATTGTATTCCTTGAGGTTATGATATTTATATGGTCGGCAATTTTCATTCAAACAAATATTAGTGATAAGTATAGTAGTTTTGAAATGAAAACTCTTGGGTTAATTGCAATTTCACACAATTATAAAAAATCACTTATCAAGTTCAAACTGACTGAAATTCTAATCCAAATTCCTATTTTCATAGTTATGATGGTTATTCTATTCTATATTACTTATGGTCTAGTTTCAATTGCTGGAATAATATATAATATCAATGTTGTTAGTGTTTCAAAACAAACATATTTGAATTTAGTTTATATTTTGATTATTTTTTCATCTTTATTAATAGTTCAAATGCTTATAGATTTGTTCAATTATAGGAAATTGAACATAAGTTTGATTTATCGTCATCCAGAATAAGAGGTGAATTGGTTATGACTACTGAAAAAATATTAAAAGTTCATGAATTAACAAAGATATTTCCTCATCCATCACTAAAAAATACTAATATTCCAATTTTTGGTAGTGCTTCATTTCAACTTACCTCTTCCAAACCGAATTTTATAATCGGTGTTTCTGGATCTGGTAAAACAACGCTATTTCGTATTTTAGCTTCACTTGAAAGTATAGATGCAGGAGAAATTTTCTTGGATGATTTAGCTATACACTTATTACAAGGTCAAAGTAAAAGAGACTATTTAAAATCAATTGGCTTTTTAGATCAATTTCCAGCAAAATTTCTAGCGTTAAATCTGACTGTGAGGGAGAATTTAGATTATATTTTGTTAATCAAAACAGATTTAGTTAGAGAGGAGAGAAAAAAGCGGATTGATGAGATTACAAAAAAATTTGATATTTATCAACTTCACGAGACAAAAACTCTCTATTTATCTGGTGGTGAACTTCGTCGTCTAAGCTTAGCTTATAATATGGTTTTTGAACCCATTCTCCTTTTATGTGATGAACCAACTTCTCAACTAGATCTGGAGAATAAAACAAGAATATTGAAAAATATTCAAGCACTAAATGAAAGTTTTGATTCATTGATTTTTATCGCAACACATGACAGAAATATTCTGAATAAGAATCCTACTTATGAGATAAAGGAAAGGAGGATAGTACAATGTCAATAATAACATTAGAGCACATTCGATTTTCATTTTCTTCTAAACAGCTTGAAGAAATTTCTGTTCTAAAGGATATTAATATTACAGTAAACACTGGAGAATTTCACGTAATTACAGGTCCATCAGGTTCTGGAAAAACTACATTACTTCAAATAACCGCAACATTTCTACAACCTGAAAGTGGAAAACAAAAGATTTTTGGAAAAGACATCGAACTAGATTTCTCATTACAGAATCTCTCTTCTATTAGAAGAAAAATAGGCTATCTTTTTCAAACACCATTTATCCCTCCAAATTTAACTGTAAAAGAATATGTAGTAATGCAATCTTCTTTATCTGGTATAGGTTTAAGAACAGCAAAGGAAAATGCTGATAAGATACTAACTGATCTAGGTATCAATCAATTTTCAGCTAATTACCCAACATCCCTTAGTGGTGGCGAAAAACAAAGAGTTGCACTAGCAGGCATATTAGCAAAAAATGTGGAACTTCTTTTACTTGATGAACCTACTGGTTCATTAGATTCTGAAAATAAGACGATTTTTTGGGAACTAATTTCTAAATTAAAAGAAGAGAATATGACGATTATAGTGGCAACTCATAGTTCAGAAATCACTAATTATGCTGACTTCCTACATGTGTTGAAAAATGGTTCACTTGAGAAAAATTGATTCCAACTTTGACATCATAAAATTATTAGTACTTTGAAATTCACTTAGCTGAAATAAACAATAATGTCTATACAGCCTGCTTTAGATCAATAAGATAAATCGAGGGTTCAAATCCCTCCTGACTTACCACTTAGCTTTTTTCAATTGTTTGATTTGAAGTATAAATCTTTGCTAGTACTACCTTAACATTTCGATTAGTTTCTCTTTCGAGATATTATTCCAAATGGATACTTTTGTTATAATATCATTTAACGTTCCTTTTGCAATTTCCTTATGTATTACAATTGTAATATGATGTTCTTCTCCTTCCCCTTTTTTTGTTAATCGAACATGACTTCCTCTTTGTCTAATGGTTTGATATCCTAACTTACCTAAAACTTTTAGCAGTTTCTCTCCACTAACTACTGGCAGCTTTGGCAATTTTTTGCACCTCAAATTCTGACAAAGTTAATATTTTGATTGTTTCAGTTTGTAATTCCTCCTCAAAATGCACTTCAACTGCTTCTTTGATGTTTTTTCTTAGTTCATCTAATGTCTTCCCTTGAGTAAAAATATCTGCATCTATTCCTCTTGCACACCAATAGTTTTTTTCATCTTGATAAATTTCGAATTTTATTAGTCGCATTTTCAATTACCATCTTAATAATATATACTAGTTCTTAATAATAAATTACTTTCCTATTACATCAAATCTGTTTTATCTAAGTCGAGGATTCAAATCCCTCCGGGCCTGCCATTTTCTAATTTTCTCTAGTTTCTAACAATATTTTTTTTATTCCTAAATAGAATAGTATTAGACATGGAAATAGGAAGTAATTTTTAATGGAACATAAAGTAAGTACCTCTGAAAAAAATTTTTTCTAATGATTTTTTATTTTAGTAAGAGTTCCAAGTTTCTTTTGATAACTGGCATGTAATAGTATGCATGTTTGGGAATAAACATTTGTAGTTTCTCACAGATTGATTTAACCAATGTTTCATCATTATTCCCTTCCAAAATTGCTTTTGTTTCTACTTCGGTTATATCCTGGAATCTTCTTGGATTTTTCATTGCAATTCTATTTGCGGGACAGTACATTTGACATTTCATACACCCCATAATTGCATTATGAGCATCAGCATCTATCCAATTAGGAATTTCTCCTTGTATCTCATTGTACAAGGGCAAACATCTATCCACATTTATGATGAAATTTTCTCGAGAAATTGCTTGAGTTGGACATTTGTCTATGCAAACAGAACACTTTTCGCATTTTTCCAGCATTTCTACTTCTTTCCAATTATCTTCACCAAAATCATAATCTGTGAAAAAGCAATATAATTCAACAAAACTTCCTAATTCATCAACATAAATTATATTATTTCTCCCGTGTCTTCCAAGACCACTTCTACTAGCTAAATGTTTTAAATGAAGTTTTCTTGTACTTTCGACTTTGTACCCAGGTTCTTTTATTATTTCATTTAGAATAAATTCCCCTACTTCATCCATGGTTACTCCATGATCACTATAATTGGGTGGAATCATAACATCATATTCAGAGTTGTTATAATGAAAATTAATAAGAACTAATTTAGTTTCTAAAGCTAAAGAAATAAGATATTTTGCTTCTGGGAAGCTTTCCGGTACCTCAAATTTAAAAGGATCAATGTAACTTCTAAAGGTTTTATGCTCGCTTATTTTTCCATCTTGTTTTAATTTTTCAATATCCTTTTGTAAATCTGGCAACCGTTTTACAGACATTACTTTATATTTAACTTTCATCCCCTTAAGAATAAGTTCATCTTGCATTTCTTTTTGTACTCCAAAGTATTATCTTTATTAATCTGAGAATTATTTTTTTCAATTAATCTTAATTACCCTTTAATTTATTGAATATTAATTTTCTCATTGTCATTAGAATATGTTCTTGAAAAAAATTACTTTGGATAGATATCCATCTCCATCTATAATTTCATACAACATTACTAGAATTAAGATGAAAAAACTAAAATTGGCGATTATAATATCCTTTCTTTATATTCTCTGCTTGTTTTTTTAATCGATCTAATTTTGCTTTTTGATCATCTGCTTTCTTTTGTTTCTCTTTCTCAATTCTCTTTCTAACTGCTTTCTCAATAAATTCTTTTTCTGTAATGTCAAAACAAACACATTTTTCATCTAAGTGTAGAATTTTAGTTAATTCAATTCTTATTGCTAGATTATTATATTTCCTTTTTAAAGGAGTTATATCTGCATGGGTATCTTCTTCAAAATTAGGTGTTTCATATGGTGAGAAGATACGTGTTATTTTTCCAATTTTATTACCGTCTAAATCAATTGCAGTTTTGAATAAAATTCGTTCATCTTCCATCATTACTACCCTCCATATAATATATGTATTCCAATTCTATTATTTTTTTTGTATTTTCATAGATTACTTTTCTGCATATCCTTCCCTTTGAAAACAATTATGATAATATTCATCTTTTGGAAAAACTCGCAATAATATTATCTGATTTTTACATTTGCCAGTATATTTTTAGTAATTTAATAGGAAGTTAAAGAACATCTAATTATAATATCAAAGGAAACTAATAAAATACTAATTTCATTAATATCACGAGTACAAAATATGTATAATCACTAAAGTTAATTGTGAGGTTTCTCTATTGCAAGAAAAAAAAGAACTCGTTCAACCCACTATTGAAGATATGATTTCTTTAGGAATACAAACACAAATGAAAATATCACCAAATGGTGAAAAGGTTGCTTATATTAATCGGATACCAAATTGGAATAAAAACAATTATGAAAGTAGATGTTTCATTTATGATTCCAAACTAAATAAAACCTTTCAATTAACTAGATTTGGTTCAATTTCTCAGATAGAATGGATAGATAATAATTCCCTAGCAATTTTAAAAGTAGATCCAGAACTTAAAGAAAGTTCAAATCAAATTTTTGTATTTGAAAATCTAATAGGGGAACCATGGCAATTAACAGATCATACAGGTGGCGTTCAAAGTTTCAAGCTATTTGGAAAAGGAGTGTTATTTTTAGCAAAAAATCCTGAAAGAAGTGAAAATAAAGAACGGATGGAAAAATTTGGTACATATATCCATTTTGAACAAGAGAAAAGTGCAAGTGCATTATATTATACTAATTTAGATAAGATGAAAAATTATCTAGAAGAAAAGCTAAATCAAACAAATGATGAATCCAAGGAAGATGTTAAACCTATTATTGAAATTAGTCAATTATTGAAAGATCCATTATCTATAATTTCCTTTATACCTTCTCCACAAAATGATGCTATTTATTTAAATTGTAAAATACGTGATGATTTAGTTTATTATCTTAATACAAGTCATTTTGCTATTACAACTAATCCCGATAAAGCTCTTGAGTCTTTTCTAGAAAAACAAAAAGAAAAAGAAAGTAAGGAGAAAAAAGATGAAAAAACCGATAAAGAAACCAAAGAAGATTTCTCCTACCTTGGCAAATTAACAAAGATAGAATTGCCAACAGATGCTTCTATAGATAACATTTCCCCTGATGGTAAAAAGCTTCTAATAAATCATAAAGAACGTGACAATCTCTCCTATACACAACCTGATTATTGGGTACTTGACATAGAAAAATGGAAGAATCTTTTGGGAAAGGAAGAAGAACTAATTAAAAAAATGGTAAAAATAACAAATGATTTAGATCAAATTCCATTCAAAACTGCTTGGGTAAAAGATGGTATTTTTATCTCTTATGCAGAAGGAACTGGTTCTAATATTGTAAAAGCTACAGAAACAGGCAATCTTACAAAATTAGATCTCGAGGATTATTCTGTTTTAGTAAACAATGCTTTTGATATTTCATTAAACGGTTATCTTTGTTTTTGGGGATATACTGGAGCAAAATTAACCGAGCTATATCTTTCTACAAATACTACTTCTTCAGATAAGCTTAAACTTAAACGTATAACTAATAATGTGGAGAAGATTAAAAATTGGAATATAGGTTTAATAGAGACAATTAGATGGACAAGTAAGGATGGAACTGAAATAGAAGGAGTGTTACGCAAACCACTTAATTTTGATCCAAAGAAAAAATATCCCTTAGTTTTTATTATTCATGGTGGACCTACATGGTACAACGCTGAAAATCTTCTAGAATTTGATGAAATATTCTACTATCCTTCAATTCAATTCAGCAATAAAGAAATTCTCGTTTTAAAAGTAAATTATCGTGGTTCTTTAAGTAGAGGGCAAGCTTTTCTGGAATTAAATAAAGGCAATCTTGGAATAGGTGATCTTTGGGATATTGAGAGTGCTATTAGATATCTCGATAAACAGGGATTTCTAGATACCACTAAAATTGGTTGCTGTGGTTGGAGTCAAGGAGGATACATCTCTGCTTTTGTTGGTTTACATTCAAAACAATTTAAAGCAGTATCCGTTGGAGCAGGAGTTTCCGATTGGTATACATATCACATTAGTAATGACGTTCCATTTTTCACAACTGATTATCTTTACACTTCTCCATACCGTGATAGAGAGTTATATTGGAAAACCGCACCAATCAGCAATATCAAAGAAGCAAAAACACCAATGTTAATTCAACATGGAGAAATTGATAAAAGAGTTCCCATATCAAATGCCTATGAGCTTTATCGAGGATTAAAGGAAATGAACGTTCAAGTAGAATTGTTTATCTATCCTGGTATGGCCCATCCAATTACTAAACCTCGAGAAAATAGAGCTATTATGTATCAAAATCTTAATTGGTTTAGCCATTTTCTTTTAGGGGAAGACTTAAACTTATTAGAAGAAAACAAAGAAGAGAATTAATACACTCTTTTTCAACACTTTACTACTATTTTCATCTATTTTCTATACTTACTATACTTAAAAAAGAATAAAACATTTTAAATCGACAACATAATCAAATATTGTCATTGGTGAATTGGTTGTCAAATCCCAAAAAAGCTCCTCTAAAAAAATCATTGGATGCTGAGAATGAACAAGAAGCAAATATAGCTATTAAAATTGCATCTGAACTTTCAGACACAGTACACATTGTTAGTGATGACCTTATTCGTACACATATTGTTAAAATGGAAGCTAGAAATCTTTCTCATTGGTATGCTGATAACAGAGTTCTGGTAGATATTTCTATGCCTGTTTTTCAAAATCGAGTTACAGCTATTATAGGTCCTTCTGGTTGTGGTAAAACCACTTTTCTTCGTGATTTTAATCGGATGAATGATTTAATTAGTATTTCAAGAGTTTCTGGTCAAGTATTGTTAGATGGACAAAACATCTATGAAAAGGATGTTAATCTTGTTACACTTAGAAAACGTGTAGGAATGGTTTTTCAGAAACCAAATCCTTTTCCAATGACAATAGAAAATAACATTGCTTATGGTCCGCATGTTCATGGCATCAAAAATGAGGAATTTCAACGGATTGTTGAGAGTAGTCTAAGGAAAGCTGCATTATGGAATGAAGTAAAGGATCGTCTTACAGATAGTGCTCTTTCTCTTTCCGGTGGACAACAACAAAGATTATGCATTGCACGAGCACTTTCAGTTGAACCTGAAGTATTGCTTTTTGATGAACCTTGTAGTTCATTGGATCCACACGCAACAGCTAAAATAGAAGATCTAATTACAAAATTAAAGGAAGAATATACCGTTGTTATTGTTACTCATAATATGCAACAAGCTGCCCGTGTATCTGATTATACAGCATTCTTTAATCTTGGAGAGTTAATCGAATTTAATAGAACACAAAAAATCTTTAGTTCTCCAGAACGTAAAATGACTGAAGAGTATATATCAGGAAGATTTGGCTAAACAAAATTATTGATTTACTGAGTTGGTAGAAAAGTGGATAAAAAAGAAAAGCAATTTGGTGGAACAATTCGTTTTAAGGAATTGATGCTTGAATTAACACAAAATCTCTCTAGTTTAACTGATTTAGTTATTAAGATGATTGAGAATGGAATTGTTGCCTTATTAGAAGATAATGAGGAATTATTCAAAGAATTACAACAAAATTTAGCAAAAGTTCATGATTATTATAATACATTAGATAATTCAGTTGTAAATAGTATAGCATTGCATCATCCTTTCGCAAGTGATTTGAGGTATATTCTTTCTAGTCTTAAAATTGGAAATGAAATTCATCGTTGTGCTCATGATGCAGTACACATTGCTCATAGCTCTGAATTTGTTGATCGTAATAATAAAATGTTTAATGGAACTATTGACAGAATAGGTGATCTAGCTAATTTAGCGTTAAAGATGTTCAAAGAAAGCACTACAGCCTTTCTACAGAGAAAAGCTCTTGATTTAAAAGATTGGACAAAACTTGATGATGAAGTTGATACGCTGCATGATGAAATCATTAATGAAATAGGGGGAAAAATGGAGAAAAAAAAAGATTGGATTCGAGCAGGAGTAAGCTTAATTTTGGCTACTAGATATATAGAACGAATTGCAGATCACTCATGTAATATTGTAGAAGAAAGCTCATATGTTGTAACAAGTAAAAGAGGAAAAATCAAGTAGAAGAACATGTATTTCTTCACAGATATCTATTGCGTTCTATCAATAGCCATTTCAGCGATATCAATACCATAACCACATACTCGTTCTAAATCTCTTTCAACATGTTGAACTTGTATTTCGATATCTATATCAGAAGTTCTCACTCTTGCTAGTTTTCCTTGTTTGAGATCCATCTGCAAATCATCATAGATTTTTATTGCTTTAAAAGCCAAATCTATTTTGCCTCCAAGAAAACTCTGGAGAGCTTGTGTGTGAAGTTCTACTACTTTTTGTGAATATTGTAATAGATAGTTTGATGTTTTTTCGTCAATTTTTTTACCATTAAGATTTAAACAGCATTGAGCTATACTTTCACAATGATCTGCTATTTTCTCTAAAGATTTAGCAACAGGATAAATGTAAAGCACTTCATGTGGTTTCATATTGAATTCTTTTAAAATAGAAGGATTTTCTAATGCAGAAGCTATTTCTCTTCTGATTAGAAAGTAAAGTCTATCTACAGAGCTTTCTCTTTCAAAAATATCTTTAGCATTATCAGTATCTGAATTTACAAAAGCTTCAATTGCTACAATCTGCATACTTCGTGCAATTAAATGTGCTCTTCTCAATGCTTTATCTAATGGAAACTCCCCATGTAAAGCTAAATCACGTATTTCAATTTCATTCATACTTTCAGAAATAATTTCACTACCTATAAGATTAGAGACTGTAGTGGAGATTAGTTTTCTTGTTTTTGGACTTATTTCATTATTTTTTCTTATGAAGATTTTTGAATATCCTGCAAGATATTTGGAAATAATGATTTTATCTAATAAATTAACATCCTTCAAATCATCTAGATTGATAACTGCTTCACGTTCATTTGAGGACGTTAAGGACTCTTTTGAAACAATTAATGTGCCATCTGCTTGTTCGAGTATAGTAAGTTCAAATCCTTGATCTAATTTCATTCTATCTATCCAATCTCTTGGCAAGCTGATAGTATAGGTTGATCTTCCTGTAAGTTGTATTCTTCTTTTTATTGTCAATAATAGAACATCCATCAAATTTTTCTAAAAATACATAATATTAGTTCTTGATATTTACTTTTTTAAAAATCTATATTTATTTAATTCTATCTATATAGTGATATATTTTTATCTTTCTGGTAAATAGACTACAAACATAATTATTATCTTGAAAAATTGTTTTAAATGCGAATACAGAAATTTACATACGGAAGCTAATTCAATGTCATTTTCAAGAAAAAGAGAACGATTAACTATTATTCTTCTTATTATGATTCCTATTGCAAGTGTTGCAGGTTGGTTTCTAGCAAGGTCAACTATTAAAGGAGGAGAGACTTACGAAATTAATATTGAAGGATCCAGTACAGTTTACAAGATAATCGAAAGATCAAGAATAACTTTTAATGAATATCATCCTAGCATTAGAGTTACTGTATCAGGAGCTGGTACAGGAGCAGGGATTGCATCTCTTATAGATGGACAATGTGACATTGCTATGGCTTCCAGACCTTTCAAAGAAGATGAACAAATCAACGCAAATGGTTCACTTGTAGATTTTGCATTTGCTAAAGATGCACTGGCAATTATTGTTCATGCTTCTGCAAATCCTATAAATATAACATTAGATATAGCAAGAGCAATTTTCAATGGTACTATTGATAATTGGTCTCATGTAACTGTAAGTGAGTTAGGATTAACTGGTGATATCCAAGTTGTAGTTCGTGAATCAGGTTCCGGTACTAGAGACGCTTTTAATGAATTAGTGATGGGTGATATCAAACAATTGGAACCTGGAAGTAATTATACAAGCGATGCTCTTCAAAAAAGTAGTAACCAATTGATTAAAGATGCTGTTGCAGCAAATTCAAACTATATCGGTTATTTAGGACTTGGTTATATTGACGAGGAGGTAAAAACTCTTTCTATTGAGGGTGTCACTCCTTCATTAGAATCAGTAAAAGATGGTTCTTATTTAATTCAGAGAGAACTTTATTTGATAACACTAGGAGAGCCTGAAGGATTAATTCGAGAGTTTATTAATTGGTCTTTTAGTCCTAAGGGGCAAGACATCGTTATAGAAACCGGTTTCATCAATGTTGCACCAACTACTGATGAAATAAGGTATAGGTAATCAATAGTTTGCAATGAATAGGTGTTTGCTACAATGAGTCTAGAGAACAAAAATAATGTTCAAAAAGAAGTTTCATCTACGCAAGATGAAATTGAAAAAGAAATGGATCCAAAATTTGAAATTCTAGCAATTGGCAAACAAAAATTTAGTTGGCAAAGAGCCATTTTATTACTTTTAGCTAGTCTATCTGTTATTATTGTAATTCTAATTTTTACATTCATTCTAATTAATGGCATTCAAGTAGTTACAGAAATTGGTGTAATCAAATTTTTATTTGGAACAAGTTGGAATCCTGAAGCCGAGCAATTTGGAATTCTACATGGTATTATTGGTACTTTAATGGTTGTTCTTATCGCTATGCTGATTGCTATACCAGTAAGTATTGGTTGTTCTGTTTATATGGCAGAAATAGCTCCTCCTATGGTCAGAAAAATCTTAAAACCAACTGTCGAATTACTTGCAAGTATTCCCTCAGTAGTGTATGGTTTTTTTGGTTTGTTTACCTTTGTTCCTGCAATTAAATTCATTTTTCAATTAAAGACAGGAGAAAATGCTCTTTCTGGAGGACTAATTTTAGCAATTATGGTTATTCCAACTATTGTTGCAATTACTGATGATTCTATAAATTCTGTCCCTCGAAGTTATCGAGAAGGTTCTTTCGCATTAGGAGCAAATCAATGGCAAACAATTAGAAAGGTTGTAGTACCTGCTGCAATGTCCGGTATAACTGCTGCAGTTATTTTAGCTTTTGGACGGGCAATTGGTGAAACAATGGCTGTTTTAATGGTTTCTGGAGGAGCTTCACAAATTCCAGTTCCTTTCTTTAATATTCTAGCTCCAATTGATCCTCTAACTGCCATCATTGCTAGAGAATTAGGAGAAGCAGCACAAGGAACTACACAATTTCATGCAATATTTGGGATTGCAATCGTGCTTTTTTCTATTACTTTTATTGTAAACCTTGTAGGTGATTTGATTGTAAAACGATTTGCTAAACGAATGGGTGGTGCTTGATATTGAGTAATGAAAGCAACGAATCGGAAAAAGAAGCATCTGCTATGGACTTCAATAGTTTACCTAAGCGTCGTCGCTTATTATCAATTAAAAATTCTCAAAAACTAATGTTTACTCTATTAGGATCATCTGCAGTTTTTATTTTTGTTTTATTATTGACTTTCATGATTATTCTGATAGTTAATGGAGTTCAAGGATTATCTTTCAGATTAATATTCATGCCTCCTGGTCCTGAAGTAGAATGGTCTATTCGACCAGCTATTGGTGGAACAATACTATTAATCATTGGCGCAGTAGGAATTGCTTTACCACTTGGTCTTGCTGCAGCTATTTATTTAAACGAATATGCAACTGAGGGAAAAATTGTTGCTATTGTGAATCAAGGAATAAATAATCTTGCAGGAGTTCCATCAGTAGTTTTTGGTATTTTTGGATATTCTTTCTTTGTTCTTGTTTTGGGAATGGGTAAATCTTTACTCGCTGCTTGTTTTACATTAGCTTGTATGATTTTACCCACAATTATAAGAACCTCTCAAGAAGCTCTGAAAACCATTCCTAGTGATTATCGTGAAGGAAGTCTTGCGTTAGGAGCAACAAAATGGCAAACTCTTAGATATGTTATTTTGCCTGCTGCTACTCCAGGAATTTCAACAGGAGTTATATTAGCCCTTGGGAGAGCTGCAGGAGAAACCGCTGCTATATTATTTGTTGGAGCATCTTTAGGAGTTCCAGCATTTAGTGGATTTTTAGAAAGATTTCCCGCTTTATCTTTTCAATTATATATGATGGCAATCTCCGCTCCTTCATCCACAAGAAATATACAATGGGCAATAGCTCTTGTGCTTGTATTGATAGTATTTGCCTTTAATTTAGTAGCAATAATAATAAGAAATAGATCTGAAAAATTCCAAAGAAAATAATAAAAAAAATCATTTGAGAAGAAATTATCATTCTTCTATTACTCCTTTTTATGATTCTGTATTTTCTTTTATTTTTGCACTTTATCAGTTTCGCCTTTAGCTTTGAGTTGATGATGATTATAGCTGAATATTTTAATCATATTGATGATTTTCTCTCCAACATTTATCATATCTTGAAGACTGCTTCTTATGGAAGCACCAATTAATACTTCCGGATCTTCAAAAGAATATTCACATTGACCTTCTTCATTACAGAATCTAAACTCAAAAAGATCGTTAATAATTTCTTCACAACATTTTATTAATTTTTCAACTGTTTGAATAGCTTCATCGTAATTATCATAAAGAGATTTAACAGAATTGTGCATTAGCTTTCCTGCTTCAGATGATTTCTTTAACAACTTTACAAGTCTTCCATAATCAGCTTCAGCCATTTTTTCTACATATTCATTCATTAAAATACGAATTTCTTTGCTTTTTGTTGAGACACCATTTATTCTTTCAAAGAGTTGAAATTTTTGAATTTCTATTTTAGTATCAACTTGTCCTTCTTTCATTAATGCAAGTAATTCACTTCGAACATTTTTTTCCTCGACTTCGAGAATATCCAAAGTGTGGCAATGAATTTTTGTACTACATTCAACATACAATGCTTCAAAATATTTGCCAGGTATGAAAGATAGTTGAATAATTTTCTCTTCAATTTTTCTTTGAATAGATCTAAAACCTAGTAAACGATTAAACATTTTTAGAACAACCTCCTTATTGCAAAATAACAAGCAATAGCTATTAATCCACTTATTAATGGTGTTAGAAAAATAAATGTCGCAATCATTCTAACAGTTTTAAAATTGAGAGGTTTTTTCATCCCAACTCCAGCACCCATAAAACTTGAAACCAATACCATTGTTCCAGATACGGGTATTCCTATAAGAACAGCTGTAAATATTACAACCGCTGCAGATCCCTCTGTAACAAAAGCTGATTCTGGAGTTAACTCTACTACATCATTTCCAAGAGTTTTTAATACTCTCCAACCTATAATTATTAAACCTGCCCCTAAACCAATTCCTCCAAATAGCATAGGTAAATTTTGATACCATTGTGTCCGAGTACTGTCAGCAAAAAGGGGAACCATAGGTGCGATAGCATTATTAATATCATTCCCTGCTCTGGATAATCCAGTCCAAATAACCATAACTAGTAATAAAACACCAAACAAAGTGTTTGCCCTTTCATGTTTTCTAAAATTATTGATAGTTTTACCAAGAATATAATTTACTAATTTCATAAAAAGAAACGAAATTGTAAAACCAATTATTGGAGAAATAATCCACGTAACTAATACTTTCCCCATACCATTCATACTCCAATCAACCTTTTTCCCTAAAGCAAAAGATAATCCTAAAATTGCTCCAACCATTGCTTCAGTAGATGAAATTGGTAATCCAAATACTGATGCAAGAATTAGACTGATAGCCATTGCAACAAAAATTGAAATTATAATTGGATTTTCTGCCATATTTAAATCAGGAGAAATATCTTCTCTCAGAGTTTCACCAACTGCTCTTGAAAGTAGGAAGCCTCCAATTATTGCTATTATTGCACCCATTATTACTGCTGTTCTTACTGAAAGTCTTTTTACACCTACAACTGAAGCGAAAGTTTCATCATTCGCACCAATTGCAAATGCTAATAGTAAAGAAACTATTACAAGAATAATTAACATTACATCTGCCATATAAACTACCTTGTCTTCCACGAGTTTGGTTTCATTTTTTCTAGATTCAAACATCACTAATAACTATAGAGCGTAATACATCAGATGCATCTTCCGCTGAATTTGCAGCATTTTCAAGATCTCTCATTGCATGGTCAAAAATTACTAGTCCTGCAAAATTATCTGAGAATTTACTATAGTCGAAATAGTGATTCTTTAATCTTGAGTATAAACCATCAACTTGATGTTCTAAAAAGCTGATTTCTGATGTAATATCAACTGTTCGGTGAATATCCTTACGATAAATTAAAAGTGCTTCTGCTAATTTTTCAACAGCCATATTGATTAATTCAACTACTTTTTCAATTTCATCAAAAATATGATCTGGGAGTTTCAACTTGTGTAATATTAAGATATTTTGTCCTACTCTTTTTGCATAATTTGCTACTTCATCAGCTCGTTTTACAAAAGTCAGTATATTAGATCTTAACTTAGATTTTAAAGCTCCTTTTGTTAATTCCAACCACATTTCAGCTAAAAGCCTATCTGCTGCATTCTCTTCAGCTGAAATATTACCAACCTCACGGTCTAAAACAGCAAAATTACCTTTTCGCCAAGCAGCTACAGCTCTTGTTAATGCATTTGTGGCAAGTTGTATTCTTGACAAATGCTCACTCATCTTTTGCTGCATATCATCTTCTGCTCGTTTTCTTAGAAAACCACCATTTCTAGTTCTTCCCAAGTATTACCACACCAAACATTTTTTGTACACAATCTATTACTAAATTTTGAATTTATCGGATAAACATTAGAATAAAAAAGTTACCATTTAGATTTAGTAAAACAATAGTTTAATGAAAAAGTAAAAATCTCCTTATTATTTTTA